>Ga0116142_10001092_pt1 | contig 33586 bp, 34 predicted proteins | sample AD_UKC033_MetaG_FD_89785 | JGI IMG/M metagenome (GOLD analysis project Ga0116142, IMG submission 89785) | Active sludge microbial communities of municipal wastewater-treating anaerobic digesters from USA - AD_UKC033_MetaG | ecosystem: Engineered > Bioreactor > Anaerobic > Digestate | place: USA... | reverse complement strand
GGCTTGTCCTTTGCGGTGTCGGGAATGATGATCCCCCCCTTGGTCTTCTCCTCTTCCGCAACGCGCCTCACGATAAGTCTGTCGTACAATGGCCTGATCTTCATCCTCAAACCTCCCTTTTTATTATTGAAATCTTTAAGGATTTTTTGCTGACCCTGTCGGTAGCGGATTTTTCGCGGGAAAATCACTGGTATGTTATGCATGGATAGCGGCGTGTCAAGGGCACCCGTGCAAAATTTCGAAAAAAAAGAGCGGAAATCCTCTCCGATGCCCGCCTCAGCCCGTCACGGGTTTCGGTTCCGCGTTAACCCCTCAATATTCCTTGACTTTTTCGAATCTGCGCCGAGCGGCCGAACCGGAGGATCTTCTCGAGTGTGGCCGTTCTCCTTTCCGAAAGACGTTGGGGTTGATTCAGGGGTTCAGTCGATGACGAGATGAAGGGCTGCGGCGATCAGCGCGCTGACGGGAATCGTCAGAAACCAGGCCCAGAGGATGTTGCCCGCGACCCCCCAGCGGACGGCCGTAACCCGGCGGGTGGCCCCGACCCCCATGATGGCGCCCGTGATGGTGTGGGTCGTGCTCACGGGGATGCCGAAGAGGGTGGCCCCAATCAGGGAGCTGGCCGCCGCCGTCTCGGCGCAGAACCCGCCCATGGGGTGGAGTTTCGTGATCCTCGTACCCATGGTCTTGACGATCCGCCAGCCCCCGGCCATCGTCCCTGCGGCGATCGTGACGTAGCAGGCGAAGACGACCCAGAGGGGCACGTGGAAATCGCCGTGCAGGTAGCCGGAGCTGAAGAGCACCATGGTGATGATGCCCATGGTCTTCTGGGCGTCGTTCATGCCGTGCCCCATGCTGTGGATGGCCGAGGAGACGAGCTGGAGCCGCCGGAAGAGACTGTTGCCCTCGGTGACGGTGAATGTTCTCGTCAGGTTGAGAACGGTCATCATGTAGAGAAAGCCCAGGACGAAACCGATCGTCGGCGACAGGATGATGAAGCTCGCCGTCTTGATGATCCCGGACCAGACGAGGATCCACATCCCGCCCTTGGCGAGGCCCGCCCCGATGAGGCCGCCGATCAGTGCATGGGAGGAGCTGCTGGGAAGGCCGAACCACCAGGTGATCAGGTTCCAGGCAATCGCGGCCATGAGGGCGCACAGCAGGATCTCGTAGTCGATGATGACGGGGTCGATGATCCCGACGCCGATGGTCTTCGCCACGGGGGTGCCCACGATGAAGGCCGCGATGAAATTGAAGAACGCGGCCCAGTAGACGGCGTGCTTCGGCGACAGGACCCGTGTGGAGACGATGCAGGAAATGGAATTGGCCGCGTCGTGGAAGCCGTTGATGAAGTCGAAGGCCAGCGCCATGACGATCAGGAAGATGACGGCGGCCAGAACCGGATCAAGCATGTTTCAGGACGATCCCCTCGATGATGTTGGACACATCCTCGCAGACGTCGATGGATTCCTCGATCCGCTCGAAGATCTCCTTCCACTTGATGAGCTCGATGGGGTCCTTCTCGCGCTCGAAGAGGCGGGCCATGGCCGTGCGCAGGACATAATCCCCCTCGTTTTCCAGCGTGTTGATCTCCACGCAGGCCTCGAGGATCGTCTTGGCGTTCTTCTTGTCCCGAAGCGCATGGACGACCCCTTTCACCTTGGCGATGGCCTCCGTCAGGATCCGCATCAGGACGAAGAGCTCCTCGGCCGGCGTTTTCACCTTGTAGAGATACATCCGGACGGCCGAGGCCTCGATCATGTCGAGGATGCTGTCCATCTTGTTGACGAGGGCATAGATGTCCTCGCGGTCCAACGGCGTGAGGAAGGTCTTGTGCATCCGCTCGTAGGCGCGGTGGGTGATCTCGTCGGCCTCGTGTTCGATCTCCTTGAGCTTCGCCAGCTTCGGCTCGCCGTACTGATAGTTGTTCAGGATGTCGACGAAGAGCTTGCCGCCTTCCTCGATCTTGCAGGCCAGTTCCTCGAAGAGGTCGTAGAACTTCTCATCCCTGGGGACGAACTTCATGGCAGGCGCCTCCTTCAAGCCCGGTGCACCTTGTAGCACAATCCGCCCGTCACTTCAAGGAGCTTCGGGAGCGGGGCCCGGGATCGACGCCGCCCGAGCGCACCCGCTCAGGCCGCCCCGCGCCAGACGGGGAAATAGAGGGAAACCGTGGTGCCCCGGCCCAGCCGGCTCTCGATTTCCATCCGGCCGCCCTGGGCGTTCATGAGGTGCTTGACGATGGAGAGGCCCAGCCCCGTGCCGCCGAGTTCCCGCGATCGGGTCTTGTCCACGCGGTAGAAGCGCTCGCCCAGCCGGCCGATCTCTTCCCGCGGCACGCCGATGCCCGTGTCCGCCACGCGCAGGACGACCTCGCCGCCCGATGCCGCTTCGGCGGAGAGTGTCACGCCCCCGCCCTCGGGGGTGAACTTGACCGCGTTGTCCAGGATGTTGAGCAGGACTTGGGTCATCCGGTCCCGGTCGGCCCGGACCGGGGGGAGCCCTTCGGGAATCTCCGAGGCGATGCGGATCCCTTTTCCGGCGGCCTTCTGCTGGATCACGGCCAGGACACTCTGGGCGATCCCGGAGACGGCCACGCTCTCGAAGGAGAAGTGAATCTCCCCCAGCTCGGCGTTCGAGATCGTGAGCAGGTCCTCCACGAGCCGGTTGAGCCGCTCGGCGTGCCGCGCGATCGTCGAGAGAAACTTCCTGGCCGTCTCGCGGTCTTCGATGGCCCCCTCCTGCAGGGTCTCGACGTAGCCCAGGATGGCCGTCAGCGGGGTTTTGATCTCGTGGGTCACGTTGGCCACGAAATCGACTCTCATGCGCTCCAGTTTCTTGAGGCGCGTCACGTCGTGGAAGACGAGCATCGTCTTGCCCTCGCCGCCCGAGACGCCCCGGACGGGGGAGATCGCCACGTCGAAGACGGCGTGCGGCTCCTCACCGAGGACGATCTCCTGCAACAGGGGCTGCCCCGACGCCCGGAACCGATCGAGGGCCTTTTGGAGATCCAGGTTCCGGAAGGCCTCCAGCGGCGTCTTGCCGGTGATGTCGCCGTATCGCTCCCCCATCAGGTCGCGCATCCCCCGGTTGACGGTCTCGATCTTGCCGTCGATATCCAGCAGGACGACCCCGTCCATGGCGCTGGAGAAGGCCGCCTCGACCTTGGCCTTTTCCTCCTGCAGGGCCGCGATCCGCTGCTGGAGCTCGGCGACCAGGTAGTTGATGTTTTCGGCCAGCAGGCCGATCTCGTCGGAGGAGCGGATCAGGAGCGTGCCCGGCGTCTCTCCCCTGCGCAGCCGCTCCGTGAATTGCTCCATGTCCCGGATCGGCGTGGTGAGCTTCCGGGAAAAGAGAAACGCCACGGCCACCGAGGAAACGAGGATGATCAGGAAGGATTGCAGCAGGATCTCCGAGAACGCCTCGATCGTCTTTCGCACCTCGCCGAGCGGCCGGGCCAGGCGGATGTAGCCGACGAGTTCGGGACCTTTCCGGATCGGCAGGGCCACGTAGATCATGTCCTCGTGGAGCGTACGGCTGTAGCGGGTGGACGATCCCTTTCCTCGGACCCGGGCTTCCTGGATCTCCGGGCGCTCCAGGTGGCTGCCCAGGGTGACGGCTTCCGGGTCCGTCTCGGCAATGACCTTCCCCTCCCGGTCGATGACGGTGACGCGGACCCCGGCAACCCGGGCGATTTCCTCGACGCGGGGCTGGATTTCCTGCATCGGGTGGAGATCGACGAGCCCGGCATAGGACATCAGTTCGCGCTCGATCTGCTTTTCCAGTTTCGCCCGGATCTGGCTGCCCGCCAGGATCCCGACGATCCCGATGGAGAGCACCGCGATGGCCAGATAGGTTGCGAAGATCTTGAAGAAGAGCCGGCCCTTCATCAGCTGTCCTGCCTCTTGTTTGCGCAGACGTCCTGGGTCGCGTCACCCGGCCACTGATGCCGCACGTTGATCCCCGTGACCATGTAGACGACCATGTCGGCCATTCCCTTCGCGTGGTCGGCGATGCGCTCCATGTTCTTCGAGACCTGCATGATGAGCAGGGCCCTGTGGATCGTCCGGGCGTCCTCGAGCATGAAGGTCAGCAGCTCCCGGAAGATCTGCTCGTTCAGGGTATCGATTTCGGCGTCCATCCGGCGGATGCGGTTGGCCAGTTCACAGTCCTCCCGGACGAAGGCGTCGAGGCTGCCCCGGATCATTTCCCGTGCGATCACGGCCATGCGAGGCAGGTCGATGTAGGGCTTGAGCTGGGGCACCTCGTTGAGCAGCAGAACCTTTTCGGCGATGTTGACGGCCATGTCGCCGATCCGCTCGAGGTGGCCGTTGATCTTGATGGCCGTCGTGATGAACCGCAGGTCGCGGGCGATGGGCTGCCGCAGGGCCAGCAGGCGGATGCACTGCTCCTCGATGTCCGTGTCGAGCCTGTCGATCTCGGCATCCCCCTCGATGACCTGCCGGGCCACGTCCGATTTGCGTTCCAGCAGCGAGGCGGTCACGTTCTCGATCGCCTTCTCCGTCAGGGCCCCCAGGTAGAGCAGGTTCTGTTTGATCTCCTGGAGTTCCCTCTCGTAGTGCGTGATGGTCCTGCGCGTCTCTTCCATGGCTGTCCCCCTGATCGTCGGTTACCCGAACCGTCCCGTGATGTAGTCCTCGGTCTGCTTGACGTCCGGCCGCGTGAAGATCTTTTCCGTGGCGCTGTACTCGATGAGCCTGCCCAGGTAGAAGAACCCCGTCCTGTCCGAGATGCGGGCCGCCTGTTGCATGTTGTGGGTGACGATGATGATGGTGTAGTCCCGTTTGAGGTCCTGAATCAGTTCCTCGATCTTCGCCGTCGAGACGGGGTCGAGCGCCGAGGTGGGCTCGTCCATCAGGAGCACGTCGGGCTTCATGGCCAGGGCCCGCGCGATGCAGAGCCGCTGCTGCTGCCCGCCGGAGAGCATCATGGCCGACTGCCCGAGGATGTCCTTCACCTCGTCCCACAGGACGGCCTGCTTGAGGCTCCGCTCGACGAGCGCCTCGAGCTCGACCCGGTCGCTCAGGCCGGCCAGCCGGGGACCGTAGGTGATGTTGTTGAAGATCGATTTCGGGAAGGGGTTGGGCTTCTGGAAGACCATCCCGATGCGCCTGCGGATCTCGACGGGATCCACCTCGGGACCGTAGATGTTCTTCCCCTCGAAGAGGACCTCCCCTTCCACCCGGGTTCCGTCGATGAGGTCGTTCATCCGGTTGAGCAGCCTCAGCAGCGTCGACTTGCCGCATCCCGAAGGTCCGATGAGGGCCGTCACCCGGTTCTTCTCGAAGTCCATGGAGATGTCGGTCAGCGCCCGGAACTTCCCGTAGTAGAAATTGACGCCCTTTGCCCGGATGACAGGATGGTCTTCCACCGTTACCACCTTTTTCGTTTGCGGATGGTGCCGCGGATGACGATGGCCACCAGGTCCACCGCCAGAACCAGCCCCACGAGGACGAGGACGGTACCGAACTGGATCGGCCGTGTCGCCTCGATGTGGGTCCCCGCCGTGGCCAGCACGTAGACGTGAAACGGCAGGGCCATCACCTCGTCGAAGATCGACGAGGGCAGCTTCGCCGTGAAGAAGGCCGCCGCCGTGAACATGATGGGCGCCGTCTCGCCGGCGGCCCGCCCGATGCCGAGGATGGACCCCGTGAGGATCCCCGGCAGGGCGTTCGGCAGCACGATGCGGTAGATGGTCTGCCACTTCGAGACCCCGAGGGCCAGCGAGGCCTCCCGGAAGGTTTGCGGAACCCCCTTGAGCGCCTCCTCGGATGCCCCGATGATGGTCGGCAGGATCAGGATCCCCAGCGTGAGCGACCCCGAGAGGATGGAGGGGCCGAACTGCAGGAACACGACGAACAGCCCCAGGCCGAAGAGCCCGAAGACGATGGAGGGCACCCCGGCCAGGCAGTTCACCCCGATCCGGATGACCCGGACGAGGCGGCCTTGCTTCGCGTATTCCGTCAGGTAGATCGCCGACAGGATCCCCAGGGGAAGGGCGATGACGATCGCGCCCAGCGTGAGGCAGACGGTCCCCAGGATCGCGGGCATGATGCCGCCCTTCGTCATGGAATCCGTCGGCGGCAGCGTCAGGAAATCCCAGCTGATGACGCCGAGACCATGAAAAAAAATATAGAAGAGGAGCCCGCCCAGGGCGGCCGTGATGACGAAGGCCGAGAGCCGCACGAGGCCGAAGAAGAGCCCTTCCTTGAAATAGCGCCATCGCATGGAGGATTGCAGGGCCATGGGGTGTCCTCGCTTACAGGGTGCCCGATCCCTCTTCCCGGAACCGGTGGGACACGTAATCGGCAATGAGGTTGAACGTGAGCGTCAGGAGGAACAGGACGATCCCCGTGGCGAACAGCGCATGATAGTGATCGCTCCGGAAGGGCGCCTCGCCCATCTCGGCGGCGATCGAAGCCGGCATGGGCCGGACGGAATCGAACAGGCTCTCCGGGATCGCCGCCGCGCCCCCCGCCACCATGAGGACGACCATGGTTTCCCCGATGGCCCGGGCCATCCCGAGGATGACGGCCGTCGAGATGCCCGACAGCGCCGAGGGGATGATGACCTTGAGAATCGTTTCCGACTTCGTGGCGCCCAGCGCGTAGGAGGCCTCCTTGAACTCCCGGGGCACGGAGTAGAGGGCGTCCTCGGCGATGCTCGAGATCGTGGGGATCGCCATGAGCGCCAACATGAGCGACGCGTTCACGATGTTGAGACCCGTGGGCAGGTCGAAGGTATCCTGCAGCCAGGGTGCGAGGACCACCATCCCGAAAAACCCCAGCACGACGGACGGGATCCCTGCCAACAGCTCGATCGCCGGCTTCAGGAGATCCTTCACCAACCCGGGCGCGAGCTCCGAGATGTAGACGGCCGAAAACACCCCCAGGGGCACGGCGATCAGCGTGGAGAGAACGGTCACGATGAAGGACCCCACGATCAGCGGGCCGATCCCGAAGGCCGGCGGGTCGAAGGTGGGATACCACTCGCCTCCCAGGAGGAACTCGCGGACCGAGACGACATGGAAGATCGGGAGGCCTTCCCGGAACAGGAAGGTGACGATCAGGCCCAGGATCAGGATCGACACGCCGGCAAAGAGAAAGAAGATGCGTTCGATGAAGATTTCTTTCCGTTTACGGGTCATGGGAATTCCCCGGTCGGCGCTCATCGAAGGACGCCGCGCAAGAGGTCCGCGGCCGCCTCCGCGAATGTTTTGCGAATAAGGATACCCCGGCGCCCCGTTCGTTTCAACGGGCAAGTCGCGAACCGATCCGCCGCGAAAAGACAACGGCAAGGATGAGGGACGGGATCGCGATGATGTACATGGTCCAGTAGATCGCCCGGTAGAGGTGATCGAGTGATTCCCTGACCTTCCCCAGGGGATGGGCCAGCCGCAGGTAGCCGACAACCTCGCTTTTCTCCTTCACGGGCACGGCAACGTAAAGCATGTTCACCTTCAGCGTCGTGCTGAAGTGCGTCGCTTTGCCCTGCCCCTGCGCGAGGGCCTCCCGGATCTCCGGGCGGTTCAGATGGTTCTCCATGGTTCGCGCATCGGCCTCGGAATCCGCCACGACCCGGCCGGCCGGATCGACAAGCGTCACCCGCATGCCCAGCTGCCCGGCTATCTCCCCGACCCTGGACTCGATGTCTTTTCCCGGAATGAGGGCAACGGCTCTTGCCGTGCCGAACATCCGGTCCTCGATGTTCCGGGTGAGAATGTCCCCGATCTTCGGCGTGAGGAAGAAGTCGAGCACCGCCAGGGTCAGCAGGACCAGGACGACATACGAGACAAACACTTTCAGAAAACGAAGATCCCTCATGATGCCCCTCCCCGAAAACGGTCAAACCCGAGCTGACCGAATCGGCCGGCTCAGGTTCTGTTCGGGAATCGCCCGGGAGGTTCCGGGGCGATGTCCTGGTGCTGTAGAAGACAGGCCCCCGCCTACCGGATGGGGACAAACCCCTCCTTCTTGACGATCTTCTGGCCCTCGGGGCCTTTCACGAAATTCAGGTAGCGGCCCGCCGCCCCCTTGGGTTCGCCGTCCGTGTACATGTAGAGAGGCCGAGCGATGGGATAGGTCCCCTTCAGGGCGTTCACGTCGTTGGCGACGACACCGTTGACCGTCACGGCCTTGACGCTCTTGTTCAGGTATCCGATCCCGATGTAACCGATGGCATAGCGGTTCTTCGAGACGGCCTGCACGACGGCGCCGCTCGAGGCCTGGAGCTGTGCCCTGGGGCTCACCTTCTCCTTGTGCAGGATCTTCTCCTGCCAGGACTCGTAGGTGCCGGAACTCGTGTCGCGGGAGATCACGACGATCTGCAGGTCCTTGCCGCCCACTTCCTTCCAGTTGCGGATCTTGCCCTGGTAGATGAGGCTGAGCTGCTCCACGGTGAGGTCCGCAACGGGGTTCGAGGGGTGGACGATCGGGGTCAGCGCGTCGACGGCCACCCTGTGCTCCACGGGGTTCACCCCCTTGGACTTGGCCAGTTCGATCTCCTCCTTCTTCATGGGCCGCGAGGACATGGCGATCTGCGTCGTCTTGTCGATCAGGGCCTTGATCCCGTTGCCGGAACCGCCGCCGGAAATGGAGAGGTTGACATCCGGGTTTTTCTTCATGAACGCCTCGGCCGTGGCCTGCCCGATGGGCAGCACCGTCGTCGAACCGTTGACGGATAGGCTCTCGGCGGCCAGGGCCGACGCACCCCCGATCAGACCCACGACCGCGAGAGCCGTCACGAGGAATCTGGGACGCGTTGTCATGCTCTTTACCTCCTTGAATAACGGTTTGAGCGTTTGGGGGTATCCTAGATCGGTTTTGTTACAATTTCATGACAATTCCATGAAAAGCCGATGAACTTTGCAGCCGCGTTCGGCCTTTCGCGTTGACAGCCGCAGTGCTTTCCCGTAGTGTTCGATGCCGAGGCATAACCCGGAAAGGAAAGCGATCATGGGGAAAAAGAAGACCAAAACGGTGAACCTCGCCCTGCAGGGCGGGGGGGCCCACGGGGCCTTTGCCTGGGGTGTGCTGGACCGGTTCCTCGAGGACGGGCGGATCGGATTCGAGGGGATCTCGGCGACGAGCGCGGGCACCCTCAATGCCATTGCCTACGGCTGGGGCGCCATGCGGGGGGGGCCCGAGGGGGCCCGGCGGGCCCTCGAGGACCTGTGGCGGGAAGTCAGCAAGGCGGGCGCGCTGTACAGCCCGGTGCGCCAGTGGCCCCTGGAGAAGGCATGGCCCGTTGCGGCGGCGCTCTCCGGCCTGACCTTCGGGCTGTTCAGCGCGTGGACTCGGGTGCTGTCGCCCTACCAGTTCAACCCTCTCGATTTCAACCCCCTGAGGGAAATGCTCTGCAAGTGCATCGATTTCGAGGAGCTCGTGCGCTGCGACTGCGTCGATCTCTTCGTGAGCGCGACGAACGTCCGCACGGGCCAGGTCCGGGTGTTCCGCAACGAGGAGATCACGCCCGAGGTCGTCCTGGCCTCGTCGTGCCTGCCCAATCTCTTCCAGGCCGTGGAGATCGACGGGGAGCACTACTGGGACGGGGGATACATGGGGAACCCCTCGCTCTTTCCCCTCTTCTACTACACCGAATCCCGCGACATCGTCATCATCCATATCAACCCCATCGAGCGGGAGGACGTCCCCCGGACGGCCATGGACATCGAGAACCGGCTCAACGAGATCACCTTCAACGCCTCCCTGCTGAAGGAGCTTCGCGCCATCGCCTTCGTCGTCAAGCTGCTCGAGGAGAAGTGGATCCGCGACGAGTACCGCGAAAAGCTCAAGCACGTGCTCGTCCACTCCGTCCGGGCCGACGAGGCACTCAAGGATCTCGGGGTGGCCACCAAGTTCGTGAGCAACTGGGAATTCCTCACGGATCTGCGCGACCGCGGGCGGGAAACGGCGGAGCGCTGGCTCGCCGAGAATTTCGACTGTCTCGGCAACCGCTCCAGCGTTGATATCCGGACGGCATACCTCCAGCGGGGCGAGGACCGGCCCCTGGCCCGCACGACCTGATCCCCGACCCGCTGAAATAAATCCCCCTTCGTCGATCGTGACGCAGGGGGATTTTTCCCGCCCCAACTGTGAACCTTTACCCATCGGGCCGGAAGGTCAGAGGGCAAGAAGGAGAGAAGGTTGGAGAATCGGGGGTCAGACGCCGGCTGAAGGCTTATCCCACGTTTTCACCCTCTCACCTTCTTCCCTTCTCATGCCGCGGCATGTGTCCGGTCACGCACCCGCTAAAGCAAACGCGCCCCCATCTCGGCCACCTGCGAGCGCTCGCCCTTGAAGAGCGTCACGTGACCGGCGATCTCCTCGTCCTTGAGGTGCTCCACGAGGTAGGTCAGGCCGTTGCTGCTCGCGTCGAGGTAGGGGTGGTCGATCTGCTCGGGGTCGCCCGTGAAGACGATCTTCGTGCCCTCGCCCACGCGGGTGATGAGCGTCTTGATCATGTGCGGCGTGAGGTTCTGCGCCTCGTCGCAGATGATGAACTGCTTGGGGATGCTGCGGCCGCGGATGTACGCCAGCGCCTCCATCTCGAGGATGCCGCGGTCCAGGAGGTGCTCGATGATCCGGTGCGGCTCGGGATTCGCGCTGAAGATGAACTCCAGGTTGTCGTAGATGGGCTGCATCCAGGGCCTGAGCTTCTCCTCCTTGGAGCCCGGGAGAAACCCCAGGTCGTTTCCCAGCGGGATGACGGGCCGGGTGATGAGCAGCCGCGAGTAGCTCTTCTGCTCCATGACCTTCTCGAGGCCCACGGCGATGGCCAGCAGCGTCTTGCCCGTCCCGGCGCGTCCCACGAGGGTCACGACGCGGATCTGGTCGTTGAGCAGCAGCTCCAGGGCGAAGCGCTGCTCCTTGTTGCGGGCCTTGATGCCCTGGTTGGTGCTCTCCCCGTGGAGAAGCGAGCGCAGCTCGCCCCGGAAGTAGCGCGCCAGCGCGGACTGGGAAGACGAGGCGTGGTTCTTGAGCACGAAGAACTCGTGGGGCCTGCCGGGGACGCGGCCGTTCATCGCGATGCGTCCCTCCTTGAAGAAGGCCTCCATCTGCTCCCCCGTGACGTCCAGGACGCCGGCACCCGTGTAGAGCTCGTGGTAGTTGATCTTGTCATTGTAGAAGTCCTGGGCCGGCACCCCCATGACGTCGGCCTTGACCCGGAGATTGAGGTCCTTGGAGACGAGGAAGACCCGCCCGGGCTGCTGGCGGTTGAGGCTGCAGGCCACGGCGAGGATGCGGTTGTCCGTCTTGTGCGGGTCGAACCCGGCGGGGAAATCCGACATGGCATCCTGGTGGTTGAGCTCGATGCGCAGCCGGCCGCCCGAGGGCAGCGGCACGCCCGTCGACAGGCAGCCCGACTCGCGGAGCTTGTCGAGTTCCTGCGACACGACGCGGGCGTTGCGGCCGATCTCGTCCTGCCTGCGCTTCTGGTTGTCGATCTCCTCGATGACGGCCATGGGGATCACGATCTGGTTGTCCTCGAAGGCGAACAGCGCCCCCGGGTTGTGCAGCAGCACGTTGGTGTCCAGGATGTACGTCTTGATCATGGGTTCAGACTCCTCCGTCGCCTCGGCGAAAGGGTTGCCTTCGCCGCAGGGGTGTCCGGGTGCGGCCCGACCGGGTCGAGGCAATAGCTGTCCTTCGGGGTGGAACGGATGTCGGCCGAGGGCGGGCCGGTAGGCGGGGTTTGCTGGGTTGATCCGATTGCAGGATCTCCTCCTGTCTATAACGCCGGACCCTCCGGCGCTCGGATGACGGTCCTCGAAATGCCGCTGTTTTCAGCTGATGATACATACCGCCGGCACAGCGCTTTGTCAAGGATTACCTGCCGGACGGGACCCCGGTGTCTGATGTCCGGGAAGCCGGGAATCCGGCCGCCGGCGGCCCGAACGGGGCCGCGGCACGGGAGGAACGGACTCAGCGGTCCGCGAACTTGTAGCCCACGCCGCGGACGGTGACGATGTAGGCGGGGCTGTTTTCGTCGCGCTCGATCTGGGCCCGCAGGCGCCGGACGTGCACGTCGACGGTGCGGGGCTCGACGAAGGACTCGTCGCCCCAGACCCGGTCCAGGATCTGGTCGCGGCTGTAGACGCGGCCGGGGTTCCGCGTAAGAAAGCGGAGCAGCTTGAACTCCGTGGGGCTCAGGGTCACCCGGCGGCCGTCGACGGTGACCTCGTAGGACTTCATGTCGATCCGGAGCCCCTTGAACTCGAAGATCTCGGACTCCTCGCGCGGCCTGCCGGCGTCGGTGCGGCGCAGCACCGCCTTGACGCGCGCCGCGAGCTCCTTCACGCTGAAGGGCTTGGTGATGTAGTCGTCGGCGCCCATCTCGAGTCCGAGAACCTTGTCGACTTCCTCCCCTTTGGCCGTGAGCATGACGATCGGCACGGATCCCAATTCGGGGTCCGCGCGAAGCCGCCTGCATACCTCCAAGCCCTGGATGCCGGGCAGCATGAGGTCGAGCACGACGAGGTCCGGTCTCTTCGTCCGCACGATCGACAGGGCCGTTTCCCCGTCGAAGGCCTTGAGCACCTCGTAGCCCTCCTTCTCGAGGTTGTAGGCCACGAGATCGACGATGTCCTTCTCGTCGTCGACAATCAGGATGCGGGGAGCCATCGATGATCCCCTCTCTTTCCTAGAAAATCTGCCCCATCAATTCCGGGAGGCGGTCGACCCGGATGAGTTCGATGCCCTCGATCCTCGGGCCGCCCCGCAGCGGCGTCCGCGGCAGGACGCAGCGAGTGAAGCCCATGCGGGCCGCCTCGCGGATCCGGTCTTCCATCCGGTTGATCCCGCGGATCTCGCCCGTGAGCCCCACCTCGCCGAAGACGACCGTCTTCGGGTCCACGGGCCGGTCCAGGAAGCTCGAGGCGATGGCCGCCACGACGCCCAGGTCCACGGCCGGCTCGGCAAGCCGCACCCCGCCGGCGACGTTGACGAAGATGTCGTGGTTGCCCAGGTGCAGGCCGCCGATCTTTTCCAGCACCGCCACCAGCAGCGAGACGCGGTTGGCGTCGACGCCGATGGCCGTCCGGCGGGGCATGCCGAAGCTCGTGCCGGCCACCAGGGCCTGGATCTCCACGAGGATGGGCCGGGTGCCCTCGATGGCCGCCGCCACGACGGAGCCGGCCATCCCCTCGGGCCGCTCCGTGAGGAAGTACGCCGAGGGGTTTGTCACCTCCACGAGCCCCCGGTCGCGCATCTCGAAGACGCCGATCTCGTTTGTCGGGCCGAAGCGGTTCTTGATCCCCCGGATGATGCGGTAGGAGTGGCCCGAGTCGCCCTCGAAGTAGAGGACCGTGTCCACCATGTGCTCGAGGACCTTGGGCCCCGCGATGGAGCCGTCCTTCGTGACGTGCCCCACGAGGAAGACGGGGATCCCCGTCTTCTTGGATAGGACGATCAGGCGCTCCGAGGCCTCCCGGACCTGCCCCACGCTCCCGGGGGCCGAGGAGAGCAGAGAGCTGTACACCGTCTGGATGGAGTCGACGACGATGGCCTCGGGGGCCACCTCCTTGACATACCGGAGGATGTTCTCCAGGGACACCTCCACCAGGACGTAGAGGTTCTTCGAAGAGGCGCCGATCCGGTCGGCCCGCATGCGGATCTGGCTGGCCGACTCCTCGCCCGAGACGTAGAGGACCTTTCTCCCGCCCGAGGCGAGGCGGTGCAGGACCTGCAGCAGCAGCGTCGACTTGCCGATGCCCGGGTCCCCCCCCACGAGGACGGCCGAACCGGCCACGATGCCCCCGCCGAGGACCCGGTCCATCTCCCCGATGCCCGTCTTCAACCGGGCCTTCTCGTCGGCCTCGACGGCGTCGATGGGCCGGGGCTTTTCGCCCAGTTGGTACTCCGGGGGCACCCGGGAGTCCTTCGGCCCGGTCGGCTCCTCGGCAAAGCGGTTCCACTCGCCGCAGCCGGGGCACTTCCCGACCCACTTGGGCGACTCGTAGCCGCAGTTCTGACAGAAAAAGGCGGTTTTCTGCTGTTTTTTCATAGGATTGGGCTTAAGGCGAACGGCTGAGGGCATAGGGCCGATGGAACGAAAAGTCTTTTGTGCTTCCCTTCTCCCGAAACCTTACGCCTTCTGCCTTCTGCCTGTTGTTCGTATAGGTTTTTCCGGCTTCCGTCAACACCAAAGGGTCCGGAAACGGGCCGGAGGGCCTCGGAAATCGCTTGTCAATCTTGATGTTTTCTGATAAGGAAACTTTTTCCGATTTTCGACTGGAAGGTGAGTCCCTATGCCGCACAACCCCAATTTCAGCTCCGGCCCCTGCAGCAAGAGACCCGGCTGGAGTCTCGACGCGTTGAAAGACGCCGCCCTGGGCCGCTCCCACCGCTCGGCGCTGGGCAAGGCCAAGCTGGGCGAGGCGATCGCCCGCAGCAAGAAACTCCTCGGCGTTCCCGACGATTACCTGCTCGGGATCATGCCGGGCTCCGACACGGGCGCCTTCGAGGCCGCCATGTGGACCATGCTCGGCCCCCGGCCGGTCACCGTGCTCGTCTGGGAAAGCTTCAGCGGAGAGTGGGCCAAGGACATCGAGAAGGAACTGAAACTCAAGCCCACCGTCCTCGAGGCCCCCTACGGGAAGCTGCCCGACCTCAAGGCCGTGGACTGGAAGAGCGACGTCGTCTTCGTGGCCAACGGCACGACCAGCGGCGTGAAGATCCCCGACTGGGACTGGATCCCCGCAGACCGCGAGGGGCTCTCGATGTGCGACGCTACGAGCGCCGTATTCGCCATGCCCGTGGAGTGGTCGAAGGTGGACGTCCTCACCTACTCCTGGCAGAAGTGCCTCGGCGGCGAGGCGGCCCACGGGGTCCTGGTGCTGAGCCCGCGCGCCGTGGCCCGGATCGCGGCCTACGACCCGCCCTGGCCTCTGCCCAAGGTCTTCCGTATCAAGAAGAAGGGCGCCGTGGACAGGGCCATCTTCGACGGCGACACGATCAACACGCCCTCCATGCTCTGCGTCGAGGACTACCTCGACGCCCTGACCTGGGCCGAGTCGATCGGCCTCGAGGGCCTCTTCCGGCGCAGTGAGGCGAACCTGAAGGTGATCGAGGACTGGGTCGCCGGGCGCGACTGGATCGACTTTCTCGCCGAGGACAAGGCCACCCGCTCCAACACGTCCGTGTGCCTGAAGGTCGTCAGCCCGAAATTCAAGGCCCTGGGACAGAAGGAGCAGGGCGACTTCATCAAGGCCGTGGCGGGCCGGCTGAGCAAGGAAGGCGCGGCCCACGACGTGAGCGCCTACCGCGACGCCCCCCCGGGGTTCCGCCTCTGGTGCGGGCCCACGATCGAGCCCGCGGACGTCCGGCAGGCCCTCGAGGCCCTGGAGCGGGTCTACCTGCAGAACATGCAATAGGCGACCGGGCCGGGCAGGCCCGCACGAAAGACGACATGACGGCACAACGGAAAGGGAAAAAGAACATGAAGAGGGTTTTGATCAGCGACACGCTGTCCCCGGAGGGGATCGAGATCCTGAAGAACACGCCGGGCATCGAGGTGGACGTGCAGACGAGCCTGACGCCCGACGAGCTCAAGGGCATCATCAAGGACTACGACGGCCTCGCGATCCGCAGCGCCACCAAGGTCACCAAGGAGATCATCGAGCGGGCCGAAAAGCTGAAGGTCGTGGGGCGGGCCGGCATCGGGGTGGACAACGTTGACGTCAACGCGGCGAGCAAGCGCGGCATCGTCGTCATGAACACCCCGGGCGGCAACACGATCACCACGGGGGAGCACACGATCGCCATGCTCTTCGCCCTGGCGAGGCAGATCCCGCAGGCCACGGCCTCCATGAAGAGCGGCAAGTGGGACAAGAAGACGTTCATGGGCGCCGAGCTCTACAACAAGACCCTCGGCATCATCGGCATCGGGCGCGTGGGCACCATCGTGGCCGACCGGGCCCAGGGCCTCAAGATGAACGTCATCGCCTACGACCCCTTCCTGGCCCCCGAGACGGCCGAGAAGATGGGCGTCACGCTGGTATCCCTCGACGAGCTGCTGAAGCGCTCCCACTTCATCTCCGTCCACACGCCGCTCACGAAGGACACGAAGAACCTCCTCAACGCCGCCGCCATCGCGAAGATGCGCGACGGGGTCTTCATCGTCAACTGCGCCCGCGGCGGGATCGTCAACGAGAAGGACCTGCTCGACGCGCTCAACGCGGGCAAGGTGGCCGGCGCGGCCCTCGACGTCTTCGAGGAGGAGCCCACGAAGAACAAGGAGCTGGTGAACCACCCCAACGTCATCTGCACCCCCCACCTCGGGGCGGCTACCGACGAGGCCCAGCGCAACGTGGCCATCGCCATCGCCGAGCAGATCGCCGACTTTCTGACGAAGGGCGAGATCCGCAACGCGATCAACTTCCCGTCGGTGAGCGCGGAGCTGCTCACCCACATCCAGCCCTACCTGACGCTCGCGGAGAAGCTGGGCACCTTCGAGGCCCAGATCGTCAAGGGGGGCATCGAGGAGGTGGCCGTCGAGTACGCCGGCGACATCGTCAACTACAACGTGGCGCCGCTGACGATCGCGCTGCTCAAGGGGCTGCTGACGCCGATTCTCAACGCCAACATCAACTTCATCAACGCCCCCTTCATCGCCAAGGAGCGCAACATCAAGGTCGTCGAGTCCAAGTCCAGCGAGGTGAAGGATTTCACGAGCATGATCTCCGTCACGATCAAGACGACGGAGGAGAAGAGCTTCGCCGCCGGGGCCATCTTCGGCAAGCAGGACCCCCGCATCGTGCGGATCGAGAAGTTCTCCATGGAGGTGATCCCCGAGGGCCACATGATCGTCCTGTACAACAACGACAAGCCGGGCGTCATCGGCAACATCGGCACCACCCTCGGCAACAACGGGATCAACATCGCCCGCTTCCAGCTGAGCCGGGAGCACGTGGACGGCAAGGCCCTCGTCGTGCTCTCCACGGACACCGTGGTGCCCCCCGAGATCCTGAAGAAGCTGCGGGAGCTTCCCAACGTGCTCTCCCTGACCCAGCTGGAGATGTGATCCGGCACGGAGGCGGCCTATGTCAAGCGTGATCGTCGTAGGGACCCAGTGGGGCGATGAAGGAAAGGGCAAGATCGTCGACCTGTACGCGGAAGACGCCGATGCCGTCGTGCGCTTCCAGGGCGGCAACAACGCGGGTCACACCATCGTGGTCAAGGGCAAGCAGACCATCCTGCACCTGATCCCGTCGGGGATCCTCCACGATCACAAGCTGTGCATCCTGGGCAACGGGATGGTGATCGACCCGAAGGTGCTGATCGAGGAGATCCGGTACCTGAAGCAGGAAAACGCCTTCCCGCCCCACACGAAGCTCGTGATCAGCGATCGGGCGCACGTGATCATGCCCTACCACCGCCGCGTCGACGCGGCGCGCGAGACCGCCAAGGGCGCGGGCAAGATCGGGACGACCCAGCGGGGCATCGGGCCGGCCTACGAGGACAAGGTGGCCCGCACGGGCATCCGCGTCTGCGACCTGCTCGACCGCGAGGTCTTCGCCGAGAAGCTCCGGCGCAGCGTCGAGGAGAAGAACTTCCTTCTCACGAAGCTCTACGGCGAGCCGCCCCTCGACGAGCAGCCCATCCTCGAGGAGTACGCGGGCTACGCCGAGGTCCTGCGGCCCCACGTGGCGGACATCTCGCTGCTGCTCGACGAGGCGATTCGGCAGAAGAAAAAGATCCTCTTCGAGGGGGCCCAGGGCTGCCACCTCGACGTGGACTGCGGCACCTACCCCTTCGTCACCTCGTCGAACACCGTGGCCGGCAACGCCTGCTGCGGGGCCGGGGTGGGACCCACCCGGATCGACTCGGTCGTCGGCATCGTCAAGGCGTACACGACCCGCGTGGGCAGCGGCCCCTTCGTCACGGAGCTCACCGACGAGATCGGCGAGCGGATCCAGCGCGTCGGCCAAGAGTTCGGCGCCACGACAGGGCGCAAGCGCCGCTGCGGCTGGCTCGACATGGTGCTGGTGCGCCAGTCGGCCCGTGTCTCGGGCCTCACGGGCCTGGCGATCACCAAGCTCGACGTGCTCACGGGCATCGAGAGGCTCAAGATCTGCACGGGCTACCGCACGGACCGCGGCGAGGAGTTCACCAAGAGCGTCCCGGCGGATCTGCGCGTCTTCGACCGCTGCCGGCCCGTCTACATGGAACTCGACGGCTGGACGGAGAATATCAACGGCGCCAAGCGGCTGGAGGATCTTCCCCGGAACACCCGGCGATACCTGGACACCCTCGAGAACCTCGCGGGGGTCAAGGTGGTGCTCGTCTCCGTCGGCGCCGACCGCAACGAGACGATCGTCACGGAGAATCCCTTCCGGCGATAGAAAGAAGCGTGCAGCGCGGGGTACGAAGCGTGCGGGAAACGACCGGACGCCGGCTGCTTCGGCCCTGCATCCGTCCCATGGCGTCTTCCTGCGGCCTCGGCCGCCCGGGGGCCGTTAGCTCAGTCCGGTAGAGCAGCGGACTTTTAATCCGTTGGTCGCGGGTTCGAATCCCGCACGGCCCACCAAATAAATCAAGGGGTTACGCTTTCGGGCGTGACCCCTTTTTTGTCGTGTGCCACCGAATTGCTACCATTCCCGAAAAAAGAAGGGCCGGGAGAGTGATCCCCCGGCCCGTCTCGTTTTGTGCTCGCCTATTTTCCCGGCTCTGGATTCGTCCCGCCTGTGCAATCGGTGACGCTTGTTATTGACTTCCGGTTTCGCGTCGGGCGCTGGCCCATGAAGTGATCCAGGGAGGTGGTGCAGAAAGCGACACGACCGAAAATCTTCTTGAAGGGTGCCCCTGCCTGCATCAGCCTCTTCACGTGCGTTTCGGACTTTTCCAAGTATACTGAGGCTTCTTTAACCTGAACCTTGTCTACGTGCGGATCGCCTATCATCCCGGCCAGCGCATCGCATGAAGTCACGTCGATCTTGTAAGGTTCATGATCGTTCGACCTGGGCTCCGTTGGTATCATTCCCTCATGGATCGCATCGCGAACCTGCTTTTCCGTCACTACTCCCTCTGCCTTCGGAAAAGCCTGGTTCAGCCTCTCCGTGATCTCTATAACCCCTTCGTTGAAATGCCTGCGTTTCATCCCTTATGTGCCTTTTCGTAAGATTACAAGCTCACAACTAATTGCTATCGTCGGGCTGTAATCAAGTTGCAATTTCTTTTATCGCGCAAAAGGGGGAACGTCAAGATGGATTTCAAGGCGCTGCGCTGGAATGGAAGGTATCTCTTGCGGGATGTAGAGGCCGGGACCCTCATCCCCGTGCACCGGCTCTCGAGGATCGAGAACGGCTTGCGGCCCCGGCCCGATGAGGCGGTGAGGCTCGCGCGCTTCTATGGTGTACCGGAAAAAATCGTGCTTGCAGAGCTCCGCAAGGCAGCGGAAACGGCCACGGGACGGCCCTTTCGGATGAAGGCGAGCCTCGCCCTGGATGCTATTCACGAAGCCGAGCGGACGGGGGAACCGGAGAAATGAGCAATCCGATCCTCGACGCAGCCCTTCAATATCGCCTGCACTTCGGCCTGCCCGTCGTGCCGATGGCGTTCGAGCCCGATGGAAAAGGCGGCGTGAAAAAGAAGCCCCGGGTGAAATGGGGCGAATTTCAAGACCGCTTGCCAGAAGAGGCCGAGGTGCGCGAGGCGTTCCGGGCCCCCGATTCGGGGATCGCCCTTGTCACGGGGCCCTTGTCCGGCCTCTGCACCCTGGACCTCGACGCCTACAAGCGCGACTTCGACGCGGGCAAGGTGCGCGAGACCATCGGGGAGCTTCCGGCCACGCCGTCATTGAAAACGCCGAGGGGGGGCACACAGCACATTTTCCTCTACCCTGCCGACCAGGACGTGGGCTGTGTCAACGGGCTTTTGCCGGGCGTCGATTTCAAGGGCAAGGGCGGCCTATCTATGCTTCCCCCGTCGAAAAACGGCGTGGGGGCCTACGAGTGGTTGCCCGGGATGGCCCTGGGCGAGATCGCGCCGGCGGCGGCGCCGGTCGGTCTTATCTTATTCTTAAATAGCAATATATATCCGGGTGCAAGTCAGAAACTTTCAAAAACGACTTCCGGTGACTTCTCTGACTTCCAAGACTTCCAGAAAGAGGACATCTTCCGCGACGGCGTGCGGGATGAGAACCTCTTCCATATCGCGCATTGCCTAGTCAAGACGGGAAACCCGGAAAGTTATGTATATCAAGTGCTTATGGCGCTGCAAAAGTCCTGGGGCGAGCGGGACGAGAAGTGGGCGAAGGACAAATTGAAGAGTGCCCTCGCCCGGATCGAACGCCGGGAAAGGAACATTGCCGCCGAGGTTCGCGAGTGGGTTTTGACTTCCAATGACTTCTTCTTGACTTCCAATTGCTTCCAAGAACTGGGTTTGACTTCCCGTGACTTCCAAAAAGCCGCCGTTCAGGAATTGCTCAAATTAAAGAAGGCCGGGATCATCGAGAGCCCCGGCAACAAACGCGGCTGTTATCGTGTCGTAGACCAGACCGTTGAAACCCTTGACTTCACAAAAGCGCCCTCCGAAGAGTTTGACATCGACTTGCCCCTGGGCCTGTCCTCTCACGCCATCATCAACCCGAAAAACATCATCATCTTTGCCGGATCGAAGGACGGGGGGAAAACGGCCGTCGCCCTCGATTTCGTGAAACGCAACATAGGGCGCTATCCGATCCTCTACATGACCTCGGAAATGGGCGAAACCGAATTGAGGAAACGGCTCGAAGCGCACGAGGACATGACCCTCGAGAAATGGCAAAAAGGGATGCAGGCGGTTTACCGGGCCCATTCCTGGGCCGACCTCGTGACACCCGAACGCAAGCTGTTTGTGATCGACTACCTTGAGCCCCCCGAAGATAGGCTTTACGAGATTGGGACGATTCTACGAAACATCCACGAGAAATTGAAAGACGGCGTTGCCGTCTGCTGCATCCAGAAGCGATACGACGAGCTCACCGGGCGCGGCGGGCAATTCACTCTGGACAAGGCCCGGCTTTACGTGGGCCTGGACCCCGGACGCCCGAACCGGGCAAAAATCGTTTCGTGCAAGAGCTTCCGGGGCGTCAATCCCCGGGGAATGGTGCTCGGGTACAAAATCCACAAGGGATGGAAAATCGAACCGCAGGGATTCTGGAAACACGAGGAAAGAGCATGACGGACCTATTGAGCGTGCAGGACTACGAGCAAATCGTCAAAGCAGTTGGCCGCGGCATGGCGGAGTGTACGGCGGAAAAATGCTTTACGGAGGATCAGGTGCACGAGGCAGTCCGATACGTCAAAGGGGCGATCATGGGCTATGCCTGCGCGAGACTGATCTTGACGGGTGACATGCTCGTTTTTTTCGAGGACGGGCAAATGCTGTTCGCCCTCACCGAAAAAGGGCAAGCCCGTCTTAATGAAAAATTCGGGGGAGCACGATGCAAGACGAACGCCTGATGAAGATCGAGGAACTAGCCGAAAAGCTCGGCGTGCCGAAAACCTGGCTTTATGAGCGCACCCGAACGGCTGACCGCACGGGCTTCCCCGTGGTGAAGGTGGGAAAGTATGTCCGATTCCAATACTCGGCGGTCCTCGAATACCTCAAGACCAACGGACAAGGCAACCGTTGACGGGTGAAAAGCATGAATGAAAACGGGAACGTAGAAAGCCCTGCTACCGGCCTGCTACCGGTAGAAAGCGCGCTTGACAAGGGCGGGGGCCCTCAACTGCCCCGGAAGTTTACGGATCTCCGCACCGTGGAAGGTAAGTGGCTTGCGGGTGTCCTCGATGACATTACGCGGGACCTGGGCGGGCCCGCCGAGCTCACGGCGGGGCAGAAGCTTTTGCTCGACGCCTTGAAGTCTAAATTGATCGTGCTGCGGGTGATCGCGGATTTCGTTGACACGAAAAAGAGCATCCTGGACCGGCGCAAAGGGCGACTCCTGCCCGTGCTGCGCGATTCGTTTTTGCAGTACCAGGAGAGCGCGCGGAAGGACATCGAGGCGCTTTACGGGGTCTACAAGAGCAAGACGCGCAAGGCTCCCGACCTCAAAGAGTACCTACGGGGTAAAGCGAACGGATGAACATAATCCATTGCATCGAAGATAAAAACTTGCTCGGCCAATTCATCAAGGACCCCTCGACCTGGGCGGCGTGGCTGTGCTTCCTGCGGGCCTTCTATGCCCTGCCCCCGGCAAAGGGTGACGTGGAATTGTACCAGCGGTGCACGGGGCGCTCTACGTGGCCTTCAGAGCCTTCGAAAGAGGCGTGGCTGGTGATAGGTACCCGGGGCGGGAAAAGCTTCGTGACGGGCCTTCTGGCTACGTTCATCGCCGCGTTTCAAGAGCATCGGCTTTCCCCGGGCGAGACGGGCTACGTGCTAGTGGTAGCGCCGACAAAGAAGCAAAGCGGCATTGTCAAGCGGTACGTGGGCGGCTTCTTTGCCGGGAATGCCTTCCTGCGGCCCCTGGTAGCGAAGGAAACCACCGAGGACTTGGAACTTAAAAACAACGTGACCATCTCCACCATGCCGAACGACTACCGCAGCCTTCGCGGTTTTACGGCTGTGGCGGCCATCGTGGATGAGGTGGCCTTTCTCTCCATCGAGGGGCAGCTTCCCGACGTTGAAGTGATCCGGGCGCTGCGGTCCCGGCTGACCTCGACCGGCGGCCCCTTGATCTGCATAAGCAGCCCCTATGCGAAGCGGGGCGAATTGTACAAGACGTGGAGAAGGCACTACGGGCGGGACGGTTCCCCGGTGCTGGTGTGGCAGGCCAGCAGCATGACGATGAATCCGACCCTCGACCGTGACGCCATTGCACGGGCGCACGAAGAGGACCCCGAGGGCGCACGGGCCGACTATGACGCGGAATTCCGGTCTGACATCGAATCGTTTGTGTCCCGGGAGATCGTGGACGGTCTTGTGGTGCCTGGGCGTCGAGAACTGCCCCCCATTGCGGGCGTGACCTACAAGGGCTTCGTGGACCCCTCGGGGGGATCGAAGGACGCCATGACGTTAGGCATTGCCCACGCGGAGCAAGGCCGCCGTGTGCTCGACGTTCTGCTTGAGAGGCGGCCCCCGTTCAGCCCCGACGATGTGGTGCAGGAATTCGCGGGCACCTTGAAGCAATACGGCGTGCTGATGGTGACGGGTGACAGATACGGCGGCGAGTGGCCCCGGGAGCGGTTCCAGGCGCACGGGATCACGTACCAGATGGCGGAGAAACCGAAGAGTGATCTTTACAGGGAACTTCTGCCCCTTCTGAATTCCGGGCAAGTTGAATTGCTGGACAGCGAACGAATGACGGCTGAGCTTGTCGGCCTGGAGAGGCGCACGGGGCGGGGCGGGAAGGACTCGATAGACCACGGCCCGCACGGGCATGACGATCTTATCAACGCGGCCTGCGGTGCTTTGTTGCTCTGCCAGGCCCCGGCGGGCATCTCGGACCTGTGGGCGGGGCCGGAAATTCAGACCTCGGAGCAATACCCACTTCTCGGGGATCGTGCTTTATGGAATTTGGATTGACACGCGCCGCAGCTTGGACCGGCTGCGGGGGCTCGGCGTCGGTTTCCGGCGCGGCTGGCCTTGCGTTTCCTAGGTCCGCGTCGTTCCTCCATGTGGGGGGGCCTGGGCTGTCCGTTGCCCGAAAGGGCCCCCCGAGAGAAACAGCCCCCGAGTGCTCCCGGGTTCACGGAGGTCCCCGGGGGCCGGAGAGACGCGGCGTGCTCGACCGCGCCGTGCTCTCCGGGGGCTCTGATAAAAACTGAGAGGTGACAAAATGACTGAAGCTGTTTTGAACATGGGGGGCCGGGACCCCCGCGAAGTTGACCAGCTGGTAAAAGCGGGCTTTCTGGACAGGTTGCTCGGGCACGAGATTAAAGCGTGGTTGTGGGGCCATTGGGACTCTCTGCCCGCAAGCCTCAAGCAGCGGCGGGAAGAGCGCAACCCGAGAACCGGCCTGGTGCAGATTTTCGAGGTGCCCCGGCATGACTTGCCGATTTCCAAGATCAAGGCCGAGCTTTCGAAGGCGGGCATCATCCGGGGTGAGGGGGGGCTATGATGGAATGGCTTGCTTTCGTTGCGGCGTGCTTGTGTTGTTTCGCTGCTTTTATTCTCCTGGTGAATTAGAACACAAACGATTTAGGAGGTATTGACATGGCTTTTGAGAATTTCAAATTGTCGCACGGCGTGCAGACGCAGGAATCCTGGGTGGGCGCTCAGTATTTCGCCCTCGCCCTCGATGACGGCAAGCGGGCGAACAATGGCGCGGAGGCGACAGGGATCGCCCTGGGCTCTTGCGATTCCGGGCATATGATGGAAACGGGCCTCATCGGGATCTTCAAATTCCGCTCGGGGGCCGGGATCTCGAAGGGCGACAAGCTCAGCGTCACGACAAGCGGGTGGTTCAAGGGCGCGGGATCGGGCGACTACGTCGTAGGACAGGCTTACGCGGCGGTGACATCGGGCTCCATCGGAACCGGTCTGTTCAACTTCGTTGTCCCGGTCTACGCCTTTAGCTCTTCTTTCGTGCTGTAGTGGAGGTGGACATGGAAACGAAAACTTACGGTGAACGGCTGGACGAGATGACCAGGAAGCACATGGCGCAGAATCCCGAGATGGACTACAGGGCGGCCATGCTCGCGGTGATCGAGGCCAATCCGGGCATCAGCAAGGAGTATGCTTCCGAATGCCGGAAGCCCAAACCCAAACCCGAACGGCCCGACCCGATGGAGGATCACAAGTACGACTGCGAGGCCGTCAAAAAGAAGAAGGCACGGGTCCGCGCAGGCGCGGAGCTTGACCGGCAGGCCAAGACATACGTGTTGCTGAGGGGCCTGCCCTACCCGGACGCCTTCCGGCTCGCCATGCTCGAGCGGCGGGACTTGGTGAAAACCTACCTGGATGAGTGAGGGGGAAGCGGGGGCGGGGGCTTCGGCCCCTGCCTCTATCATATATGGGCTATTAGCTCATGGAACCGGAAAGGATGCACTGAGACTCAACAGCTTGCATATCCATCCTCTCACTGAAGGGCTTGCGGCCAGACACGAAAAAGAAAATATGAATAGTATTATGAATAAAGGCCAACTGAGGGTCCGAAAATATCCTGCCGTTTTCTCTAATCTTAATTCTTCTTCAATGGCCCGCATATGACCTACGATTTGCCTGATTCTAAGAGATAGGCCGCGCATGTGCAAAAGGATCAAGAAACCAGTGCAACCGGAGAATAGCAATATCGGATCCAAATCTATGATTTGCTTACCCGGCATATTGAAGATGGCGTATCCTGACAAACCAATAAAAGCGAATGGGATCTGCCACAATCGCGCAGTATACCATCGAGATCGTTCGTTCAGAATCGAGAGTTGAGTGGTGAGAACCTGTACAACTTCAGGATCCATATGGCGTGAATCAATCCTTCTTGCGCGGCTGTTTCTTTGATTCGTAGTTTTTCAAGGCTTCGTCCAGAAGGCGGCGGATCGCCTCGGAGCGGGTGAGGACCCGGGCCTTAAGCCTAAAATCATCCAGGCGATCAAGAAGGGCTTTATCGGCCTGAAAATTGAGCATGAGCTTTTCCTTTTCCATGAAATCACAATAATTTAGACGATTTCACAAGTCAAATTAAATGTTGACTTATTAAATGCCATGATTTAATAATTGTCATACCGGGACTGAGCAACCCACAAAACAGAATAAACAAGAAAGCCAGGATAAGCCCCTTCGGGGGCCGGGACGCTCAGCCCGCCGGATCCTGGCTTTTTTATTGAGTGGAAAAGGGGTGAGGCTATGCAAGGAAAGAGAGGGCGACCTTCTATGGAGGATGAGCTTTTCCGTTACCTCGATCTTTATTTCGAGACTATGGAAAACATGAACGCATTGAGAAGAACGGCCGATGAGACATACAAGGCATGGGGAGGGCTTTGCAGGGAAGCCGAAGCAGAGGAAGCGAAGGCGGCATCCATCCTCAAAAAAGTCCATGAGTGGAAAAACGGCGTCGTGATGAAGCATAGGCGACAGAAATACACCGGAGAGGCAGCGCCGCTCCCGGCAAACGTGATCCCGATGGAGAAAGGGGGGTGACATCATGGCGAAGGTAGCAAGACGGCGCGACCGCTACGTGATCGACTTTTACGACCAGCACGGCAACCGGCGCTGGCACACCATGCCGAAGGGGGCAACCCGGAAAGAGGCCCACGAGAAAATGGGCGAGCTCTTGAAAAACATCCGGCGCGGCGACTACGTGCCCCCGGGGAAGATCCCCGCGTTTTCCTCCGTCGCGGACGCATGGCTTGAATCGAAAGGGCAGACGGTGCGGGGAAGCACGCACGGCAGCTATGACGGGCACGTCAAAAATCATCTCAAGCCGTTCTTCGGTGATTTTCGAATCGACCATATCAACTTCGACCTGATCGAGAAGTACAAGACGCACGCCCTGGAAGAAGGCACGTCGATCCCCACGCTGAAAAAGATCCTCACGACCCTGGGGGGCATCATGAAGCACGCGGTACGGATGCGCCTGATCGAGCACCGGCCCGAGATCGAGAAGCCCCGGGGGGCGAGCTTGCACGAGGACCGGCACGAGCTCGCGATTCTCAAGCCTACCGAGATCCGGGCCCTGATCGAAAACGCGGACGGGCAGCGGGACCGGATTCTTTTCACGACGGCGGTAATGACGGGAATGAGACAGGGCGAGCTTTTGGGGCTCACCTGGGAGGACATCGACTGGATGAACCGGCAAGCACTCGTGAGGCGCTCCTACAACCACGGGACCCTCTACGAGCCCAAAACGAGGACATCCCGGCGAAGGATCGACCTTGCCCCCGAGCTCGTGCGCGATCTCAAGGCGTGGAAGATCGCTTGTCCGATCTCGACGCACAACCTCGTTTTTCCCACGCCCGAGGGGGAGCACGAGAAGGCCGAGAACACGCTTTACCGGCGATTCTTTGCGGCCCTGCGGCGGGCGGGCCTTCCCGAGATCCGCTTTCATGCCCTGCGGCACACCTTCGCAAGCCTTCTGATCGACCAGGGGGAAAACATCAAGTACGTGCAGACCCAGCTAGGCCATGCCTCGATTCAAATGACGATCGACGTATACGGGCATCTCATGAAGGACACGAACAGGGGCGCGGCTGCAAAGCTGGGCCGGGCGGTCCTGGGGGCGAGAAAAACTGCTACCACGAGTGCTACCATAACGCGCAAAAACAGCCCGAAACAGGACGAAACAGGAAAAAAGGGAAAGGCGGGAAATGTCTATGAATACGAGACATTGCGAAACAGCACGAAACAAGCCGAAAGTGCATCAGGACACTTTTAATCCGTTGGTCACGAGTTCGAATCTCGTACGGCCCACCAGGAAAAACAGGGGATTCCGATCCAGGCATCGGAATCCCTTTTTTTTGTGGACCGTCTGCCGGGCGGAGGATCCGCAACGGGCGACGTCGGGACGGCGCTGCCGTTTCACGGGGACCGGGGGTTCGCAACGCGCCATATTTATCCTTTACAAAAGGACAAATATTTGCAATATTGTCCTTCCAGGAGGGACAAATGCGCAACCTGATCCGACAGAAGATCGTGGATTCGATGGCGGCTCCCGTCCCGTCATTCACGCGGCGGGATGTACACCTGCCCCGGGTGCCGGGAAAGGCGGTCGCCGTCATCGGCATGCGCCGAACGGGGAAGTCCACATTCCTGTGGCAGGTGTTGTCCAATCGCCTTGCAGAGGGCAGCGCCCGAGAGGGACTCCTTTATTTCAGCTTCGAAGACGAACGGCTGGCCGGCATGACGGCCTCGAACCTCCGCCTCGTTGTCGAGGAGTATTACGCATTGCATCCGGAATGGCGTGACCGCAAGCGCGCAGTCTTCTTCCTCGACGAGATCCAGAATATACCCGGTTGGGAGCCTTTTGCCCGCCGCCTCCTCGACTCGGAACAGGTTGAGCTGTTCTTGTCCGGCTCCTCTGCGCGCCTGCTTTCGCGCGAAGTGGCGACGAGTATGCGCGGCCGCGCCATGGCGACGCTTGTCCACCCTTTCAGCTTCAGGGAGTATCTCCGTCATTTCGGCCAGGAGCCGAAAACAAAATCCGACCGCCTGCCCAAGGCACTCCGTTCCGCTCTGGATAAGCATCTGCGGGAATACCTCGCATCCGGCGGGTTTCCGGAGCAACTCGGGGCCTCCGCACGCGACCGGGTCGATCTGCTTCGCGGATACGTCGATGTGGCGCTGCTGCGCGACGTGGTGGAAAGGCACGCCGTTTCCCACCCCGTGGCCCTGCTCTGGATGACACGCCACCTGCTCGGCAATGCGGCCGGTCACTTCAGCATCAGCAAATTCTACGGCGACTTGCGTTCGCAAGGCATTCCCGCCGCCAAGGACACCCTGTATGCCTATCTCGGCTACCTTGAGGATGCCTTCCTGATCCGAACGGTCTCCCTGGCTTCCCCCTCCGAGCGGCGCCGGATGGTAAACCCCCGCAAGGTCTACCCCGTGGACCCGGGATTGATCCCGTTGTATGACCGCACCGGCCGCAGCAACGTCGGGCATGCCCTGGAAACCTGCATCATGCTGGAACTCGAAAGGCGTGGCGCCGAGATCTCTTACGTGCGCACGCAGAGCGGTTTCGAGGTCGACTTCCTCGCGTCATTCCCCGACGGACGACGGGAATTGATTCAGGTCTCTTCTGATCTGTCTGATCCCGGCACCCTGGCCCGAGAGACGCGAGCCCTCGGGGAGGCCGCCGGGGAACACCGAAAAGCAGCGCAACACCTGATCAGCCTCGATTCGGAACCCCCTCCCGGCTTGCCATCGGACATCACATGGCATTCCGCAACAACCTGGCTGCTGACCACGGATCCTTGATCGTGCATCAACTCAGACATGACAGCCATTCGCCGGGCCCCGCAATTCCGCCCGGGGTTACGGCCTTTCGATCCGTCGGTCACGAGTTCGAATCTCGTACGGCCCACCAGGAAAACAAAAAGGGCCTCCGGCCGTGCCGGGGGCCCTTTCCCTTCCGTTGAGGAAGTGTCGGATTACTTGATCACCGCGGCGCCGGCGCCGGCGATCACGCCGTCCTGCTGCGCAGAGCCGCCGGAGACGCCGATGGCGCCGATGATCTTGCCCTTCTCGATGATCGGCACGCCGCCCTCGATCGCGCTGATGCCGTCGAGCGTCAGGTAGTGGATGTTGGCCTTCACCGCATTCTCGAGGGCCAGGGTGGGACGCTTGTACATGACGGAGGCCTTGGCCTTGTGGATCGCCACGTCGTTGCTGCCCCACTGGACCACGTCAAACCGCTCCAGGTAAACGAGCTGTCCGCCCGTGTCCACGATGGCGATGACCACGTTGATCTTCATCTCCTTGGCTTTTGCCGCCGCCGCCGCCGCCACCTTTTTCGCCGCATCCAGGCCGATGTTCGGGCCGTAGGGATTGGGCATCTGCTGGGCGAAGGCCGAACCGGCGACGAACAGTGCAACCACACAAAGTACCGCTGCCAACTTCATGGAACGCATCGCACATCCTCCTTCTTGGGCTTCTGCATTCCCACATCCTGTGGGTGATGCCCATTATAGGGAAAGTGTCGATCCGAGTCAAAAGATTTCATGATGAAAAAGCGGGTTCCATGAAGCGGAACGCCCCGGCGGCCTCCCCCGGCCATGAAACGGGTTGACAACCGGGGGGCTTCGTGTACATTGGCCTCAGCTTCCATCCGTCGCGAGGGATTCATGGACCGTTCCGGCACCCCGACCCGGGTCTTCCTGATCGCCGTGCTTGTCTGGCCGGCCCTGCTCCTCGCCGCCTGCACGGCCCAGTATCCCCTGAACCCGGGCGTGGAAAAAATCGACCGCGCGGAACCCTACCGGGTCAAGCTCGCTTCCCCCGACCGCTCGCACGACACGCTGCTGCTCCTCGCCTTCTCGGGAGGCGGCACACGGGCGGCGGCCCTGTCCTACGGGATCCTGGAGGCCCTCGACCTCGTGGAGGTCCCGGCGCCCCCCGCGAAGGTGGGCAAGCGCCACACCCTGCTGGACGAGGTGGACCTCGTCTCGGGCGTCTCCGGGGGCAGCTTCACGGCCGCCTACTACGGGCTCTACGGCCGCCAGATCTTCAACGACTTCCGCACCGAGTTTCTCTACGGCGACTTCCAGGGGTCGCTGCTCTGGGGGCTGGCCAACCCCATCAACTGGTTCCGTCTCCTCTCGCCGCGCTACGGCCGCAGCGACCTGGCCCAGGAACATTACGACGCAAAGCTCTTCAGGGGCGCGACCCTGGGCGACATCGCGAAGAAGCCCGGGCCCGTCGTGGTGATCCTCGCCACGGAGGCCGGCGAGGGCATCAGCTTCGCCTTCACCCCGAGCCAGTTCGCCCTCATCTGCGCCGACTTCGACCGATTCCCCGTCTCCCGCGCCGTGGCCGCCTCGGCCGCCTTCCCGGGGGCCCTTTCCCCGGTTGTCCTCAAGAATCACGCGGGCCAGTGCGACATCCGGACACCGGCCTGGATCGAAAAGGCCCTGGCGAACCCGGACCTGTCCAGCCGGACCTACTACAACGCCCTGCGGATGAAGACCTACCTCGACGCGCGCCGCAAGCCCTACATCCACCTCATCGACGGGGGCGTCTCGGACAATCTCGGGATCCGCGGCATCCTGGAGTCCCTGATCGCCCGGGGCGGCATCCATGCATCGCTCAGGGCGCTGGGCCTCGAGAAGACCCGGCGCGTGGCCATCGTCATCGTCGACGCGAAGACCCAGGAGAAGGCGCGCTGGCAGTTCCTCGACGAGGTCCCCGGCATCGGGGCCATCCTGGGGGCCTCGTCGACCATCATGATCAACAAGTACAACTTCGAGACCATCGAATTTCTTCACAACGTCGCCCGGGAGTGGACCCACGACGACGAGATCCACGGGCAGAGACCCATCGACTTCTACATCGTGCACGTGGCCTTCGACGCGCTGCCCGACCCGAAGGAGCGGGACTACTTCAACGCGATCCCCACGAGCCTCTACCTCGAGACGGAACAGGTGGACAACCTCCGGGAAGTCGCCTCGAAGCTCTTATACGGTCACAAGGATTTCCGGCGGCTGGTGAGGGATCTCGGGGGACAGATCCCGGAGCGGCCGATCCGGCTCAGCCTGCCGGCACCGAGCCCGGCCGACGGCACCGAAGAACCGTGGTTCGCGGGGCACGAAACCGCGCCGTGACGTGTCCTTAACCCTCGACGCACAGCTCCCGGCAGGCCCGGGAAGAGGTGAAGCATAACCGTCGCAGGGGCCCGTTCTCAGGCCCGGTAGAGGAAATCCCCCTTCTGACGCACCACGTTGCGGGTGTCGACGACAGGCACGCCCAGGGCGGCGAAGTCGATCGCCCGGTACTCGTCGTGGGGGGTGGCGACGAGGATGAGGTCGAAGTCCTTCGAGACCGCTACGGATTTGCGTCCCGCATACTTCGCGTACTCCCGCGAGGGGCGGATGACGGGGATGCAGGGGTCGTTGTAGGCGACCTCGGCGCCCAGGCGCTCGAGCTTCTCCATGAGCCGGTAGGAGGGCGACTCGCGGTCGTCGTCGACGTTGGCCTTGTAGGCAAGCCCCAGGATGAGGATCTTCGAGCCCTTCACGTGCTTGCCGTGCGCGTTGAGGGCCTCCATGACCTTCGAGACCACGTAGTCCGGCATGGACGTGTTGATCTCGCCCGCCAGCTCGATGAAGCGCGTGTTGAACTCGTACTCCCTTGCCTTCCAGGTCAGGTAGAAGGGGTCGATGGGGATGCAGTGCCCGCCCAGGCCCGGCCCCGGGAAGAAGGGCTGGAACCCGAAGGGCTTGGTCGCCGCCGCCTCGATCACCTCCCAGACGTCGATCCCCATGCGGTCGAAGCAGATCTTCAGCTCGTTGACCAGGGCGATGTTGACGGAGCGGTAGATGTTCTCGAGGAGCTTCGCCGCCTCGGCCACCTTCGCCGACGAGACGGGGACGGTCCTCTCGACGACGCGGTCGTAGAGGGCCCGGGCGGCGGCGAGGCACGCGGGCGTGAGCCCCCCGACCACCTTCGGCACGGTCCGAAGGCTGAAGCTCTTGTTGTTCGGGTCTTCCCGCTCGGGAGAGAAGGCCAGGTGGAAGTCCTCGCCCGCCTTCAGGCCCGAGGACTCCAGGATCTCCCGGAGGTCGCCGTCGGTGGTGCCGGGGTAGGTTGTGGACTCCAGGACGACGAGCTGCCCTTTGCGAAGATGCCGGGCGATCGTCCTGCCCGTGTTGAACACGTAGCGCATGTCGGGCTCGCGGTTTCGGTTCAGGGGGGTGGGCACGCAGATGAGGATGCAGTCCACCCCGGCGAGAAGGCCGAAATCCGACGTCGGGGTGAAGTTCCCGTTGATCTCCTTCTGTAGAAGCGACGAGTCGATGTGGCGGATGTAGCTCTCCCGCCTGCGCAGGGCGGCGATCTTCTTTCCATCCACGTCGAAGCCCGTGACCGTGAACCCGGCGCGGCAGAACTCGATGACCAGCGGCAGGCCGACGTAGCCCAGGCCGATCACCCCGACGCGGGCCTGGCCGGTGCTGATCTTTTCAAGAAGCGTCATAAACAATCCTTCCCTGAATCCGAGTTGCGCGCCGGCGCTGCGGCGCTCGAACAAAACCTGCAAGTTTCATGCTTCGCAACAAAAAGAAGCCCCCTTGTCCCCAAGGAGGGTCGCTTCATGATTGCTTCTCCGCCTTTCCTCACTTCCGCTCTTCCGTCCCCGAGGCCGCCGGCAACAGGATGTGGAAGGCCGCGAAGTGCCCCTCCCGGGACTCAACGCGGATCAGGCCCTCGTGATTGCGGACGATGGCATAGCTCACGGCGAGCCCCAGCCCCCGCCGGGCCTCCTTGGTCGTAAAATAGGGATCGAAGATCTTCGAGAGGTGCTCCTCGCGGATCCCCTGGCCGTGGTCGCGGATGGAGATCTTGACATACCGGCCCTCCCGGACCGTCAGGCGGTCCGAAGCCTCCACAATGGCATTGCCGGCCTGGACGTCGATGACGCCGCCGCCGGGCATGGCCTCGACGGCGTTCTGGACGATGTGGCGCAGCACCTGCCGGATCTGTTCCTCGTCGGCCTCCACCGGCCAGAGATCGGGGTCGATCGAATAGCGGACGTCGATCGCCGGCTCGCGGGGGATCAGCCCCTCGGCCTCCCGGAGCAGCGGCGCGAGGTCCATTTTCTTGCGGACGGGGTAGCCCCCCTTGGCGACGGTGATCAGCAGGTGGACGAGTTCCTTGGCGCGCAGCCCGGCCTTCTCGGCCACGGCCAGGCCCTCTTCGAGCATCTTGTCCTCGTCGGGAACGGAGATCTTGGCCAGGAACACGTTTCGCAGAATCGCGGAGAGCAGCGTGTTGAAATCCTGGGCGATCCCGCCCGCCAGGGCGCTCAGGGACTCCATTTTCTGCGCCTTGTGCAGTTCCTCCTCGGCCCGTTTCTGTTCGGTGATGTTCTCCAGCGTCTCCAGGGCCCCCAGCACCTCGCCCCCGGCGCCGCGGATCAGGGCCGCCGTGAACCGCAGCCAGCGGCCCCCCTCGCCCAGCTCGGGGAAGAAGTCCGTCGCCTCGTAGGCCTC
>Ga0116142_10001088_pt1 | contig 33654 bp, 14 predicted proteins | sample AD_UKC033_MetaG_FD_89785 | JGI IMG/M metagenome (GOLD analysis project Ga0116142, IMG submission 89785) | Active sludge microbial communities of municipal wastewater-treating anaerobic digesters from USA - AD_UKC033_MetaG | ecosystem: Engineered > Bioreactor > Anaerobic > Digestate | place: USA... | reverse complement strand
GGAACCTCCCGGTCCCCAGACCCTCTGGATCGGCCTGCAGAGAATGCACGACTTTGCCCTCTGTTGGACGCTCTTCGGCCCGGCTGCCCGGAATCGACCATGACTTGTGTAGAACAGCGAGGGCTTCGCCCTGGGCTACCGACCTGCACTCCCTCCGGGGGTGCACGGCGCTGCTTGTGCCTTCATTCGCTCTTCGCCATTCGATATTCCCGTTTGCCCGTCGCTTCCGCTTGGGCTCGGATGCCGCCCGCTCGCTTCCGCTCGGGCTCGGCTGATTACGGACAGGCCGCGATCGTGTTGTCCTCGATGCGCGGGATGCTGACCGGCGCGCAGGCCTGGGCATCCTCGTCGACCGGCCCGTTGACGTACACGTGATCGCCGAGGTGGAAGCCACCCAGGTTATCGAGAGCATAACTCGGGCCGTCGTCCGCATTGAATATCACCGAGCAGTCCTGCGGTCCGCGGCCCAGCGTGCCGCAGCCGGAGAAACAGGGCACGATGGTGTTGTCCCTGATCTCGGGGATGGTCGCCGGCCAGCACGCCAGCGAGTCCTCGTCGATCCACCCCGCCACGTAGACGTAGTCGCCGATGAAGAAATCGCCGGTGTTCTCGACGGCGTAACTCTCACCGTTGTCGCCCTGGATCATCAGGCAGCTCTGCGGCCCGTGGGCCAGCACGCCGCAGCCGGAGAAACAACCGGCAATCGTGTTGTCCTCGATCGCGGGGGTGCGGACCGGCCAGCACAACAGCGAGTCCGTACTGACCAGGCCGGTCACATAGACGTGGGCGCCCACGAAGAACCCGCCCAGATTCCCCAAGGCAAAGGACTCACCCGTGTCGGCATGGAACATCGTGCAGCTTTGCGGCCCGTGGCCCAGAATACCGTAGCCGGCGAAGTAGGTGTCAACAACCAAGTCCTCAACCGGTACCGGTAGACCGTGGCGGTGACGGGTGTCTGCCAGCGTCGCTCCGGGCGCACTTACCCCCGCGGCGTTCATCCCGGTGCCGGAAGGCAACGCACTCCCGACTGTCACCGCGATCAACACCACTGCAACGAACGTCACCGCGATCGTCTTCATCGCCATTGGGACACCTCCTGGATTCCTGGAAAGTCAACCCGCTCGCGAGCCTGGAGCGCTGCCCGGCCCCGGCCGGGTCGGATGGTAACATCACCAACATCGTACCTCATTTGTCGGCGGGAGGTGTCGGAAGCGGTATGAAACTGTCACGGGTCGCGCGGAACTTCGCGGGGGAGGTCGAATGTCACTTCGCTTCCCCTCGGGCCGGCCGGCGTGCGCGTCTGCGGCCCTGGTAAGGGCCGACGTTCGTTGCCAGGGGCTTGCAGCCCCTGGAGGGCGATTTTCCCTCCCATCTATCTCTGGGTGAGCCCCGGAGGGGCGGCAGAACGGCGCGACGTTGTGCGTTATGATCCGCCGCCCCTCCGGGGCTTGCTAGATTCATCACGCATCGCCGACTCCCGGAGCTCACGCCTTGGCCACCTCTTTGAGTCCCTCCAGCGCTCAAACGACGCCGGCGTCGGGTCGCGTCACCGAGACCCATAGGGCTCTGCTGATCGTCTCTTCTCGCAGATGCAGGTCATAGTGGAAACGGTCCACTTCGCGCAGGTGTAGTCGGCGGGCCTCGACCATCGCGGCCGCACGTTCCGGCTCTTCCAGTTGTGGGGACTTGTACGCGATGAGATAGCCACCGGGGCGAACCAGATGCGCAACCTTGCGCATACCCTCGGCCAGCGGCGCCACCGCACGCAGGAGCACCACCTCGAATGGCCGCGGCGGGTGCCAGTGCTCCGATCGGGCATGCAACGCGGTCACGTTGCTCAGTGCGAGTTCCCGCAGCGCTTCCTCCACGAAGCGGATCTTCTTTCCCGTCGAGTCGATCGCGGTGATCCGCCACTCGGGGCGCAGCACCGCCAGCGGAATCGCCGGAAACCCCGCCCCCGTGCCCACGTCCAGCACATCAAGCCGCCCGCTACGTCGCCCGTCGACCCGCGCTTCCACTCGCGCGTCCACTTGCCCGTCGACCCCAGCCGGGCCCTCTAGACCCCTCTCCCCCCGGGAGAGGGGCAGGGGTGAGGGCGGCAAAGGCGAAGGCGCCTCCCGGGCCCCACTGGCATGTCCGCCCCCCACGAGGGAGACGCCGAACACCCCCCCAGGGGGAGAGGGCAGGGTGAGGGGGTCCCGACACACTCGCTCAAGCCCCGCCCAGCACAGCAGTGCGAGCGAGTCCGCATAGTGCAACACGGCCGCCTCCACCGGCGCCGTGATGCGGGTGAGGTTCATGTGCTTGTTGGCGGCCAGCATCAACTCGTAATGGCGGCGAAGCTGAGCGACTTGATCCGGCGAAAGCGCAATGCCCCATCGCGCCAGGGCGGCTGCCAGGGCAACCTCAAACTCGTTCGCCTCCGCGGACATGCGTGCATCTTGCGCGAATCTCGCCGTCCCGGCCATACGGTCCCGCGGGATTGCGTGACGCCCGGAGGGGAAGTCGCTACCGTCAAGCTCGCTTCACAGGGCGCATGCGGCCGGCCGCCGCGCGAGGATTTCGCGGTACAGCCGTTCGTGGCGGTCCAGGAACAGGTCGATGCTGAAGTGCTCTTCGATGTGCCCGCGGGCGGCCACCCCGACCGCGGACAGCTTCGCTCGATCGGCCATCACTTCGCGTAGGGTGCGCGCCAGTCCGGCCGCGTCGCCGGGCGGCACGAGGAAGCCGGTCCGCCCGGCCGCGATCTCCTCATCGACACCCGGGATGGCGAACGCCGCCACGGCCGTCCCGCTCGCCATCGCCTCCAGCACCACGCAGGGCAGATTCTCGGCCAGCGACGTGAAAACCATCAGATCAGCGGCCGCGTAGCAGCGTGCCAACTCGGCCCGGTCCGCGACGTAGCCCAGCGAGCGCACCCGCAGTGGAGCCACGGCGTCGGCGACGGTTCGCTGGTCCCCACTGCCGGCGAGGAGCACAAGCGTACCGGGCGCGGCCGCCCGCTGAAGCGCTTCCACCGCGTGGGCGACGCCCTTCCGCGGATCATCGAGCCCCTGGGCCGCAACCAGCACAACGGGCACGTCCCCTGCAATGCCCAGTGCCTGACGCGCGCCGTCGCGCTGGGGATGAAAGACCTCCGTATCCACGCCGTAGGGAATCACCCGCACGTCCGCCTGCGGAAACACGCCGCTCGATTCAATCGCCCGCGCGAGGTGCGCCGACGGGGCGATGATCGTTACCGGGAGCGCGGCGAACAGCTTGCGCTTGATCGCCTGCAACCGGCGGGTCCGGTCAAACGGCGTGACCAGCGGGTACCGCCCAAGCTGTGGGCATGAACCACACCGGCTCCGCCAGCCCTCACACTCAAACGGAAACGCACAGCCACCCGTGATCGGGAAGTAGTCGTGGAACGTCCACACCAGCGGCCGGAGTCCCGCCAACCTCGGCACGGCGCTAAGGCACAAGTAGTGCCCGTGGACGTTATGCAGGTGGATCAGGTCAAACTCGTCGAGTCGCCCGGCGCTGCAGAACCGACGCGACGCCGGCACGCCCAGACTGAAGAACCCCTTGCGAGCGAAGCGCTGGGCGACCCCCCGTTCAGCCGCCGTTGCCGCAATCTCCTCGATGCCGGGGTCGCCGTCGGGGCCACGGCGTCGCCCGACGAAGAGCTGTGCGCGATGCCCCCGTCCTGCTAGCCCGTCGCGGAGCATTCGGGCAATCGTCTCGGCCCCGCCGGCATAGTCGGCGGAGTTCACAACGGCCACGCTGATCGTGGGCTGGTCGAAGGCAGAGGTCATCGGCGGATTTATCGGTCGGCGAGGCCGACGCCTGCGAGCGAAACAACGTGGCCGGGAGGCATCTGCGCCGCGGACACGGCTACCGCCCACCCTGAGGCGCGCGACCCGTTCAGGCGGTGTTGAACACCCGATGATCGTCCGGTAACGGACGCGACCGAATGAGTGTCCGATAATCACCGCTCCATGAAGCGTTGATTATCGGTTGTGAGTTAAACTGGGCAATCGCAAGGTAACAGGTTGGGGTGACTGGAAAGCATAGGCAAGACGCAAGACCAGCATCACTGCGTCTCGCAGGCCCTGTTCGGGGGAGACTTCGGAACCTCCGTTGGGGTCGAGCGTTGGAGGTCTGCGGGAAGCCGTGGCCGTCACAACGACCGCGTAAGGATGTCGCTCAGCTCCCGCATGCGGACGGCGTAGGTGTGGTCGCGCCGGGTACGGGCCTGCCCGGCCGCCGCTACCGCGCCACGCTGCTCGGGATGAACGAGGTAGTGGCGGATAAGGTCGATGCACTCACCATCGCTGCGGAAGGTCAGGACCTCCCGGCCGGGTTCGAACATCTCGTGCAGGTTGGCCTTGGCGTCGGTGAGCAGGCAGGTGCCGACCCCGGTCGCCTCGAACAAGCGCATGGCGGCCGCTACCGTCGTGTCCACCCGCCCGCGAACATCGATTCGGGCGTGGAGGTTCAGCGTCAGGCGAGAGCGCTGGAGCACCTCGTACATGCCCAGCCCCCAGACCGCCCCGCGGTGGTGGCGTCGAATCGGCGAGCCCTCGGGCACGCGTTCCAGCCCGTAGCCGAAGATGTCCACTTTGACCTGTTCCAGCAACCGTTCGAGCCAGGGGATGCGGTCGGGGTGTGACGGCGCGAAGCCGCCTACGAAGGTGACGTCATGGAGCGGTTCCGCGGGCGACAGCTTCGCCAGCACACGGTCATCAAAGGCGCTCTTGAGGTGCTCAGCCGCGCGGCCCTCGTGGCGGAAGTACTCCACGATCGGCGGCCAGGATGAGATCATCAGGTCGTAGGCGGCGTACGTCCGGTCCGGCCGCAGCGGCGAGGAAATCTGCCCGACGACCAGCCGAACGTGAGATTTCATCTCCACCAGGAACGCATCGCCCAGCGGCGACCACTCGAACACGTACAGCACTTCAGGCCGGTAGTGCTCGAGCTGGGCGGAAAGCACCTGCCGACGCTGGTCATGCACGTTGCCGCTGAGGGCAAGCCCATGCTCGACTGCCCACTGCGACTGGGCAACGTCCGCATTGACGATCACCTCGCGCGCATCCCACCCGGCCGCTCGCAGGAACACCGGGTACGCGTCGCCCAAGGCAAAGCCCGAGCCCAACAGATGCGTTACCTGCGCCTCGAAGTCGAGCCCGGCCCAGCCGGCGTGGTGGGCGTAGCACTGCGTCAGGTACTCAGGATGGTACGTGGAGACGAGCAGAATGCGCGGTTGCATGGTCGGGGATGATACGATCGGCTGCCGCCGACCGCACGCCAGCCAGAACGTCACACGGCGTCGTCGTTCGTAACGGACTCCGCAGCCGCGGACGCTCGGTCTGCCTCCGCCGCCACAAGTATTCGCTCCCCCCCTAAGAGCGCCATAACCTGTTTTCCATAAAGGTTTTATGACGCAGCAGGTTGCCCCCGCCGGACGGCAGACGAAGGCTTTGGGCGCGGTCGCCCTTGATTGCCGCCAACCGGTACTACAATAGTCCTGTATCCAGGGTTCGTCGGATCACGCGTCAGGCCACCGCTGGCTGAACGCCGGACCCGTCTCGGGCCGTATCTGAACCGTTCCACAAACGAAGGTGTGCCGGCCGCGCAGCGGGGTGCGGCGGGACCAGTTCTTGCGCGGGTGCGATGCGCGCGACGTGCCTGAGCACGCAAGGAGAGGTAGAGATGACATTTCAACTGGCTACACGATCGGGCCTCGTAGTGTTTCTGCTGGCGGTGTCAGGTGTTGCCCAGGGCGGGCCGGTCAGCGCGTTGCAGGGCAGCCCGCTCACGGCGCCGTACTCGCGGGCGCTGGTGCCGGTTGACGGCACCTGGATCGTGCTCGATGAGTTGATGAGCGAGGGGGCGTTCTACGCCGGCCTGTTCTCGTACAACTCGCCGAACCCGATCCAGGTGGACGTGACGGACCTGTACGTCGTGTCGGACCGCAACGAGGTGTACCTGGACGGGGGGCTGCTCGGTGTCACCCCGGCGATGCCCGACTGGTCGTCGCTGCTTCCACCGGTGGGCCCGCTGGATGATCCGCCGTATACGTCGGACCCGGCGGTCGCGTGGCTGCGGCCGGAGTTCAGCAAGCAGTCGTTTGCGCTGCCGGCGGGCTTTCACCTGCTGACCTTCCGCAACACGCACATTCCGCTTGACCCAAGTGGCGTGCCGTATGCGGACGGAACGATGGCGTTCCGACTGGTGCCCGAGCCGGGCAGCGCGTTGCTGTTGCTGGCCGGGGCGCTGGTATGTCGCCGGCGGCGCGGCCCGGCGGCGCGGAGACCCATGCCCGGCAAGGGCAGCGCGAGCCTCCCGCCGGTCCCGCACGGTTGCGGTGCCGATCGGCCACGTGCGGTCGCGCGCCGGCATCCGGGCTTGGGTACCCTGGCCGCACTGGGAGTCGCGCTGGTTCTGCCCCCCGCGGTGTGGGCGGCGACGCCGTGCGGTACGTTGACGGCCGACGTGGTCGGCAGCGTGCTTGAAATCCAGGGTACGACGGGGCCGGACAGCCTGCGCGTCGCGCGCAGCCCCGGTGACCCGCTGGTGATCGAGGTCTTCAATCCCGCCACGGCCGTGACGCCTGGGTGCAGTTTCGACTCCAGCGCGACGCTGTTCGGCACGATCCGCGTGAGCGCCGACGACGGGGACGACCTGGTGGTGTTCGATGATTCGCACGGGGTGGTGTCCGCAGGCTGGGTCATCGAGATCGACGGCGGGGACGGTGAGGACATCGTCCTGGGCGGCATTGACCTCAGTGCCGTCCCGCTCAGCAACGCCCTCGCAATGATCGACACGCTTCAGCAGGCCCGCGACCTCATCGACCGGACGCTGGACCTGCTCGACGACGCCCCGTCGGGGTGCGGCACGGTCCCGTGCCTGATCAGCAACACCGGCACGGTGCTCGCCAGCGCCGGCAGCGACCTGGTAATCCCGACGGCGCAGTACGTGCGTGACATCGAGAGCGAACTGGTCCAGCCGTCCGCGGCCGCCGTGCGCGACGCGCACGACCGCATCGCCAACTACCTCGGCACCTTCCTGGCGGGCGACGCCATGGACCTGGCGGCCGAGGCCGAAACGTTTACGGCAAACGTAGAGGTGCACGTAGACGAGTTCGAGCTGCTGCTGCCGATGGCGGAGGACCTGCTGTCGCGGGCCGAGGTGCTCTATGCACACGCGGCGAGCCTCGGGCTCTCGACCCAGAACGGCGACGCCGTGGGCGTGTTCATGCAGACCATCGAGAACCACGTGACGACAATCGCCGAGTTCGCCGCGTTGTGTGCCGAGGACCCCGAGCCCGTGGAAAGCCAGTTCGACGAGGACTTGCAGGACCCCAGCGGCTTGTTCGGGTTCTGCGCCGAGGTAGAGCGGTGTATCGAGGCGCTGGAGGCCATCACCGACGGAGTCGAGGCCAGCGTGGATCAGGTCGAGGCCGAGGGCGACGCGTTCGAGACCGATGGTGACAACCTGGAAGCAAGCGCGGACGCCATAGGCGATGACGAAAACCCGACGTCGGCGGCAGCCCAGATGGAGACCGAGGGCGACCAGCTTGTGGCGACCGCGGACGGCTTCAGCGCCACGGCCGACTCCCTGAACACCGATTGGGAGCAGTGGGTCGGGCAGGTCGAGGCGGACCTCGAGGCACGCGGCGACCTGATGCACGGGCGGGGACAGACTGAGGTCCAGGGCGCCGCCGACACGCTGCACAACGCGGCCGACGCCGACGTCGCGGCCGCGGCGGACGCTCTGCGGACGGCGGCGGACCAGATGCTGGTCGATCTCGACGCCCTGATGACGGTGGCGGCACCGCTGCTGCGCGATGACCTCACCCTGCTCGGTGGGCGCGGCGGCTGCTCGGTGAGCGCGACGCACACCATCTCCGGCGGGCCCGGCAACGACGCGTTGATCGGCACGACCGGCAGCGACCTGATCAATGGCGGCAGCGGTAACGACCTGATCGTGGGGGCGGGCGCGGCCGACCGCCTCAACGGCGACGACGGCAGCGACCTGATCTTCGGCGGCGGCGGCGCGGACGAAATCCACGGCGGCGCCAAGGTGGACCTGCTCGTCGGCAACAAGGGTGACGACTGCCTGTTCGGTGGCGGCGGCCAGACGCTGACGCGCGGGTCGCTTACAGTCGAGCTGGGCGACATCTTCTTCGGCGTCGCCGGCCACGACACCATCGTCAGCGGGGAGAGCGAAGACGACACCCTGACCGAGATCGATGTCGCGTTCGGTGGAGACGGCAACGACCGCATCCGCCTCAGCCACGGCGGGACGCTGACGGTCGGCTCGTTCAGCCTCCAGTTCGGCAACCTCGTCTTCGGCCACGACGGCGACGACGACGTTCTGGCCGCCGACGGCATCGACGTGATCTTCGGCGGGACCGGCGCGGACACCATCCAAACCGGCAAGGGGGCCGCCCTGGCGATCGGCAGCGGCAGCAACGCGTTTCGCTTGGCGCTGGGCGACCTGATCTTCGGCGGCGACGACGATGACACGATCGACAGCGACGACCCGGACGCCAACCGCGCCGATGACGACATCGACGTGGTCTTCGGCGGCAACGGCGAAGACACGATTCATGGCTATGGCGGCGGTCTGCTCAGTGTCGGCGACGCCGGCAACCCCGATTTCGCACTTCAGCTCGGCAACCTGATCTTTGGTGGCAACCAGGACGACGAGATCACGACGCTCGACGGCATTGACGTGATCTTCGGCGGCGACGGCGATGACACCGTCACGGCGGGCCGGGGAGCCTTGCTCACGATCGGCAGCGGTAACAACGAGTTCCGCCTCGCGCTGGGCGACCTCATCTTCGGCCGCGACGGCGATGACACGCTGCACGGCGACGACCCGGAGGCAGACCGGGCCGATGATGACATCGACGTGATCTTCGGCGGCAACGGCGAGGACACGATCCACGGCTACGGCGGCGGCCTGCTCAGCCTCGGCGACCCCGATGATCCCGACTTCGAGCTGCGCCTGGGCAACGTGCTCTTCGGCGGCGACCAGAATGATGAGATCGACGCCCTCGACGGCATCGACCTGATCTTCGGCGGCGAGGGCGACGACACGGCGTCGGGCGGCGAGGGCCACCTGCTCGAGATCGACGACGACTTCTCCATTGACCTCGGCGACCTGATCTTCGGCCAGGCGGGCGACGACACGCTGCACGGCGATGCCGCCGATCCGCCCGACAGCGGGGACGACGACGGCATTGACGTCATCTTCGGCGGACCGGGTGCCGACGGCATCTACGGCGGCACGGGCGGGCAGATCGAGGTGCCCGACCAGGACTTCTGCCTCTTGTTCGGCAACCTGCTGTTCGGCGGCCCGGATGATGACACGCTCCGCGGCGATTACCTCAACTGGGACAGTGGCGATCCGCGCGGCGGCATTGACCTGATCTTCGGCGCGGGCGGTAACGACACCCTCGAGGGCGCGGGTGGTTCCCTTATCGTGGTGGGTTCCATCACCTCCGGGCAAGCGGTCGTCATCTGGTTCGGCAACCTGCTGTTCGGCGGCCCCGGCGACGACGTGATTGCCGGCGCCGACGCCGCCAGCCTGTGCACGGGCGTCAACGAGGACCTCGACGACCTGCTCAACGGCCTGGGCGTGAGCGATCTGGGCGGCGGCGCCGACCTGATCTTCGCGGGTGCCGGCAATGACACGGTGGACGCGTACAACGGCATCGACTTCGTCTTCGGCAGCGGGGGCGACGACGTCCTCCGCGCCGACCACGGCGGCATCCTCATCGTGCCAACGCCGCTGGTGATCGCGTTCGGCAACCTGATGTTCGGCAGCGACGGCGAGGACGACATCACCAGCCTGGGCCGCATCGGCCTGCCCACCGTGCCGCCGCTGGAGAACGACCTGCTCTTCGGCGGACCGTGCGACGATGTCATCTCCGCCGGGGACGGGCTCAACCTCGTCTTCGGCAACAAGGCCGACGACCTCATCGCCGCGGGCGACGGGATCAACGTGCTGTTCGGCAACCAGGGCGCGGACGACATCACCGCCGGCACCGGCCTCAACGTCGCCTTCGGCAACAGCGGCGACGACGTAATCACGGCCGGCGACGGCGTCAACGTGCTCTTCGGCAACGCCGACGACGACATCATCAACGGCGGCATGGGGCTGAACATCGCCTTCGGCAACCGTGGCGACGACCTCGTGCAGGCCGGGCTCGGCATCGCCATCCTCTTCGGCAACTCCGGCACGGACGAGGTGCGGGGCGGCGACGGGGTGAGCCTGGCGTTTGGCAACCGCGGCGACGACCTGGTGCGGGGTGGCAACGGCCTGGCCGTGCTGTTCGGCAACGCCGGCAACGACGACGTGGCCGGCGCCAACGGGCTCAACGTCGCCTTCGGCAACGCCGACCATGACCTGGTGGCCGCCGGAGCCGGGCTCGCGGTCCTGTTCGGCAACCAGGGCGAGGACCGGCTACGGTCGGGCCCCGGCCTCAGCGTCCTGTTCGGAAACCGCGACGGTGACATTCTCCAGTCGGGCGGCGGGCTGTACATTGCCTTTGGCAACGCCGACGCGGATGTCATCGTGGGCGGCGGCGGGCTCAACCTGCTCTTTGGCAACCGGGGCGATGACCAGTTCTTCGGCGGCAACGGCGTCAACATCGCCTTCGGCAACCGCGAGAACGACCTCATCCGCGGCGGCGGCAGCGCTGACTTCCTCTTCGGCAATCTCGGCGCCGACACCATGACCGGCGGCGGCACCAAGGACTTCATGTTCGGCAACCGCGACGACGACTGTCTCAGCAGCGATGGCGGCGCCGACTTCGTCTTCGGCAATCGCGGCAACGACCAGGTCCGCAGCGGCAGTGACGGCGATTGCGACTGGCTGTTCGGCAACCGCGGCAACGACGGCCTGTACCGCTGCCAGACCTGCGACAAGCGCTTCGGCGGACGGGGTAATGATTCCAAGTCGGACAGTTGCGACGGCTGCAGCCTCTCCGCTCCGGCCCGCGGTGAGGTCCGCGGCACTGTGCGGATCGACCTCGACGGCGACGGCGTCGGCGACGTGGGCCATGCGGGCGTCATGGTGACGGCGGGTTCGTTCTCGGCCGTGACCGACGCGGACGGGCGCTACCGCATCGCCGGGCTGGCGGTGGGAGGCTACACGGTCGCGCAGACCGTGCCGGCCGGCTACGAGCAGGTCTCCGCCCCGCCCACCTACAGCATCACCATCAACTCGATGGGGATCGACCTGTACCAGGGCCGGGACTTCGTCAACCGCGAGGACTGCTTCGTGGCACCTGATGGGTGGAGTTGCCTGGGCAACGGCTGCGACCCGGCCGACCCCGGCTGCCAGCCGGTGGCCGTGCAGCAGGTCCTGCGCTGCCCTGACACGGGCGAAATCTGCGACGAGGCCGGCGACTGCCCGTGCAACACGTGCGTGCCTTCGTGGGCCGTGGTCGAGTGTGAGTGCAACCCCGAGTGCTACGTGATTCTCGATCCGGCGACCGGTCCGCAGTGCAGCACGTGCATCGGCGGAGGCGAAGTGCAGCCGTGCGACCTCGTCGAGCAGGACGGCATCTATCGCTGCGTCTGCCCGGAGCCTGATTGCCCGACGGACCTTTCCATGTTCTTCTTCAGCGGCACGGTGACCTCGGTGTTCAACCTCGCCACCGCGCCGCCGCCGTGGGACCAGGTCCTGCTGGGTACGTCGTGGAGCGTCACCTACTGGTTCGTGCGCTCGACGCCCGATCAGAACGCCGACCCGACGCTCGGTGATTACCCGGCGGTGGTCTACTACTACTTGCAGGTCGGTCCGGCGACCGCAAGCGGCGCGCTGACGCCCGGGGCGACCCTCATCCGCAACTCGAGCCTGTTCGCCAATCAGTACGACGCCTATGAGGCATCGTGGACGGTGGCGCCGGCCAGCGGCACGGTGCTCGTCCAACTGCGGGACTTCACGCAGACCGCCTGGACGCTCGCGGGCCTCAGCCCGCGCGACGAGCTGCCGCTGTGCCCGGATGTCGTGCTCAACCGGTTTGCCCGGCGTATTTTCCGGGTGGACGGTCCGCCGAATCCATCCTGGAACATCGTCGGCTCGATTGACGGCTTCGAGTGTATCGACTGCGCGTCCGGACTGCCGGTGCCCGCGCCGGTGAAGGTCGACAACGCGCCGGCGACCGACAGAGACATCGGCCGCACCCCGGTCGGCAGCACGCCGAGCGGCCCGCGGGGCGTCACCCGCGTGCCGCAGCGCGCGAACCCGTGAGGCAATGTGCGCCCCGCGGCCGCTGACGACGAGGTGCGCACGACGCACACTCGGCGGCGGCGGCGCGGAGTGCGGCACGAACCCCATCATGACGGCGGGGCAGTCGTCACCGCGCGGTCGCCCTAGGACCGTGGCGCCGGCGGCGGGTCGAAGGCGATGCAGGCGCTCGCCCCCACGATCGGATAGCGGATGTGGCAGCGGTAGCCCCGGAGCCGTTCGGGATCCCAGCCGAGCTTGGCGCAGACGTGTCGAATCATCTCGACATATTGCCCGATCTCGGCGACACCGAAACGCGCCACGCCCTTGCCCAGATACTCGATGGTCTCGGTGACGTGCAGGCGGTACACGTGGTCGGTCGGGGAGTTCGGGTTGGCGATCTCGTAGCGCGTGGTGTTGTACATGATCAATTCGGGCGTCGCGTCCGGCCAGACGTCCTCGTGCAGCAGCATGTCGAGAATCAACGACTTGCACGGCAACGTGGGATCGCCGAAGGCGGCGATGCGCCGCGGGGGATCCGTCCGGTAGCGGGGGTGGCGCCCCGACATCGTGCAGGCGGTGACGAGGTCAATGGCCGACCTGGGGCCCACGCCGTTGCCCTTCAGCACGTAGTGGTCGCGGTCCTCAAAGCTCACCACCTGGAACTCCGGCAGCGGCGTGGAAGAGAACTGCTCCAGGAGGGGATAGTGGTCGCCGGCGTTGGCGGCAGACACGCCCTGGATCGAGATCCGTTGCGAGTCGTCGGCGGCGGCGCCCAGTGACGTGTAGCAGATCTCCGCGCTGGGGCGCAGCCGGCGCAGGCCCATCGTCCCGGCGATCAGAGCCGCGTCCACGCGCTCTCCCGTGTCGTCCGGATAGCCGACGAAAGCACAGAACTCGGTGTCCGCGCAGCAACCCCGCAGATTGGCCATGCCCTTGAACACCGCTTGTTTGTGCGTCATCTCGAACCTCTTGCGGGCATCAGGCAGCCACTCGCTGGCCACGCTGTGCAGGACCTCCCAGCCCCCGATCTCGTGTTCGAGCAGTTGCTCCAGCTCCACGACGGCGCGGCTGGCGCGTTCGACGGATTCCTTCCGGGCACATAACCTCGCGGCCTTGAGGATGGTGCGCAGCCCCTCGGCACGTGGCATCTCGCAGATGGCGGCCAGGGGATCGCGATGTTCGACTGCTTTGAGCAGACGCCCCGTGATGTTGCGGTGAATCTTGAGCGCGCGCGCGAACTCCTGCGGGCGAGTTTTGCGAGCGGGCACGTCGGCGATGACCTCGCGCAGGGCGTCGCGTAGCTCCTTCGCGCCGCGTTTCAGCCGCACGTCGAGCGAATCGGCGGCCGACGCATCGCGCGTCCCCGCCCTCTTTCCCGCGGTTCTGGGGCTGGTTCTCGTCACCATGCGCGGATTGTCCCTCAAATCCGCCCCCAGGTCAAGTCACCTGGCAAGGTATCGCCATAAACAGTTTCCGCGGAAAGGGTTACGACGAATTCCTCCGGGAGGGGTACGCACAGAGTGCGGGCTGAGGGCACCCTTGACACGCACACCGGTCATCCGCTACACTGGCAACCGTGCGGGCGCCCGCCACCGGCGCCGGGGTGGTCCGCCCCGCCGAGGTCCTGCCCCGGGACCCTCCGGGAAACCCTGGCCTCCGGGCACGGGCGCGGTTAGTCGTCCGGCAGAAACCGTGGTCGGGTGGGCGATCACGTAACGAGTGTCACGCGATCAGCCTGCCCCCGTTCGAGGAGGAGTGCAATGAGGTACGTAATTCGCAACGCGGTCTGGCTCTTACTGGTGACCGGCCTGCTCGCCGGCCCGGCGGCAATCGCGGACTCGCTGTTCGTGATCTCCGACCCGCCCGTGGACTTCCAGGTGATTGACGCCGACGACGGGAGTGGGGAGTACTTCTTCGACGGCATCGGCGATTTCCTGTTCCCCACCTTTGGGGATGTGGCGCTGGGGACCTTCGGCGAGGGACGGTCGATGGTTGAGTTCGACCTCTCAGGCTTCACGGTACCTGCCGGCGAGGTTATCACCAGCGCTACTTTTGAGGTCAAGTTCACCTCCGTGGGCGTCTGGGGACTCGGGATCGAGGGACAGTCGGCGGAAAGCCTGGCAGTCGACGGCTACATCGGCAACGGCTTGGCCCAGGAGTCCGATTTCCAGATTGCTGACGGCAACCTGCTGGACTCGGCCGCCGTGCCGCCGGACGCGCAAATCGGGGACGTGCTGAGGTTCGACGTGACGGCGTTTGCCAATGACCTGGTCAATGCCGAGCAGCGCTGGCTGGGGCTGACGCTGCGCGCCGAGACTTTCGGCGGGGACATCTTCTGGGAAGGGCAGGGCTACCCGAAGCTGTCGATCCGGACGGAGGTGCCGGAGCCGAGCACGTTGGCGCTGGGTGCGTTGGCCGGCGCGTTCCTGCTGCGTCGGAGACGGGGCGCCGCTTGAGCCGGCCCCGCGCAGGCTGGCAGCTCATGCCTGGACACGGGATACGGGAGCAGACCCGGTGGGGTCGGGCAGAAGGCACGGCTGATTGGCGTGCCGGCGGCCCCCCGGGTGTCTCCCCGTCCGGTGCATAGTCCGGCCTGGCCGAGCGGCACTGCCTCTGTGGTCCCGCCAACGAGAGTCCCACCCACACGCGGCATCACGAGACCAAGGGGTCCCCGTCCGGAACGGAGTTGAGCGACCGTACCTTCGAGAGGGAGTCATTTCATGAGGTCCTGGAATGCAGTCGTCGGGATGATCGGCTGGGCCGTGCTGGCATCGCCGGCGCGCGCCGAGTCCGTCGTGGTGGACTATTCCTTTGAGCGCCCCGCGGTGTCGAAGGTGGCGGTCGGCGGCGCGTTCTACGACCGCGTGACGATGCCCGGCCTGGCGAACTGCGGCAACGCCGGACAGCCGGCGCTGCCGGCCAGGGGCTGCCGGATCTTGCTCCCTTGCGGCACCGAGATAGCGGGCATCCGGGTCATAACCGGCGAGGAAGTGCCGCTGGGTAGCGGCTACCTGGTGGAGCCGGCGGCGTATCCATTCCCGTTGTCCGGCGACCCTGCTGAGGCTCGTTTGCGGGAGCCTGATCCCGTTGTGTACGGCTCCAATCAGCCCTTTCCCGACGCGCTGCTCGAGCGAATCGGTACGCATGGGTTTCGCGGCTATCAGATTCTCATCGTGAAGCTCCAGCCGGTGCGCTACGTTCCGGCCGGCGGCACGCTCTCCTATTTCCCGCGTCTAGCCGTCGTGGTGGACACCGTGGCCGGGGGACGAACCTCGTCGCTCTACCGCGGACGGATCGGGGACGAGGCCGCGCTCCGCACCCGCATCGACAATCCCGCGGCGGTCGGTACCTACCCGGCCACGGAACGCCACGCCGGCCGCGGTTTCCAGATGTTGATTCTGGCGCCCCCCTGGCTGGCGGATGCCTTCCAGCCCCTGAAGGAGTACCACAACGCCCGCGGCCTGCTCACCGAGATTCACACCACCGACCAGGTCGGCGGTTTCGATCCGAATGCCGTCCGCGATTACCTCCGGGCGCGGTATCTCGCGGACGGAATCGAGTACGTTCTGATCGGTGCCGACGATGACGTGCTCGCGGCCCGGGACGTGTACGTGCAGTCATACGCGGGCGGCCCCGTTGCCTCCGACATGCCCACGGACATGTATTTCGGCTGCCTCGACGGCACCTGGAACTACGACGGGGACGCCTACTGGGGAGAGCCGACGGACGGCGAAGGCGGCGGCGACGTTGACCTGATCGCGGAGGTGTACGTCGGACGGGCGGCGGCCGACACCCCGGCGGAGGTCACTCGTTTCGTCAACAAGACCATCTGGTACGTCGACGGCTACCACGCCGCGCCGGGCAACGCCCTGATGGTCGGCGAGTACCTCGGCTGGTACGGGGGGCCGCTGTGGGGTGGGGACTACATGGATGAGTTGATCGACGGCTCCAGCGCCAACGGGTATACGACCGTGGGCATCTCCACCACCGACTACCTGGTCGAGACCCTGTACGACCGCGACTGGCCGGGACAATCCTGGCCGGCCGCGGAACTCATCACCCGCATCAACGGCGGTGTGCACCTCATCAACCACCTCGGCCACGGCAGCCCCGACCAGGCGATGAAGCTGTACGACAGCACCATCCTGAGCGCGTTGACGAACGCAGACCTGTGCTTCGTCTATTCCCAGACGTGCTGGGCCGGTCGCTTTGACGGTTTCGACTGCTGGGCGGAGACGATGCACGTCAAGACCGACTACGGTGCGTTCGCGCTCATCATGAACTCGCGGTACGGCTGGGGCGTGACCGAGGGCACCGACGGCGCGTCGCAGCGGTTCCACCGCGAGTTCTGGGACGCCGTGTTCGACGAGGACCTGCCCGAGTTGGGCCGGGCAAACCAGGATTCCAAGGAGGACAACCTCTACCGCATCAACGAGGAGTGCATGCGCTGGTGCACCTACGAGTTGAACCTGTTCGGCGACCCCAGCATCCGCATCCGGCCCGCCTGCATGGTGGCCGGCACCGTCACGCTGGATCGCCCCAAGTACGCGTGTGAGAGCACAGCCACCGTCCTCGTCAACGACTGCGGGCTCAACACCGACGACAACGCCATCGAGACCGTGGTCGTCACCATCGGTTCCGATTCGGAGACCGCGGGGGAGCAGGTCACGCTGGTCGAGACGCTGCCCTCCTCGGCGAAGTTCGAGGGCGCGATCGTCATCAGTACGACCGACGCCGTCGGCGTGTTGCTGGTGGCGGAAGGTGACACGGTCACCGTCACCTACGTCGACGCGGACGACGGCCACGGCGGCAGCGGCATCCCGGTGACCGCGACCGCCGTCGTGGACTGCACGCCGCCGGTCATCTCCGCCGTCGCGGCCCAGGTCATCGACGGTCGGAACGCAACCATCGCCTTCGCCGCCGACGAACCGGCCCGCGGCACGGTTCACTTCGGCTTCTCCTGCGGCAGCCTGACCGAGACCGTCACCGGCAGCGGCTACTCCACCGCTCCGACGGTGCACCTCACCGGGCTTGACGACAACGCCACGTACTTCTACACCGTCACCACCGACGACGAGGCCGGCAACGCCGCCACCGACGATAACGGCGGCGCCTGCTACGCGTTCGTCACGCCCAAGATCCCGTACTACTTCACCGAACTGTTCACCCCCGGGGGCAACGACCTAGGCAATACGAGCCTCATCTTCACCCCCGACGGTTCCGTCGATTTCTACAGCGCCTGTGCCCAGGAAATCACCCAACTGCCCACCGACCCCACCGGGGGAACGCCCGTGGCCTTCACCTACGGCGGCAACGATGATTACGCGCTGGTCACGCTGGCCGGTGGCGCCACGGTGTCCCTGTATGGCGTCAGCTACGGCACGTTTTACGTGGGCTCCAACGGCTACGTCACGTTCGGGAGCGGGGATGTGAGCCCCACGGAGACCATCGCCCGCCACTTCGACCGGCCGCGGATCTCCGCCTGGTTCGATGATCTGAACCCGGCCGCGGGCGGCAGCGTGACCTGGAAGGACTGCGGCGACTGGGTCGCAGTCACCTACGCAAACGTCCCTGAGTACGGCACGGGCAATTCCAACACCTTCCAGATCGAGATGTTCGCCAACGGCACCATCACGCTCAGCTACCTGTCGATGGTCGCCGCCGACGGGCTGGCCGGGCTGTCGGCAGGCAACGGTGTGGACCCGTACTACTACGAAACCGACCTGTCCGACCTGGGAGCTTGCGGACCCCGGCCGCCGCGGGTCAGGAACGTGGTCGTCAGCACCGCGGTCGACGTGGGGATGACCATCACCCTGCAGGCGTTTGATGACGGGTTGCCTTACCCACCGGGTACACTGACCTACCTCATCACCAGCTTGCCGAGCCACGGCCAACTTACCGATCCCTGGGCCGGTCCCATCACCGGCGTGCCCTACACGCTGGCCGGTGGCGGTAATCAGGTCGCCTACCAGCCGCCGCCCGGCTACTGGGGCATGGATCCGTTTTATTTCAAGGCCACCGACGGCGGGACGCCGCCGGAGGGCGGCGACTCCGTCACCAGCGTCGTTACGTTGACGGTGGGTGGTCCGGATTGGGACCCGGTAGCGCACGACCTGAACTGGGCCACGCCGATCACCACGCCCGGGGACATCACCTTGTCCGCCTCTGACCCGAACGGGGACCCCCTGACCTACATCATCGAGACCCTGCCGCTGTGGGGCAGCCTGAGCGATCCGGACGCCGGCTTGATTGACGCAGTGCCCTACACGTTGGTGGGCGGCAACACGGTGCGCTATGAACCGCCTTTCGGCCAGAACGCGAGAGCCTCGTTCGACTTCTCGGCCCGCGATGCAACGATGGGATCCAACGTGGCAACGGTAACGATCGCGGTGGGCGGCGCGGCCGTCATGTACGGCTGCTCCCTTAACTCCAATCCCGGCTGGGCCGTCACCCCGGGCAGTCAGTGGGCCTTCGGGCAGCCGACCGGCCACGGCGGGATCCACTACGGCTTCCCCGATCCGAATGGCGGGGCCACCGGCGCCAACGTCTATGGAGTCAACCTCAACGGCGACTACTCGACGACACCGGGCGGACCCTACTACCTGACCGTCGGGCCGCTGGACTTCACTGGAGTCGAGGAGGTGACGCTGAAGTTCCAGCGCTGGCTGAACACGGATGTTCGCTCCTACGCCTCGGCCAGTGTCGAAGCCTCGAACAACGGTGTGGATTGGGTGACGCTGTGGCAGAATCCGTCCAACGTGGCCGTCACGGACAACGCTTGGTCGCAGCAGAGCTTCGATCTGTCCGCGCTCGCCGATCATGAGCCGGCCGTGTATGTCCGCTGGGCATACCGCATCCGGAGCAGTGCCTTCCCCTACTCGGGCTGGAACATCGACGACGTCCAGTTCTGGGGTTGGGACGTGGAGCCCGACGAGGGCGACCTCGACGGCGACAGCGACGTGGACCTGGACGACTTCAGCGTCCTCGCCGCCTGCCTCAGCGGTCCGGCGGTTGCCGCCCCGTCCGGCTGTGGCCGCGCGGACCTGCTTGGCGACGGCAGCGTCGATCTCGCTGACTTCGCTTACTTCCAGGTGCTCTTCGCGGGCGACGGCGATTGACGTTCGCGACGGCTCGCCGGCCATCGGGGGGGCACCGGGGAGCGTCGCGCCACCCGCCGCGCGAGGTGAGGTCCTGGGGGGCAGGGATCAGAAGTCGCGGTCCAGGATGGCCACCGTGCGGCGGCAGAGTTCGCGGCCGTAGTCGGCCCAAATGCCCTCGCCCCAGTAGCGAAAGCAGCTCGTTTGGGTGAGGAGCAGGTGAAACAGCGCGCGGCGATAGCGCGGATCGGACGGGCAGACGCCCGGGGACGCGACCTTCTCCGCAAAGCGTGCGCTGGCGGCAGCCATGGGCCCGAGCACGTGTTGGTATCCTCGCACCCATGATAGGTTGTTCGTCCAGCTTCCACCCTCCATGTGGAACCGTTGGTCTTCCCGCTGGAGCTGCGCGATGAGTTCGTCCATTGCCGCCGGCCCCGCGCCCGCCGCAAACCGGTCCCAAATCCGCTGCTGCATGGTCGGCTGGATGGCGGGGAAGGCCTCCGGCGTGATGCCCAGGGATTCGAGATAATCAAGATACTCAGTGACATTCAAAGGCGGCGTTGCGCTGCCGGAGGCCTCCTCCATGACCTGCATGTACTTCGGAGGAAACTCGTTCATCATCACGCCGCCGTTTTCGCCGTCGGCGATCTGGGTCACCAGCGGGGGAATCGCCTGGCCGGCCAGCTCGATTCGGGATAGGCCCTTGGCTTCGTAATAGGGCTGCATCTGGCCGACGAGCTTGGTATCGCTGCCCTGGGTCTTGATGATGGCGATGATACTGGTGGCCTGGCCGCGCGAGTTCCTGGCCACGAGGCGGTGGGGAAGGTGGGGCCGTCGAATCGGGCCGCCCTGCTCGGCCGGCTCGACGGTGTGTTCCTGCACAAGCACCCAGCGGTATCCGCATTCCCGCAGCGTCTGCACGAATTCGTAGCAGACGTCCGGGTGGTTGGGGAGCGCCATTTCGGCGGACGAGAACCCGCGTACGCGCGCCAGGGCTTCCATCCCGAAGAGCGCCGCGAAGTGGTGCTGCCACGCCTGCACGTGCAGGCGATAGTCCTGCACGGGCGTCGAGGGCGCCACGGGATGGCCCCAGGCCGAGCCCAGCCACTCGACACACGGCCGGTATGCTGGAGCGCAGGTGAGCGCCCGCAGGCTTTCGAGCACGTCCTCCGCCCCCATCGCCACCAGGCCGTGGAGCAGACAGCCCGAGTAGTCGAGCATCACCCGCGGCCGGCGACCAACGCGGACGAGTTGTGGGATGAACTCGGCCAGGCGTTTGTAGCACCAGCGAAAGACCGACGCGTTGTGATGATCCGCATCGTTGGGACACTCCAGCATGTGCTGGAGGTTGCTGATAATCCCGGCCGTGCGCAAATCGTCCCCGCCGGCCGGAATCAACGGCTGGTGCATGTGCAGCGCAACGGCAAACGCGCTCTGGATACGCGCGAAATCGACACCGCTGTCGGATAAGGGACGCCGGTCCGTACGGGCCAAGGCCGCGCGGATCAGATCCTCTCGCCCGCAGATATTGGGGAGGTCACCGAGACATCCTGGAAGGGCTTCGCTCATTCTTTGGCCCGCAATGGGGTTCACAACTGGGTACTAAGTCGCTCCACGGCGGACAATCACGGTTCGCGTCAAGCTGGGCCCACCGACGCGCTTGGAATCGACGAACCCTTGCTCCACATCGGCGCGCACCGGCAAGACGCGAAGGCGCCCAGCCGCCGTCATCACGCCGGGGCCGATGATACCGAGAACGACCAGTATGGGCGAATCGAACCGACTGGCGCGCGGAGAAGAGTTGAACTGGCGCTGCTCGTTTCACCAGGGCCGCCGGAATCTCGGGCACTGCCGAGGTTAGACCTCATTGTGGTGAGGATCGGGCAGGACGGCCATGCGGGCTGGTTGGCCGCAGGCCGCAGCGCGTTCCACCACAGCGGGCGGCCAAGTGAGATGACTGCCTGCCGTTGGCCAATCGGCGCCGCGTGCACCCACCGCCCGACGGGGCAGCGACGCCGCTCCGCAACCGGTTTCTACATGCCCTGAGACTACCCTCGTCAAGGCAATGGATCGCGCGGCCGACTAGCGCTTCTTCTCTTCGACGCGCGGAGCCAGCAGATTGTCGGCCCGCTCAGACTCGTCGGGCGCATACTGCTTGATGAGCGGCGCGACTTGCCGCTGCAGCTCGTAAGCGTCCTTGACGCTGAGTGGCTCGCCGCCTTCGGCGCGGGCGGCGTCAACCGTGGCCGCGGACGGCGGTTGAATGCCGGCCTTCTCAGCCTTGGCCCGCTCCTCGGCAATGGTCCCGGCCGTGCAGCGTTCGGGCAACTCGGGCGTGCCGAACCAGATGAGCGTCTTCTGCAGGTCGAAATCGGCGACCTTGCAGGGCACGATCACCACCACGCTGCCAGAGGGATACCCGACGTTGACGCGCTGGGCGGTCGTGTCGCCGATGTAGAGCACCGGCTCGGCGGTCTGCCGCGGGTACACGAGGGCCGGGTCCACCTTGAGCACCAGGATGTAACCCTCGGTAACGGTGGGTTTCTCTTTGCGCCAGGCGAATTCGTAGCCTTGTTCGAGAGTGAACGGCCGGGCGTACAGCACCTGCTGCACCGCCGCCGGCGTCGTGGGCAGCGCCGGCGGCTCCGCCAGCAGACCGGCAGCCGGCACGCAAAGGATCGTCAGAGTCGCGAACATCACAGCTTTCATATCCTGTACACCTTTCGGGTGAAAAAGTGCTGATCTTACGGGCACTGGAGAGCGGATAGCCGCACGTCGTCAATGTTCCAGCCACAATACTGCCAGGCGGTATCGGTGGTGCCCATCGTCCAGCGGAGGTAGACGGTGGGCTGATTGTCCGCCACGCTCGAGATATCGATCGCCTGGAACGTCCAGGCCGTGTCGGCGATCTCGCTGGCATTCTGCCACACGGTCGTCCAGGTGCTGCCGTTCGTGCTGACGCGCACGTAGGCATGGTCGTACTGCGGCTGCTCCACGCCGAGCCAGCGCCAGAAAGACAGCCGCACGCCGGTGCGGCCCGTGCAGTTGATCGCGGACGTGGTCAGGTGCCGCTCGGGCAGGCTGTTCTCGTAATCGCCGCTTAGGTTGTAACCGTAGACGTTAGTGCCGCTGTAGCCGCTGGTCGGATCGGGACCGCCGTACTGTCCGCCGCCCCCGGTCGGCTGGCCGTATGCCCACAGGCCACCGGAGATCGTCCAGCCCGGGTTAGTGTCCAGCAGTTGCTCGTAGAAATCGGTCCAGTTACTGACCGGGGCGCTGTACACGCTACCCGGCGCGCCGGGCGGATCGGTCACGGGGCCGCTGATGCTGCCCTCCGCCAGGAAGTAAAACTCCGGCAGCTCGCCGCAGGCGGCGGGCGGCAGCGTGGCCTCGAAGACTCCGTCGGATACCAGCGTAAGCGGCAGCGCCTGGTACTGCCCGCCGTCGTACCGGTACCGCAGGTAGCCGCTGCCCGGAACGTAGGTCTCGCCGCGGGCCCGGATGGCGACCTGCAGCGTCGTGGGCTGCCCGGGCGGAATGTAATCGGGAACGCTGACGGCCCGCACGGTGAGCCCGCCCGGGTTGCGATCCTTGCTGAATTGCAGGTCGTCGAAACCCAGCCGCCCGCGGGACGAGCCGAAGCCGGTCCCGAAATCCAGGCGGACGGCCACGATGTCGGTCAGGTCGAGCGCCACGCCGTTGCGCTGGAAGTCGGTCAAGCGCAGGCGGACCGTCTCGAAAGCGTTCTGCCAGCCGGCGCCGGTACCGGAGCCGGTACGCTGGTAGGGCTCCTCGATGCCGCCGCCGTAGGCGCCGATGTTGATGGCGCTGACCGTCCCCGCCCCATCCCGCAGGCTGACCGTGAAGGTGAGATCGCTGAGCTCGGCGGTCGTCTGTGGGTGCCGGGTCTGTTGGCACGCGCGCAGCGAGAGGTACTCGTAGCCGGACACGTCGCGCGCCGCGGGGACGATCCCGAACTCCAGGAAGCGCGTGGTTCCCGAAGCCCAGTCAAACACCACCCCCTTCGTGGTATCCGCGGTGCGCGCGCGGGTCATGCCGTTCATCGGATCGGAAGTAGCCCAGGTGAACGTGCCGTCGGCGTCATTCATCAGTCCTTCATACGGATTCGGCACGTCATAGGTGACCGCGCCGCCGGAGCTGCTCACCGCCAGCGAACTCTGCGCCTGGAAATCGTCCACGAACAAGCTGCCCGCACCCTCCTTGTACTCCAGGATCACCGTGGTCGTGGCGGCGACGCCGATGGGTTTGAGATCCTCGTATTGTCGCCAGAGGAAATCCTTCGCGGGCACGTTACCTTCCACCTCGTGCTTGATCAGCGCCAGAAAGGCCGCCTTCGCCACCCGTTGGGCCTCCGGGCGGCCGATGGCGGTGCCCGACGGCCCGGTGAAATCATCCGTCCCGCAACAATTGAAATCGTTGTGGTCGGCGCCGTGCACGTACACGGACTGGCGGAAGCCCTGGGCCCGCTCGTAAATGTTGAACGAGTCCGCCACGTCATTGTCCGGGTAGCCGCCCACGTCGCCGTCCGCGGAGCCGTAGATCAGGAAGTAGTCCACGTCGTGCGGGTCACTCTGGGTCGGCCCGAGGAAGTCGGTCGGCGCGATGCTGCACACCAGCAGCACGTCGCGCAGCGCGAAGTTCGCCGGCGTGTAGTGCTCGTCGTGCAGGCGGTCGTAGGCCCGCACCACACCCTCCCCGCCGCGGCTGTGACCGATCCAGATGATCTCGTGCTCGTCCACGTGACCTTGCAGCACCCCCCCGGCGATCGTGCTCAGGTGCCCCAGGAAGTAGTCCGTGTTGGTCAGCGTCGTCGTGGACGCGGTCTCGATCCCCGGCGAGGTGTTGTTCTGGTGGCTCATCACCACGTAGCCATACGACGCCAGGTGCTGCTGGAGATAGTCGTACCACGTATAGTCATGACCGTTGCCGTGGCTGATGACCACCAGCGGCAGTTCTCCCAGGGACGCAATGCCGGTGGGATACCAGGTGCGCTGGCCGAGCCAGGACCCGCCGCTGTAGGTGACGGAGGTGGTCGCCAGCGGCCCCAGCGCCACGAGGTCGGCCACCACGTAGAAGCCCGCGCGGTACCGATAGCCGTCAACGCAATCGCCCCCGTCCAGCATGCCGTTGCGGTTGGCGTCGATCACCAGGTCGTAGCCGACGCCGACTCCCGTGCCGGCGCTCGCGCTGAGCTGGTTGGCCGTCGCGATCCGGAAGGTGTTCTGCTGCACGGTAGTCCCGCCCCAGGTGATCGCCTGGGGCGCGCCGCGCACGTCCGTCAGCGTCGGATCACTCTCCCACTCCTCCAGGGTCTTGTCGGCCACGATGTACACGTCGGTGGTCGCGCCGACCAACGCCGGCAGCAGCGTCGGATCCACGCCGATCTGGACCGTGGCGCTGACGTTGAACGCCGTCACGTATTCGAAGAAGGGGTAGACGGTCAGCGCGTTGCCCGCGAGCTGCGTCTCGATGACCACCTCTCCGAGGTACGCGACCTGGAACTCGGCGAAGTCGGCCAGGTCAACGTCCCCGTCGCCGTCTGCATCATGCAGCGCGGCGCAGGCCGGTGGAACCTCAACCTCCGGCCCGGCCAGGCAGTCGTAGAAGCCCTGATAACCGGCCGGAGCCCCGGCCGCACCAACCACCCCAACCGTCAACAACGCCGCAGCCAGCCAAGGCCATCTGAACCCTCGCCCCATTGTGCACTCTCCTGGCGACCCCTACCGCCCTCAACCCCCCACCGTCCGAGCCCGGTACGAAAGCGCTACCCAGTATACCGCGCAGACGCGCGAATCTGAACTGCGACAATCGCCGATCGGGCACTTCGGAGTCCGCCGGGCGGCTGAACCGCGGTTCCCCAGGCACCCCTGCCTCGCTCGGCTGCCGAGCCATCCAGGGCCCTTGCACCACCCCCCGGCCCCTCTGCGTACACGCTTCTCGCGCTGTTATCCCGGCACGAGGGCCCGTACCTCCGCGCTCCGCCAGAGGAGTTGTGCGAACTTGTCACGGTCGAACCCGTAGCGATCAGGGACGCGGACGGCCGCCGGCGGGTGCGACATCGTCTCGGTCGCGATGGGCAGCCGGGCGTACGTCACCGAGCCGCCGGAAGACGCACCGCCGCAGCAGGTTCGGGCATGGGCACGGCACGCGACCACCGGGCGAGCCAGGGATGGCGACACCGCCGAGGCATTATCGGTCTCGGCGTCTGCGCCGAATCCGGCAGACTTCCTCGGGCGGAAGACCGCCTAGTGACGCCCGTTTGCCGTATGAGCTCTACGGACCGCCGGCGCAGCCTGAAGCCTGGGCTTTACCAAACAGGAGCCAAACTAAGCAGGCGTCGAGCGCGGCACCGCCTCCGGGCGGCCTGTCGGGCGGTCGGACGGGGTTCACCCACCCTGACCACGATTCCAAGGGCCCATCCGTAACCGATCCCCTCCCCCGCCAAGCCACCGCAAAGCAACGGCCCAACCTGCACTTCGTCATCACCACTCCGGAGACCGGGGATCGGTACCACCCTGACCCCTCGCGTGGCCCCCACCCCCCGCAGGACCGGCTGCGGCGTTCAGCGTCACACAGGCTCTGGGGGGGCCGTCGCGCCGCGCTCCCCCACGGACATCTGTGCCCCGCTCCGCCGCCGGCCACGGCGCGTTCCACGTCGGGCTTGACCTGACGCGGCGATCCGGGTACGAGAATCGAATCGCGTCTGGGTGCGTTCAGGTGGCGGGTCCTCTCTTTCCGCCACGAGGAGGCAGACAATGCAAAAGCAAAAGGCGATGCTGACGATGGGTCTCTCGTTGTTGTTCTCGATCGAGGCGGTGGCGCAGCTACCGGCTGCTCGTCATCCGGATCCGCCCCCGCCCAACATTCTCGTGATCGTCGCCGACGACGTTGGAGTGGACACGCTCAGCGTCTACAACGAAGGTTATGAGAAGGTCTGCGACGCGCTTTGGCTTCCGAACCAGACCGAGTGCCAAAGCAGCGCGGATTGTCCGTGGGGCCAGACGTGCGTCCCGAACTATCCGCCGACGCCGACGATCGACAGCCTGGCGGCGAACGGAATCCTGTTTCGCAACGCCTGGAGCTGTCCGACCTGCTCGCCCACTCGGGCGACCATTCAAACCGGGCGCTACGGCTTTCGCACGGGAGTGTTCTTCGCGAGCGCGGCCGCCCTTCCCGAACTGTTCGGGGAGAACGAGTTGCCGGGCTGGGAGGTCACCATTCCGGAGGCCCTGGCGCTGGCCGGATCACCCTACGCCACCGCGGCCATCGGCAAGTGGCACCTTGGGGGCGGAAACACGGGACCCAACGATCAGGGCTACTCCCACTTCGCGGGGACGATGGAGTTTTTCGACTGCTTCACCAACTACAACAGCAGCTATTATTGCTGGCCTCGAATCCTGAATGGCGTGGAGGAGACGTGTTACAACTACGCCACCACGCAGAATGTCGATGACGCGGTGGCCTGGATCGATGACCAGACGGGCCCCTGGTTGCTCTACCTTGCATTCAATGCCGCTCATATGCCGTACCATGCCCCACCCGATGGGTTGCACAGCTACCATGGAGGTGAGTACCCGGACCTGCCTTGGACACCCGATCGTCCCCCCCTCTATTCGCACAACTGCATCTTCTCCCGCGAGGGAACTCGGGACTTCCGCTATTGTTATCTGGCCGATGTGGAGGCCATGGATAGCGAAATCGGGCGGCTGCGCGCCTGGCTCGAGGAACAGCAGCAGCTTGCCAATACGACAATCATCTTTGTCGGCGATAATGGGACGTCGGGTTGGCCGATTTTCAATGTCACGGCCCCGCCGTTCAATCCGTGGCACGCCAAGGCCACCATGTTCGAGGGCGGGATCAACGTGCCGCTCATCATCAGCGGGGCTCGGGTGCAGCACCCGCACCGCGAATCGCCCGCCTTGGTGAACACGACGGATCTGTTCGCCACCGTGCTGAACCTGGCGGGGGTGGATCCGAACGCGGTGATCACGGACCGGGCGATCGATTCCGTCAGCCTGATGCCGATCATCGAGGATTCGACCTCAGGCTCGTTGCGCGATTACGTGTATTCGGAGAGCTACTTCGAGTTCGTGGACCTCGTCCGCAAGTACGAGCATGCCATGCGCAACGCGGCGGGTTACAAGCTCATCCACAGGCCCGGGCTTCTCCCGAATCGCTATGCTCTGTTCTACTTGGTGGACGATCCGTTTGAACAAAACGACCTCTACTATGACCAGCAACCGAATCTCACGCCCGTGCAGCAGGGCAACTTTGACGCTCTGAAGGCTCAGATGGAGAGCCTGGTGACATCAGTCAGCCCGCCGGACGGCGAAAGCTGTCAGCCCACGTCCGGCACACTGGAGTGGCCTCTCGACCTGCAGGCGGTGGGCTATCGGGTGCAGATCGGCACGGAATGTGGGACCGGGGCGGAGGTCGAAGTGACTGAGTCGCACTGCAGCTACTCTGGGCTGCAGAGAGATACGAGCTACTTCTGGCGCGTGAGGCCGAAATACCCACTGGGGATTTACGGTCCCTATTCGAGGTGCTACTCGTTCAGCACGGCGCCGGACCCTTTACCGCCGCCGACGCTGCTGATTCCCGTGGAAGGTGCCACCCACCAGCGTCCTTGGGGCACTCTTGACTGGTCCGACGTTCCAGGCGCGCTGGGCTATCGGGTGCAGATCGGCACCTCGTGCGGAGCCGGGCCAGAGTCCGCTGTGACGGGTTCCCAGTACGCCTATTCAGCATTGGTGCCCGGGGTGACCTACTATTGGCGCGTGCAGACGAAGGACTTATGCGACCACTACGGCGACTGGTCGGGATGCTCTCATTTCGCGACGGCGGTCGGCCCCGTGATCAACTGTGAGGAACTGAGCGCGCATTACTTCGGCTGGGTCGCAGTGGGCCAGTACGGTTGCGAGTATACGTGGCAGATCACGAATTTCGGCGACCAGACCCTCAATGTCACCGTGGAGTTCTCGCCTCCGGGCTGCTCGGAATTCGTCTTCACGCACGGAGCGGGCTCGTACGCTTTAACCCCGGGCCAAAGCCGGACGGTGGGAGTGCAATTCCACCCGAGCAGTTCCGGGCGCAAGGAGTGCGCGCTGCACATCACCAGCAATGACCCGGTCATGAGCCCTTGTGATGTGCCCATCACTGGGGACGGTGGAACGGATCCAAAGCCTTGGGGTGGCGGATGCGATGGCGACGTGGTTATTAGTGCGGACAGAACGCTGACCCGGGACATGGAGTATCGGAACCTGACCGTGCTACCCGGCAGGAGACTCAATACGCACGGGTACACCGTCCGAGTCTTGGAGCTGCTGGACAACTCCGGCACCATTACCGACGACTACACGGGCGGCGCCGGCGGAGCGGGGGGCGCCGGCGGCAAAGGCGCCAATCCCAAGGGCTACCCCTCCGACCTGACAGGCTGTGGTCGCGTGTACCAGAACTGCACGAACGGCGGAAATGGAGGGCTGGGCCACGCCCCGGCGATCTATCAGGGAGTTTTTGTTGGTTACGGAGGCGACGGCGGCGGCGGTGGTGGTGGAGGTGGAGGCGGATGGCACAATATATCCGTTGACGACGCCGACGGCGGTAACGGCGCGGCGGGTGGCGCAGGGGGTAAAGGCGGCGGTTACGTCAAGGTATATGCCCACGATCTGAACAACCGCACCGGCACCAACATCAGCATCAATGCGAACGGGTATGCAGGGTCCGCCGGAGCAACCGCTCCGGAGGGTGATGAAGGTGATCCGAACAAGTACCCCGGCTACGAGCAGTGCGGCGCCGAGAACTTCCGCAGTTGGGGGTTCAGAGAGGTCTCCGGCGGCGGTGGTGGAGGCGGAGCGGGTGGAAACGGCGGGAACGGCGGCACGGTCGTCGTGCGCTACGCCAGGCTGATCAATCAGGGCAGTATCACCGCCCATGGTGGAGCGGGGGGAAGTGGCGGTGGCGGTGGCACGTACGGCGGGCCCTGCAGGTGGAGGGCACTCAGCGGCGGCTGCAGCGACGGCTGCCCCGGAGGAACCTCGAGCACGGGCGGGCACGGCGGCCATGGCTGCTATTCCGGAGGCGACTCTGGTTGCGGTAGCCCTGGACAGAATGGTGGGGCGGGCTTGAGTGGGTCCGTCGGCATAGAGGCGGTTCCTGACTTATTGCGGATCATCGACTGTGGCGCTGCCCCAGACTGCGACGACGGGTTCTACTGCAATGGCGAGGAACAGTGTGTCGCCGGCCTTTGCGTTGCCGGGGCTGCGCCCAACTGTGACGACGGCCTGGAGTGCACCGACGACTGGTGCTCCGACGCCTCAGGTGCCTGCCGCCATGACGTGAAGCCCGGCCGGTGTCTCGTCGGCGGAAGTTGCCATGAGGCCGGGACGGTCAATCCAGCGAACGACTGCGAGGCGTGCAACCCCTTGCTGAGCACCTCGGCCTGGTCGCCTCGACCCGCTGGAGTGCACTGTGGCGACTGGGATTCAAGCCCATGTGACCATCCGGACACGTGTGATGGCGCGGGTGGATGCCTGCCCAATCATCTTGCTGACGGTTTGCCTTGCGACGACGGGTTGTTCTGCAACGGAACAGAAACCTGTGTCAGCGGCTACTGTCAGCCTGGAGAGCCTCTGATTCCGGGGATCGGCGACATCGATGGCGACGGCCACGCAGACCTGGAGGATTTCGCGACACTGCGCGGACTGCTCTCCGGCCCGGGGCTGCTGCCGACGGTGCCGGTGCCCGCCTGCCTGGAGTGGTACCTGATCGCCTTCGATCTGGACGCGGACGGCGACGTCGACTTGGCTGACTTTGCCGTCTTCCAGCGCGTGTTCACGGGGGCGCGGTAGATTGTGGAGTGCACTCCTGTGCTGAAACCTGGTCCTCGCTCCGGAACCTGATGGCCGCGATGGGTGCCGGGTAGGGTGAATGACTCGGCTGCGGTGTTGCCCCGTGTCAGGGCCAAGGCCGACGCTGAGAGGACCACTTGGGTCAGAGGGTCCAGGAAGATGGGCGTAATCGGATGCACTGCGAACCTCGTAGCCTTCGTTGGCGTGGCCGTTACTGTGGCTGCGTCGCCAGGCGCGGGCAGTCAGGAACCACCGGCCGCTTCGAGTCTGCGTCCGCAGGAACGGCAACTTGCCGGTTCCGTCAGTTGCCGCGAATGCCATCAACGGTTCTTCGAGCTGTGGGCTCCATCCCATCATGGCTTGGCGATGCAGCCGTACTCGAGCGATTTCGCTCGGGAGCAACTGACCGCCCACGGCTCGGAGATCAAAATCGGCGAGCGGGGATACCGGGCCTGCATCGCCGCCGAGGAGGGCTGGGTGCTCGAGCGGGGGCCGGGGGGAGAGAGGAGGCTGCCGATTGCTCACGTGCTGGGCGGCAAGAACGTCTTCTACTTCCTGACGGCGATCGAGGGAGGTCGCCTGCAGACGCTGCCGGTGGCCTACGACGTTCGGCGTCGGGAGTGGTTCGACACGGCCGCCAGCGGTGTTCGGCATTCCGCAGACTCCTCCGACGAGCCGCTGCTGTGGACCGATCGGGAGTACACGTTCAACACCTCATGTTACAACTGCCACGTCAGCCAGCTCTCCACGAACTTCGATCCGACGACGAACACGTATCGTACCTCCTGGGCCGAGCCGGGGATCAACTGTGAGACCTGCCACGGGGATGGGTCGCAACATGTTCGCGTGTGCCGGGAGAGTCCTGCGGGTGCGCCGCCGGCGGATCTGAAGATCATCAGCAGCAAGAGCCTCAGCATCGAGCAGACGAACGCCGCTTGCGGGGGCTGCCATGCAAAGATGGTGCCGCTGACGACGACGTTTCGCCCGGGCGAACGATACTTTGACCACTTTGACCTGGTCGCGCTGGAGGATCCGGATTTCTACCCCGACGGACGCGATCGGGGAGAGAATTACACGTATACCACGTGGCGGCTGAGCCGTTGCGTATTGGCCGGGCAACTGGACTGCGTGCATTGTCATACTTCCAGCGGACGGTTTCGCTTCCAGGATCAGCCCGATCGGTCCTGCCTGCCCTGCCATGCACAGCGGGTACACGACGTGTCCGCCCATTCCCACCACCCCTCGGACGGCGCCGGCAGCCGGTGTATCTCCTGCCACATGCCGATGACCGAGTTCGCCCGGATGCGGCGCAGCGACCACTCGATGCGCCCGCCCCTGCCAGCGGCAACGCTGCGGTTCGGCTCGCCCAATGCCTGCAATATCTGTCACGCCGACAAGGATGCCGCGTGGGCTGACACCCACGTGCGTGCCTGGCACCCACGCGACTATCAGGCGCCGGAACTGTACCGGGCGGGTCTGGTAGAGGCCGCCCGTAAGAACGACTGGTCTCGGTTGGCCGACGTGTTGGCCTACCTTCCGGGCGACGGCCGGGATGAGATCTTCGCCACCGGTCTGATCCGGCTCCTCAGATCATGTCCCGACGAGCGTAAGGTGCCGGCGATGATCCGGGCCTTGAAGAGCCCCTCACCAGTGGTGCGGGCCGCCGCGGCCGACGTTCTCAACGGTTGCCTGACGCGGGAATCCGTCGCGGCGCTGGTGGAAGCCACGCGGGACGAATATCGGCTGGTGCGTGTCCGGGCGGCCGAGGCGTTGGCCGGGGTGCCGCGAGAGTCACTTTCGCCTGGGGAGCGGCAAGCCGTGGCGAAAGCGACGGCGGAGTTGGAGGCGGCCCTCGGGGTTCGTCCGGACGACGCGGCCTCTCATTACAACTTGGCTAACTTCCACCTCGCTCGGGGTGAGCTGAGGCAGGCCATCGCCTGCTTTGAGCAATCGCACAAACTTGATCCCCGCCGGATCGAACCCCTCGTGAATGCCTCGATGGCCTATCACCTCGATGGTCAGAACGACAAGGCCGAGGCAAGTTTGCGGCAGGCGCTGCGCCTGGACCCCGCCAGTGCCGCGGCCCATATCAACCTTGGCCTGCTGCTGGGAGACATGGGCCGAACAGAGGAGGCGGAGGCCGCGTTTCGCGCTGCGCGGAGAGCCGATCCTCAGTCTGCCGACGCGGCTTACAACCTTGCGGTGATCGTCGCTCGGGATCGCATCGAAGAGGCGATCACCTGGTGCCGGGAGGCGGCGGAGCTGCGGCCGGGCGAGCCGAAGTTCGCCTACGCGCTTGCCGTCTACCTGCGCCGCAGCGGCAGGATCGAAGAGGCCGTCCAGACGTTGCGCCGTCTGCTCGCCGAGCACCCGGGTTCCGCAGAGGGTCATATGCTGCTGGGCAACATCCTGGAGCAACAGGGACGTCTCGAGGAAGCGATCGACGTCTATCGTGAGGCGGCCAAGAGCGAGCAGTTGCCCGCCCCGGCTCGAGAAACGTTTGCCGCTCGGATGCGCGCTCTTCGTACAAGAACCCATTGAGCCGCGCGGCTCCCCGGGCGCCGGCCGCCCCGACTCCCCGTCGCATTACTCCCTTGTGGTCATAGCCGCAAACTTCTTCTTGTCGCAACTCGTTAAGGCTGCCCTACCCGTCAAACCCTCTCCTCATCAAGTTCCCTCCGGCGTGTGGTAGAGACCTGCCGTGCCTTCAGTGCCGTCGGTCGAACGGGCCCAGCGGTGCCCATCCGACGCACCGCGCCCGCGCACGACGCCTGTCGGCAACCCGGCACGACAGGAGAGCGGAGTGCACCACAACGTCGCCTCCCCAAGCCCGGACGCCTCGGCCGGTGTCTCGCGCCTAACCCTTCCTGCGCGCGAGCAGCTTGGGGTGCTTCCGCCACGCCGGCATCGTGGCCATGTGCGCCAGCGCCTTCCGCTCGGCCTCCTGGGGGCTGGCCGCCTGCTTCTGCGCGACCAGCCACCGGGTCAGGCGGGCCAAGCGGTCCTCGAACTCCTGGAGTTTGCCGGTCTCGTCCGTGCAGTATGAGCAGTACACGCCGGACTCGATCGGCATTCCGCAACTGTCGCACTTGTGAGGAGTGCCCATCAGCGTCAATCTCCGCCGCAAGCGTTTGCCGGGCACCTGCCCTTGCTTGCCAGCCGGCAGGGTACCGCGCCGCCGCGACGGCCACCATCACGCACGGGGAGACGAGTTCCAGGTCCCGTGGCATGACCGAAGGGGACGGCGGAGGGTCGAATCGGCACCGCCCAGCCCCTCGCCCTGCCCTCTCCCCAAGGGGGAGGTATGTGTGCAGCGTCTCCGGCGTGGTGGGTGCCATGCTTTCCCGCGACCGCGGTCGCGGGAAAGCATGCCTCTGCGTGCCGCCGCACATGCCCACCCCCGCCTGCGGCGGGTGAGGGCATGGCACCCACGCTAAACACGTACTGGGAGAGAGGGG
>Ga0116142_10001081_pt1 | contig 33807 bp, 23 predicted proteins | sample AD_UKC033_MetaG_FD_89785 | JGI IMG/M metagenome (GOLD analysis project Ga0116142, IMG submission 89785) | Active sludge microbial communities of municipal wastewater-treating anaerobic digesters from USA - AD_UKC033_MetaG | ecosystem: Engineered > Bioreactor > Anaerobic > Digestate | place: USA... | reverse complement strand
AGAAAAAGGAAAACAAGAGATAGAAATTACTCCAGAAAGGAGGTGTTCCAGCCACACCTTCCGGTACGGCTACCTTGTTACGACTTAGCCCCAGTCATCGGTTTTACCCTAGGTCGATCCTTACGGTTACGAACTTCAGGCACCCCCAACTTCCATGGCTTGACGGGCGGTGTGTACAAGGCCCGGGAACGTATTCACCGCAGCATGGCTGATCTGCGATTACTAGCGAATCCAGCTTCACGGAGTCGAGTTGCAGACTCCGATCCGAACTAAGACCAACTTTATGGATTAGCTCCTCGTCGCCGAGTGGCTGCCCATTGTATTGGCCATTGTAACACGTGTGTAGCCCTGGACATAAGGGCCGTGCTGATTTGACGTCATCCCCACCTTCCTCACGGTTTACACCGGCAGTTTCACCAGAGTCCCCACCATTACGTGCTGGCAACTGATGATGAGGGTTGCGCTCGTTATGGGACTTAACCCGACACCTCACGGCACGAGCTGACGACAACCATGCAGCACCTTGTAAAGAGTCCCGAAGGAAAGAAGTGTTTCCACCTCATGCACTCTACATTTAAGCCCAGGTAAGGTTCCTCGCGTATCATCGAATTAAACCACATGTTCCTCCGCTTGTGCGGGCCCCCGTCAATTCCTTTGAGTTTCATTCTTGCGAACGTACTCCCCAGGTGGATCACTTAATGCTTTCGCTCAGTCGCTGACTGTGTATTGCCAACAACGAGTGATCATCGTTTACGGCGTGGACTACCAGGGTATCTAATCCTGTTTGATCCCCACGCTTTCGTGCCTCAGCGTCAGTAACGGCATAGTAAGCTGCCTTCGCAATCGGTGTTCTGTGTTATATCTATGCATTTCACCGCTACACAACACATTCCGCCTACCTCTACCGAACTCAAGAAACCCAGTATCAAAGGCTTACAATAGTTAAGCTATTGCCTTTTACCACTGACTTAAGTTTCCGCCTACGCACCCTTTAAACCTAATAAATCCGGATAACGCTTGCATCCTCCGTATTACCGCGGCTGCTGGCACGGAGTTAGCCGATGCTTATTCCTACAGTACAGTCATCGGACTACACGTAGTCCTTATTCTTCCTGCAGAAAAGCAGTTTACAACCTCTAGGGCTGTCATCCTGCACGCGGGATGGCTGGTTCAGGCTTGCGCCCATTGACCAATATTCCTCACTGCTGCCTCCCGTAGGAGTCTGGCCCGTGTCTCAGTGCCAGTGTGTGGGACCATCCTTTTAGACCCCATACCCATCGTTGCCTTGGTGAGCCGTTACCTCACCAACTAGCTAATGGGACGCATGCCCATCCTTTACCATTAAAACTTTAACCATTAAACCATGCGATAAAATGGTACTATGGAATATTAATCCGGATTTCTCCGGGCTATCTTCCGGTAAAGGGCAGGTTGCATACGCGTTACTCACCCGTGCGCCGGTCGCCACCAAGTATTGCTACCCGTGCTGCCCCTCGACTTGCATGTGTTAAGCCTCCCGCTAGCGTTCATCCTGAGCCAGGATCAAACTCTTCGTTGTAATATAATTTTTTAAATATATCTTTCGTATGATCCTATCTCTTTCTAAACTGCGTTATTAAAACAGTTTTGTTTTCCTGTTGTTTTCTGTGTGCTACTTGCTATTAAATCAAAGAACTTTTATTAAAGGTTTATCCTTTTACCCATTCATTTTGGGACTGCAAAAATAATTACATTTTTATTCCTACCAAAACTTTTTTTACTTTTTTTCCGAGATAAATTTAAAATCATTGAAATACCTTTGATATGCTTTGTTTTAAGGGATTATTGTGATATTAATAATTTGATAATTATTTGAAAAATTTTAAAAATCTGCTTTTTTAGATTATTTTTACTCCCAAAAACAATGCAAGTGTCATCAAAGAAAGTTAAACAGACTTCAAATCAATTAAAATCCAACAAGTATATATATTATTTTGTTATTGCGGTTTTAGGCTTTTTACTTTATGGACAGTCTGTAAATAATGATTTTAATATTGATGACGATTATGTTTATGAAAATCATGAACTTGTTCAAAAGGGGATAGCCGGTATACCCGAAATTTTTACTTCACGATATAATACTAGAGATGAACAATATTTTGGTTACAGACCATTAACAATTGCTATATATGCGATTGAATATGAATTCTTTGGGAGCAATCCGCATACAGCACATTTTTTTAATATCGTATATTATATTATTTGTTGCAGTTTGTTGTTTTATTTTTTGAATATTTTGTTTGAGAAAAAATATCCACAGAACTATTTATGGATTTCTTTTCTTATTGTGTTGATTTTTCAAACACATGCAATACATACAGAGGTTGTATTAAGTTTAAAAAACAGAGAAGAAATTATTAGTTTGATTTTCGGGTTATTGGCAACTATTTTTTCTTTAAAATATTTTCAATCTCGAAAAATATTGCCATTGATATTATCTGTAATAATGCTTTCGTTAGCATTTTTAGCAAAGGAATCAGCAGTTATTTTCGTTATATTAATACCATTAATAATTATATTTTTTAATACAGATATTAAGTTATTTTCTAAGTTTGAAATTAATGGCAAAAATTTACCAAAATTATCTGACAAAACAACGATTTTAACAATATTACTTTTTATTTGGGTAATACTGTTTTTAGTTTTATGCCCGTATCTTAATATTTGGAAAGGGAAAGAAGGGATAAAGTTTCTATATAAAGAGACAGACCCTGTGTTAAACGCATTTATTGCATGGGGCGTATTTATTATAAACTATTTAATTGTACTGTATTGTAGAAAGAAGTCAGATAAAAGGATAAAATTATCTACGAGAAATTTAGTATTGTGGGGAACAAGTTTGATACTTCTATTAGTTATTATTGTCGGAAATTCTTATTTCTTCGGATTTTTATCAATGATTTTATTATTAATTACTTTACTGCCTGACAATGCTAAGTCAATCGTTGAAATCAAATGGTTTGAAAATTTATCGAAAAAAGTTGTCATATCAATTGTGGCTTTTGTAATTATAAGTGGGGTAATTTTATTTGTTACATATTATGTTCCAAAACAATCAATGCCTGAAACTAACGCACCTGTTTACAAATGGCAAAACCCTTCTTTCGATCAGGGAAGTTCTTTAACCGACAAAGCGGCTTTGGCAATTTATAGTTTAGGATATTACGCTAAATTGTTAATAATACCACATCCTTTAAGGTTTTACTATGGCTATAGTATGATTCCGGCTGTCGGAATAACGAACCCGATTGTCTTGATATCCTTAGTAGTTAATCTGCTATTTTTATTTATTGCTTTTCGTGGTTTTAACAAAAGATCGCTGCTATCATTTGGAATTTTATTTTATTTTATTGCAATTCTCCCATTTGCAAATACCTTTTTTCCATTGACAGGGATAATTGCAGAACGTATGCTTTTTACACCCAGCGTTGGTTTTGCTATAGTTGTTACTTTTATTATATTTCGCATTTTAAAGGTATCTCTTGAAAATTCATTCAGCAAATCAATGAGAATCAATTCTATTATTATTGTTTTGATAATTGTATTGCCCAATACTTTAATTAGCATGAATAGAAATGGTGACTGGAAAGACAGGAAAACACTATTTTCTCATGATATTGAATATCTCGAAAATTCTGCAAAGGCTAATACACTTTATGGGAATTTGCTTATAGGTGAAGTTTATAATGCTATAAAGCAAAACATTCCTTTGACCAATTACAGAAGTCAGATTGAACTTGCGATTAAGCATTTTAATCAATCACTTTTGATTGACTCAACATATTCAAATCCTTGGTATAACTTAGGATATATAAACATGATTTTGTATAAAGATTATTCATTGGCAGAAAAGCAATTAACAAAATGTTTAGAGGTTGATTCAACCATTGCCGCAGCTTATTTAAACAGAGGGATAGCAAATTATCATTTAGGTAACTACAACAAATCAATACAAGATCTTTATGATTATTTAAATAAAAATCATAATTATAAAGATAAAGAACTTGACAAAGCTTATGTCTTTAGTGCAAAATCTCATTTTGAATTGGGTGATACAGCTATGGCGACAAAATATTATGTATTAGCGGTTGAAAACCTGAAAATGCAAAATTTGAATAAAGCAGTGCTGGATGATATTAAAAAGTATTTCCTTTCTGTTCATGATTATTTAAATGCAATTAAGGTTGTTGATATTGAAATAGGAGTAAATCCATCCTTGGACGCACCGTTTGTTGAAAAAGGGAATTATTACCTTCTATCGGGGGATACCATAAAAGCAGTAGAAAACTGGGGTATTGCTTTTGATAAATTTAATGGTAATTTTAATATCGGTATGACATTAAGTAACTACTACAGAGAAATCGGTAATTTTGAGAAAGCAGATTATTACTATAATACAGCAATAAAATTTAAGCAGAATTCTCAAAACTAATATATTTTCAATCTAAGCAAAGAATCATCTTCTTGTTTTCGCATTTCTTGAGTTTCTTCTAAAGTATCATCATTATAACCACAAAGATGCAGCACTCCATGAATAATAACTCTGTAATATTCTGATTCAGACGTTCCTAAGAGTAAAGAGTTTTCCTTTATTCTGTCAATACTTATATACATATCTCCGGAAATAATTTCTCCTTCGCAGTAGTTGAAGGTTATGATATCGGTATAAAAATCATGGTTCAAATGTTTTTTATTCATTTCCAAAAGAAACTCGTCCGAACAAAAGATATAATTTATATTTCCTGCCTTGAAGCCACGTAGTTCAATCTCAGACATTATCCACTTTTTAAGAATAGTGAACTTTAGTTTTGGTTTTGGGACATCTTCATTAAAAAAAATAACAGCCATCTTATTCTTTATTTAGATTCTTTAAATAATCTTTATACTTGTTGTTATAAAATGAATTCAATTTTAAATTTGACAGTTGCAACAATTCATTGAATCGTATTTCTTTTTCCTTTTCTTTAAATGCCTTATCAGGATTGCTCAACTTATAATCTTTTGCCTCATTAGATTTTCGTTTGTTGTCTATTTCCCGTTCTCTTTCGCTATTTTCTGCTTGTAATAGTCTGGTTAAAATTTGTTCCTGACGATTTATTGTTGTAGGAGTAATATTTCCATTGATGATATCACTTAAATTTTGTTCCATCATTCTGTTTATATCATTTAATATTTTCGCAGATTCCGGACTTATACCACTATTCATTAAGTCGTTGAGCATTTGTTGCATCAATTCCTGTTGTATAAGCATTTTTGCAAGTTGTTCACTTTGTTGTCCTCCCGGATTTTTACCACCATCTTTCATTTGATTTATCATATCTTGCATTTGTTGCTTCATGCCGTCCTGCAAATCTCTCATCTGTCCGGGCTTACCTTGTCCGGTATTTTTACAATTATTGCACTGTCCTTCTCCTTTCATTTGCATAGACATTTGTTGTTGCATCTGTTCCATTAGTTCCAGAAGCAGAAGTGCGAGATTATTAGCGGAAGTCATAACAGATTGTTGGGAGGCTTCAACTAGGTAGCGACGATTTTCACCCATTTCTTCCATTATAATGTTCAGATTTTTATAGATTTCCGTAATTTCTTTGTTTACCAGCGGACCAAGCTCCGGTATTCTTGCGGACATAGCATTTAATGAATCCCGAATAATTTTAAAATTATCAAATGTGTTTTTTTGTTTAACAATAGATTCTTTAAACTTAGGATCTCGATTAACCAGACTCTTTTGTTGTAATAAAATGTCTTCTTGGTCATATGAAAAAGTTATCAGATTTTCCACCACCTGCCGTATGTCTTCAATATTTTCCTGCATGGCTTGCATTTCTTGAGATTCCATATCAGAGCTCATTTGTTCTGCCATGTTTTGCATATTTTGTGAGTTTTGCTTTTGTGATTTAGAAGCTTTAGAACTTTTGTTTTCATTTAGTTCTTGTTTGGATTGCTCAAATGTTTTTGAAATTTCTTCCATTTCTTCTTTGTAATCTTTCAAATCCAAAGGCTCTTTTAATTCTGCATTTTTTTCAAGTGTTTTATCATACTCTTTCATCAATTCATCAAACTTTTTTTCATGTTCTTGTTGTTTCTGAAGGAGTTCTTCTTTCGAACTCTTTTTATCTTTTGTGTTTTCAGACAATTCAGAGTGTTCTTTTGCCAATTCTTCTAGTTCCTTTACGGTGTTTTTTAGTCTTTCTTCAACCTCTGTTTTCTTTAGAAGCTCAATGGTGTTGTCCATTTGTTTTTCCATTTCTTCAGAATTGAATTTCATGTTTTCTGCAATTTCGAAAAACTTGTCCTTATCAAAGTTTTCCATCAATTTTTGAAGCTCTTCCATAAGCTTTTTCATCTCTTCGTCCATAATGTTTTCAAAAAGTTCATTAATTTGTTGTTGTTTTTGCAACAATTCTTCAGTTTTTGAAAACTGTTCCTTAAACTGTTGCAACGAATTTTGTTCTTTCTGAATGTCGTTCATCAAATTTTCCAGCTTTGTTTGAGAATCAAAAATTTGTTGTAACATTTGATTTCTTTCGTAGGGAGATAAGTGTTCATTAATAAGCTTCTTTTGAAGTTCTTCAATATCTTTTCTTATTTGCGAACTAATATCTTTAGCTTCATCCATTTTTTCTTCGGAACTGCGATTAGCCTCATCAGTCAATTTTTGTAAGTCTTCAGCAGTTGGAACAATAAATTCCATTACAGCAGATCTGGTTTTTTTAACTCCATTAATTCTGTCATTGTCTGCAACTTCAAAATAGTAACTCACATTACGACCTTTAACGTCTAATGTCGAGAAATCAAAAGCGAAATAAAAATCCTGAGAATTGATAGATTTTGAATAAGGAATATTAATACTAATTAAAGTATCGCTTTTTTCGCCCGGAATACAATTAAAAGTGAGATTTGAAAAGCCATAATCGTCTTCAATAAATCCATTATAATAGATTACCGAAAAGTCGGTAGAGTCAATTATGTTTTTTACTCGCACGGATGGAAACAAATCAGGGATAACATTTATTTGGTAGCTTATACCCGTGTTTTCCGTAAAAAATTCATTTGAGATTAAAATATTATACAATTCGGATTTGATGATTTTTCTTTTTAAACTAAAGCTTGATTCGTTTTTTATAGCAGGGATTGTAATAGTGTCGAATTTGATTTTCAAAGAATTAAGATTTGAAGTATTAAATGTCCAGAAGACTTCTGAGCCAATAGGGACATTTATATCACCAGAATTTCTATATTTTTTTTCTTCAATATTTGTATAGTAGGGAGCTTTAACTATTACTTCAAAATCTATAATAACTGGCCCGGGGAGAACATCTATTTTATATTCAGGAGAAGAAATATCCAATGCATGAAGAGAAAACTTAATATCGTTGTTTAAATTTTTAAATTTATATGTAAAGACTTCTGCTGACTCTTTTTCCATATAGAAATCATTTCCGGAGTATCTTAGAATAACTTGATCAGGAGAGTATTGTCCGGCAGCCTTAATTCTAACAGTAAAATCTTCACCTTTCTTTACCTGCATTGTGTCATTAAGAATAGTAAATGAAAAAGGAGCAGGGGCAATGTAGTGTTTGTTGAAATTAATAATTCTTTCTGTTGCCTCAGTCATTATTCCAGGCCATAATAAAAAAATCAGAATTGTTATTAAAGAAACAGGGATTAGATATTTTAAATATTTAATGTTTTTGTTTAATTTTATTGCCGACACAAAAGGTACAGGTGTTAGGTTTTGTGTTCGTTGATTTATACTCGCAATAACAATGTCATTAACTTCGTTGTTTTGTAATGCCAAATCTTTTAATTCTAATGTATTTTGTAATTTGTCTGCAATCTCGGGGAAATGATTACCAATAATCTGGCTTGCTTGTTTATAATTAATAATTCGGCCAATTTTGAAAAGATTAAGAACCGGAATTAAAATCATACTGACAAAAACTGATACAAAACAAATAGCAGTGATAAAAAACAATATCGTACGAAAAGGCGATGAAAACCGTCCCCAATATTCAGCCAAAACAATAATAAGATACCAGGCAAGGTAGATGCTGATTGACAAAATAATACCGCGAAGAATTTTATTTATATAATACTTTTTAATAAAAGCATCGAGTTTGTCGAGCAATATATTATATGGTTCTTTCATCTTATTTTGCTATCCATCCTGTTGGATTAACAACAGTACTACCTTTCCATATTTCAAAGTGAAGAATTGTTTTATTTTCTGTTTTATCTGTGTGAATTTTTCCTATGGCTTGTTTTGTTATTACCATATCACCTACACTAACATATACGTTGTCTAAATGGGTATATACACTCAAATATTCTCCATGTCTTATAATTACAGCATTTTGAGCGCCGGGTACAGAGAAAACCTTCCTTACCTCTCCATCAAAAATACTTCTTGCATCGGTTCCGGCCATAGTCGAGATATCAATACCTTTATTGTCTATTTCAACATTTGTTAATACCGGATGATATTGTTTGCCGAAGTTACTGACAATGACCCCCCTGTCAACAGGCCAAGGTAATTTGCCTTTATTGTTACCGAAATTAGTACTTACAATTTTTTCGGAAGGGGTAAGCTCATATTTGCCGGTTGTAGAACCAGATGTTTTTTTGGTTTCCTCGGCAATTAATTTTTCTATTTCTTTCTGTACCTGAGCCATTTGTTTTTGTTGTTCCTGCAAATTCTTTTTTAGCTCCTGCTCCTTACTTTTTAGCTTATTGAGGTTTTTCTCTTTTTCTTTTTGCTCCTTCAATAAATTTTTCTGTTCTTTTTGTTCATCTTCGAGTAGGCTTGATTTATGAGCCTTAACTTCCTGTAGTTTTTGTATCTGAATTTTAAGGATTGATTGCAAAGAATTTATTGCCTTAAATTGTTTTTTTCGAAATTCGGCTAATTGCTGCATGTATTTTAACCTAAGATAAGTTTGATTAAAATCTTCAGCAGCAAGGATAAACATAATTGTATTGTATTTATTTTGATTTTTCCATGCAATTCTTATCATTTCTGCATAATCCTTTCTTAGGGTTTCCAAATCTTCAGTCATTATAGAAATCAGCAATTCCAAATCTTTTATTTGTTGTTCTGTATAAGTTAATTCAGAACTTATATCTGAAATTAATTCTTGTCGCGAATTGATATTTTTGTTTAATAATAATAGATTGTTATATGTTGCGTTTTGATTCTCTTGAGTTTCTTTTAATAATTTGTTAGTGTAATTTATGTCGTCTTGAGTTTTTTTCTTTTTCTTTTCCAATTCAGATTTGCTTTGTCCATAAGAAAACAAGGTTGTAAGAATCAATAACAGTAATATGGGAACTATCTTAGTCATGGTCATTGTATTGTAAGTTCTGTATATTTATCAGCTATTTTAAAAGGATAACTCATTGATTCAGAATTTATTGTAACAGATTCAATGGTAATAACAAGTTTTGTCTCAAATAGAGGAGTAAATAATTCAATTGACATTATATATGGGAAAAATTGATGTCCACATTTAGTTAATTTGTCATAAAAAATGTACAGAGATTGTTGTTGAATGTAATTTTCGATATACATATCACTTACACGAAACAATTCAGGATAAACTTTAACAATTTGAAAAACAAACTCATTTGACTCGTATTTTAAATTGTTATCAATAGTGTCAGCGGTTTCTTTATCTAATTTGCGTTCCCATCTGTTTGGACGTTTGTCATCAACATAGTAGCGAGTGTATTTACGTTGAGAAATTGAGCTCATGCAATAAAAAGAAGAATCGTCACAAGGTTTGAAATTTGCAACAGATTTAAGGGTGTCAACAGTTTCGGGGTAGAAAAAAAAGTTGTTTGTCAGTATAGACTCTATTGCATTGTAATCTAGGTCAATTTGGAATTTATCCGTAAAAAAGCTAAAATCTCCCAAATAATAAGTGTTATCAAGCCTATTAAGATATTTAACACTATCTTGAGTAATACATATTCTAGCCCCTTCTATATTATATGATCTTAAACTTATCCAGATAATACTGTCTTTTTGCATTCTGATGATTCCGCTAAAAGTCTCTGACGATTCCGCCGAAAAAATTTCAGCAGAAAATTTCAGTGTTAAATTGTTGAACTCAAATTTATTTTCTTCAAGGTATTTGTACAATTTATTTGGTCTAATATTTTCGCTTTTGCCTCTGTTAACAAAAACAACTTTACAAGAGACTATACAAGTAATAGTATATAACAGGATAAAAAACAATAATATGATTTTCGATTTCTTCAAAATTTATTCTATGTATTTTTTTTGTTTAATTTTCTGTTCCAATAAATCAGAGCCCTTGCCTTTTTCAGATGCAGAAATCCAATTTTGGAGAGCCTGCTCTGTATCTCCGGCTTTATATAAGATATCTCCCTTATGTTCATAGTAAACAGCATTTGTGCTATCGAGTTCAATTGCCATATTAATATAATTTAAAGCCTTGTCGTATTCTTCATTTTTGAATAAAACCCAGGCGTGAGTATCAAGATAATTTGGGATACTGCCCGAAAGCTCAACTAATTTTGTACTCATTTCAAGAGCCTTTTCAATTTTTTCGTTTCTAATTGCCAAGAAGTAACTGTAATTATTTAAAGCCCCTAAGTTTTCAGCATCTTTGTATAAAATAAGATCAAAAACCGAATCAGACTTATGATGCTGACCTAATTTGTGATATGAATCAGCTTGCATATTTAAAAACTCAATCAGCAAAACCTGATCAGATACCGACAATATGGATGCATAATCAACAGCCGTTATTACATCATTGTATTGTCCTGTCGAATATGCGGAAATGATATAATACCGGTAAAACTCTAGAACATTTGGATATAATTCGGTTGCTTCTTTAGACCTTTTATACATACTTTGCATATCAAAGAGAAGATAGTCAACATATAAAGCCTGCTTCCATATTTCGTATTTATTTTTATCTCTGCTGAGAATAAAATTATATTCATTTTGTGCCGATTTGTAGTCTTCTTTAAAAATAAAGAAATCAGAATTTAATGCACGAATGGTTAGGTTTTCAGGATATGATGAAGTAAGGATGCGCAATAATTTATCAATTCTGGTAATAAAAAAAGGGTCGCTGCCGTAATTATCAAGTAGAGATAATGTCATTTTTATTTTTATTTCCGGCTCTACATCTTCTTTTACAAATCCGAGTTCAAGTAAAGAAAACATTTTGTCGTAATCTTTTATAAGTCTGTAGAAGTCAGCCATTGAAAAATAAATAATGCCTTCGTTAATTTCAGATTTTTCCAGCTCTTCAAAAATTTTCTTAGCTGATGAATAATCACGAACATTGATATAAGATTCCGCCAAAATTGTTTTAAATCGTTGATTTTCGGGAAAAGCTGTTGAAAGTTTCATTATTTCTTTCAAGGCACTTTGATTGTCTTTTAAAAGATGATAACATTTTTCTTTTTCGAGAGAAATATAATCCACAATACCAAAATGTTGTTCGGCTTTGTTAAGAATCTTAATTGCTTCTTCAGGTTTGTTTTGCTTGATGAAAATATCTGAAAGTTCAAAATAATAATAAATATTTGTTGGTTCGAGTTTTAAAATACTGTTGTATGTTTTTATCGCATCATCAAATAGATTGTTGTTTTGATAAACTACAGCAAGTAATAACAGGTAATATTTATTTTTTGTTTTATCAATTTCGACAGCTTTTATAGCATATTTAAGGGCTCCGGAATAATCCCTGCCTAAATTTAAAATCCCTGCAATTTCAAAATATACCGAGGCTTGTGTTTCATCAATTTTTAAAGCCATCTGATAATTTTGTAAGGCTTCTTCAAAGTTCCCAAGTATTTTTTGTTTGTTTGCCTCCAGGAAATAAAAATTAAAATTAAAGTTTTTTATTCGGGGATCTTTATCGGTATTCGGTTTGGTATGTTTGTTATTAATAGAACAAGATAAGAGAGATAACCCTAAAAAAGAGAAAATAATAAATCTTAATATTTGTAGTAATGGTTTTGTCATTACATTTCAATAATATTATAATCGCCAATGCTCACATCAAAAGGTTTTCCCGATATTTTCGTGTTGCTTCCGATAATTGAATTGTGAACACAAATACTATCTATTTCCGTTTGATTCTGAATAATAGTGTTTTTAATAATACTATTTGAAATTATTGATTTTTCGCCAACTGATACAAAAGGACCAATCACAGAATTCGAAATTTTAACATCATTTCCAATAAAGCAAGGTTGAATTATTGTAGAATCTTTTATTTCAGACGATTTTGACAAATAAGAAGCTTCCGGCACTTTAGCCAATATTCTTTTGTGTGTATTTACAGTAATATCTTTATTCCCGCAATCGAGCCATTCTTCAACTTCGCCCGGTAAAAATTTAAGACCTTTATTGCGTAAATTCTCTAAAGCAGTAGTAAGTTGAAATTCTCCGCTTTTTATTATCTTATTGTCAATAATGTAATTTAGTTCCTTTTTGAGTTTTTCCCCTTCTTTAAAATAATAAATTCCGATTATTGCAAGGTCTGACACAAATTCGGCAGGTTTTTCAACAAATCCCGAGATTAACCCAGATGGATCTGTTGTAACAACACCATAAGACTGAGGATTTTTAACTTTTTGTACCCAAATTATGCTATCGGTATTTTCATCAATTTTAAAATCTGCAAAGAATAAGGTGTCAGCAAAAGCAACTACTGTCTTACCCGAAAGAGATTCTGCAGCGCACCACACAGCATGGGCAGTACCCAAAGCTTGTTCTTGGTAATATATTTTAGCATTTGCTCCAACACTTGCTGCAATTTTCACAAGGCTTTTTTCTACTTTTTCGCCAAAATTGCCTATTACAAATCCTATTTCATCAATTGGCTCTGCACACACTTTTGATATACCTTCAACCAATCTTTGAACAATAGATTTGCCTGCTAATACAATAAGGGGTTTAGGTATTGTAAGGGTGTGGGGCCTCATGCGGGTACCCATACCTGCCATTGGGATTATTATTTTCATCTATTATTGCTTTGATTCAAATTATTTACTTTCTTTTAAAACCATATCAATTGTTATAGCACTTGCCAGAATAGCCATTTTTTGTTCTCTGCTAATATTGATTGCATTTAATTGTACATTATACTTGTCAGCTGTTGTAAACAATTCTTTTGCTACACCTGCCCATTTTTTCGAAATAGTACCAATTTGTTGTCCGTTAGCATCGGTAATAAAAAAATTCCAAGCTCTCCAATCGCCCGAAATACCTCCAATCTGATTGTTATTATTGTCAAAAATTTTAAACTGAGGTTTTAATAACGTGAATTTTTGTTCAACACGTCCAATGGGCATAGATTGACCGTCAGCAATTACAATTTTTGACATAAAAAATGTCCAGCCTCTCGAAATGGTAGCCTCTAACTGTTCTTGTGCATTTCGGATTTCTAAATGAAATGGAAGCATTGATTTATTGAGAAGTAGCCTTAAAAACTTATCGCCTCCCGACAATTTTTGTTTTATAGAGCCAATAAATTCAGCTTGGTCGTTATAAACTTTGTATTCATTTTCAAATTGTAGTAATTTCACTTTTTCGTCAATGAAAAAACTGTTAGTGTCGAAAAAATTCATAGTGTTTGGTTTTAAAAGTTAAGTAACTATATTATCAAATTATTATTTTATTCCTGTATGTCCAAAACCTCCGGCGCCTCTATCTGATTCATTCAGAATTTCAACAGGTTCCCAATCTGCTTGTTCGTGTTTTGCTATTACCATTTGACAAATTCTTTCACCATCTTCAACAGCAAAATCCTTATCGGATAAATTTATTAGAATTACACCGATTTCGCCCCGGTAGTCAGCATCAATAGTTCCCGGAGTATTTAAAACCGTCAGACCATGTTTAACAGCCAATCCGCTTCTTGGACGTATCTGCGCTTCGTATCCCGCAGGTAACTCAATAAATAATCCGGTTGGAATAAGTTTGCGCTCCAGAGGTTTTAATATTATAGGCTCATCAAGATTGGCACGTAAATCCATTCCGGCCGAGTATTCTGTGCTATACCCCGGCAAATTATGTTTTGATTTATTTACAATTTTAATTTTCATTTATTCTAATAGATTACGCATTAGTAAAAACTTACAATATTAGCAATTTTATAGAAACTGAGGAAATTTTTTATTAATAATAGGTGCCGTAAATTCAATTTACATAAGATACAAATAAACCCAAAGAGAAATAAAATGATTCAAAAGGTGTAATGTGATAAAAATAGAGATTAATTTTTATTTGTACAGAATAAGAATGATAGGGTTTTTACAATGGAGAATATGGTTCAATTACTTAAAGAGAAAACCATTTAAACTTTTATCAGTTTTAAAACGACTATATTTGAACCAAAGTAATTATTAACCAAATAATAGCCGGGCTTAATTTCAGCTTCATTTTCGAAGCAAATGATGTAATTATCATCACTTTCAATATTTTTTGTTAAAATAACAGAGCCGGACAGTTCGCAAATTTCTATTTTTTGAGGTAAATTATCACAATTTGTAAAGTTCAAACAGAAATAGAAGGAAGAAGGATTAGGATAAATGCTGATATTGTAATTAACATACTGATAGCAACTCGCAGTAATTGTTTTAGAATAGTTTACTTTTCCATCATAATCAATTTGCTTTATTCTGTAGTATAATTTATCACTTTTATCAGTTAGCAAATCATAATCAAAAAATGAGTAATATGATTCTAATAATGAATTTCCTGCTCCAAAAGTTGTGCTTATTGTCCAAAAGTCTTTTGCATTATAAGATTTTTGTATTTCAAATTTATGACAATTTTTCTCGCTGGAAGTAACCCATTCGATTTCTACATAATCGTCCTTACAAACAGCTTTAATACTTTTATATAATACAGGCAATATAATAGTTCCTTCGGAGGCACCAATAATATAATCACAGTTATCACCATAAACGCCGTCAATCATTAAATAATAAGTTTCGCCGGGAGTTAATCCTTCAGCAGTTAGAAATCCACTTGTTGGTATTCCGGGAAACCAGCATTCTGAATAAGCACTAAATGTGCTGCAATCAGATGTTCCATATACTTGCATTTGCACCCCTGAAGTTGGATATCCCCAAGAATGTGAATCACTATAGCAATTGCTTACATAAATATTAAGTTGAACTATTTCTTCTGAAGCAGTAAATGTCAACCAAGAGTTGTTTTCTATTGAACCACAAAAAAGTACCGATAGGTTGCCTGGTGCTTCGGGATTATATGTTGCACTTGTATTTCCACAGTATCCATCCAAAGAGGAAATCATCGGGGCATTTTCACATAAATCTTCCGGAACTATTGATGAGACACAGCTTAACGCACCTGGTAGTTCATAAACACAAATTTTACACACACCCTCATCTCTACCGTTAGTTTTACCTGATGTAACGATATCCCAAAATCTAATATATATAGTACTACCTGGTGTTTCATCATAAATATCTATAAGTGGCATTCTGTTCATAATATAAACATAGTCATTATTACACGCTATTTGAGTTAATGAGCCACAAGTTCCTGAATATACAGCCATAGCACAGTCTGTTAAAGTACTGCCAGTTATCTCAGTAGTACTAATTCTCACGTTTCCCGATTCGGGGATTTCACATTTGAACCACACATCATAATAATGATTTGATGTACCACAATCAGGATTGCTAACGCCGGATGATTCAGTACAACCTGTATTATCAAAAATAAAGTATTCGCATACCGAACCGACCGTTAATTCTATTGCATCAACACACTCATCCGGAGCAATTGGTGCAGGAATAGAAATGCAGATTCCAAATGTCCCTTCTGCATTTCCTCCATATTCCCATAATCTAATATATATGGTTTCGCCCGGAGTTAGTCCGGGTCGATTAATTATCGGCATTCCACCATAAGAGTCATCGACGCATTCAATTAATGTGAGGCTACCACATGTTCCCGAATAAATTGCCATTGCCATATCATTTACACTTCCAAGTTGAGTACTAATCTCGACATGTCCATTTTCCGGAACAACAAACTTACACCATATATCTTTATAAATTGATCCTGCGCAACCGGGAGCCGGAATTCCGGATGAAATAGTTGCACCGGTATTATTAAATATTTCATAAGAGCACGCATCATTAACATTTAACAATATTGCATTAGCACATTCATCATTTGATAGAGTTGCTTGCACATATTCTACACTAGAATAAGCACTACAATATCCATCGCTAACAATTACTCTATAATATGTATCAACAGTTAAAGCTCCAGTGGTATAAGAATCGGTATATGCCCCTATACCACCGGTAACATTAGTCCACGAATTGGTTCCGTTTGGAGATTGTTGCCATTGAAACTGTGTTGCACTAATTGAATAGCCCACACAATTAATAACAGTAGTCTCGCCCATTGGGATAGAAGACGAAACCGCTGTTGCTGTTCCACCATCTGTAACACTGCATACTGTATTTATAGATACCACATTAGAATATGAAGTGCAAACTCCATCATTAACAGCCATACAAAAATAGGTTTGAGAAGAAAGAGTTGCAGTTTCGTAAGTATTTGTTGTAGCTCCGCTTCCTCCTACAACATTTTCCCAGCCGGTAGTTCCATTTGCAGACTGTTGCCACTGCAAACTAGTTCCGGATAATGTATAGCCAGTACAAGAAATTTCAGTGCTTTCGCCCATGTAAATTTCCGAATCATCTGCTACGGCAGTACCACCATTAACCCCACAAACAACGGTAATACAAGAGGCAGATGAATATTCATAACAGTCCTCATCATTCTCATCTATGACTTTTAGTCTATAATAAGTTGTTTCGGATAAATTTGGTGTTGTATAAGTAGCTGTTGTGGCTCCGCTTCCTCCGGTAACATTTGTCCAACCAGTAGCACCATCTACTGACTGCTCCCATTGCAATTCTGAACCCGATGAGGAATAACCAGAACAGTTAACTGAGGTGCTTTCTCCAAAATTAATTGTGTTATCAGTTGCAGTTGCAGTGCCTCCTACCATAGTGCAATCTACAATTGTAATTTGAATATTTGGTCTGTTAGCATTTACAGTTCCATTTCCTGTTGGTGCTGTGTTATCTTGCGCAAAAGCTATATGCTTGTTTGAAGCTGAAGAGTATCTAAAAGCAGGATAGCTAAACGTTCCCCCACCTCCATAATTTACCTCACACAAAACCATTAGATTTGTGGACGAATATAAATAATCGCTTATATCAATGGTAAACCAACCGGTTGAGCTGAAAGAAACATTACCATCATATACGAGGGTAGCATCTAAAGTAAGATTTGCCCAAGTAGTAGCAGTAAATGTTGTTAATGAAGTTTCTTTTAAATATATTTTTACCGGAATTGAAAAAGCTTGCGATGTTGCTACGTACCATCCGAGATGAGTAATTGTTCCAAAACTTGTGACTTGATCTGAGGTAAAAATGGAGGCACTGCGGCCATAACCGTAAAATGCATTAAATGGTTGTGCTTGTGAGTTCGTTCCGCTACCGATTGTAACCGTTGTTTGAGAATAACCGGCTATGCTTGGAGTAATCAATGTTGCTAATATTAAAATATAAAGCGAGAAGTTTTTTTTAACAAAATAAATCTCTTTTTCTTTTGAAATTGGTTTAGAGTTGTTCATATCAGTCAATACTTTTGATTTGATAATACAAAAATACTGTCATATTAAGCAGAAACATTAATAAATGCTTTTCACTATATATACAAGAGAAGAAATCGCGGCAGTTTTATAAAAGATTAAATATACACGCAAAAATGTAAAACACTCAAAATCAGGCACGTATGACATAAGGGATATATACAGTTTGAAAATCATTGAGAATCTGAATTAAACTATAACAAAAAAACCGAATAATTTATTCGGTTTTTTAATAAAGAAGTTTTACTCAAACCTTTTTACTGCAGCTTCAGAATCTCGGCCAATTTGAATCTGTAGAAGAGACATTTACTGAGTTAGTGAGAGAATTAGAACTTTTGAGATAGCCGAAAGATTTATCAATATGGCATTGACTAATTAATTCTTCATCACTACAGTACTTTGGTAGAGTATTTAAACCTCTTGGAATAGCAATTATAATATGCCTAACAAAGAATAAAAAACAAAAAACAGTACTCAACAAAATGTTGGTATTTAGGGAAGTCGTTGTTCGAAATTTCTGCATTATTATAATTGTTTTCGGAAGCAAAAATATTAAGCAGATTGATTAAACAATATTTAATGGTCTTTCGAAAAATATACAAGTTGATTTGAATTTTGCTGTAAATCGGGCTAAAACTTTACAGAAAAAAAATAATGATACTGATAAACAGAGGGTTACGAATTGTTGCTATATACAAAGGTCATTTAAATCTTTTGTAAAAAATCAACCAGATTGTCTTCGGCATTAATTCCCATTTTTCTTCTTAATCTGTATCTTGCCATCATTATGGCATGTTCGGAAATATTATTTAAAACAGAGATTTCCTTTGAGGACAGGTCAAGCTTTAACATTACGCATAATCGCTTATCTTTTTCGGTAAGACTAGGGAATCTGTTATGTAGTTTTTTAAGAAACTGTGAGTGGACTTCGTCTATTCTTTGCTGAAGTTTTTCAACGTCATTACTCAATTTTAGAGCTTGGTTGATTGTGGAAGAAAGACTTTTGATTTTACTTATTTTTTCTGCCCCTTCAATTCCCTTTAATTCAGACAGTTCGTTTTTTAAAGTTAAAAGCAGATTATTTTTATGGACAATATGTAATGCGAAATTTTCTAATTCCTTTTTATGATAATCTACTTCTTCTTCGAGAAGGTTTTGTTCCAAATGAGAATTTTTTAATTCAACCTCTAATAATCTTTTTTTTATTCTGTGCCTGGTAAGTAAAAGAATTACAAATAGAAGTATTATAAAAAGTATTCCGGAAATGATATACCATCTTAAAATAATAAGAGTTTTTTCCTTATTCATTATTTTTAAATTAAGCTCATTCTCTTTTTCAAGACGATCTATTTCGTATTGCATTTCTAGTTGTTCCATCTTAATAAGAATGTCTCCGCTTGCAATACTATCTTTTATAGAGGTATGTTCTTTAAAGCATTCTAAAGCTTGCCTGTCATTATTCAGATTTTGATAAACAACACTTAGATCTTTGTAAGTCATACTTAAATATGCTAGATCCGAAACTTCCGTAAAGGTCTCAATCAAATCTAGGTATTTGTTTAATGCTTCTGAATAGTGTCCTCTCACTAAAGACAATCTAGCCATTGCATATTTTGTGTGCCAATATCCCAGCATGTCATTAGCCTTCATAAATTTTTCGCCTGCTTGTATATAGTATTTTTCTGCTATATCTAACGAATCCTTTACGACGTACAAATCAGCAAGATTTATTAACACCCCGGCAACATTTGGTTGTTCCGATTCTTTACATATTTCGAGAGCCTTTAAGTAATAAAATTGTGCACTGTCCGACTCACTAAAGTACTGATAAACAACACCAAGGTTGGTGTAAACAGCAAACTTGTATTCATAATTTTGCTCAGGGGCTTGTTCATAGTATTCTTTACATTTTATAAGATAATCAAGTCCTTTTTTATAGTTTGTTGCTTCAATATGTGTTGTTCCAATGTTTAATAATACAGCATATTCTTTTTCTACATCGCCAATTGCTCGAGATATTTTTAATGCTTCGATTAAGTAGTTTAATGACTCGTTATAATTACTAATTATTGAATAAAGAACTCCGAGTTGTTCGAGTATTTCAAATTGATTTGGCTTGTCATTTAGTTGTCTGTAAATATCTAATGTTTGTTTTTTATAAAAAATAGATTTTGCATAGTTTTGATTTTGATAATATGAGTTACCAATTTTTGATAATTCTTGTGCTTTTTCTCTGTAGTTTAAAGAATTCTGTTTTATTTCATAAACCATTACTAGACTATCGGGATTGTTTTTAGACTGGCCCAAAACATTATACCCTACAAATACAAACAAAAAGATTATAAGTATTTTTGTTTTCATATTAGACTGTTAATTTCATGCTTAATTAAAAGCAAATATAAACTAAATTCTTTTAATGAATAATAAAACAACGAAAACCTATTTGTTTAAAGATTGCAAAATTAAAAGAAACAATTTTTGTATAGAACATATGAGCAATGGATACAATAAAAGTTTGATTTATTTCAAAAGTAGCCACACTTTTTCTTTAATTGAAAAAACTGCAATAAATACAACAAAAAGTCCGCTATTAACCACATATACCAAATTTTGTGAATCGGGGCGGATATAGATGCTCAAAAAATAAAGGGATAATGCGAACAAAATGTAAAAGACAGCATTGAGAATATTATATGGAACTTTGTAATATTTTTGTCCCCAATAAAATGACAGTAAGGTCATTGACACATAGCATATTAGAGTTGCCCATGCAGAACCGACATAGCCATAAATCGGGATTAGAATTAGATTTAACACTATTGTAATAATTGCTCCAAATATTGCCAGATATGCTCCGTATTTGGTCATATCGTTAAGTTTGTACCAAATCGAAAAATTAAAAAATATTCCGAGAAAAAGATTTGCAAGGAGCAAAATTGGGACAACTTTTAGACCTTCGTGATAATCTACGTCAATAAAATATTTGATGAAATCTATATAAAACATTACACCAAGGAAAATCAATAAACCGCAGATAATGAAATATTTTGTTGCTTTTGCATATAATTCCCGTGCGTTACTTTCATTTTTATTGTTAAAAAAGAATGGTTCTGCCGCATATCTAAACATTTGAATAAACAAGGTCATCAAAATTGCCAGTTTGTAATTTGCTCCGTAAATTCCCAGCTGTTCCATAGGATTTAAATTATCTGGTACCAGATGTTTAAGCAGAACCCTGTCGAGAGTTTCGTTAATCATACCGGCTAAACCTGCAATTAATAATGGGAGGGAATAAATTATAATCTTCTTTAGCAAAGATTTTTCAAAGCAAAATTTAACATTAAAAATTTCGGGTAAGAGCATCAGCAATGTTATAATATTTGCAATGAGATTAGACATAAAGACATATCCCACTCCAATTGCAGGGGAATAAACAGAAAGAAGGAAAGAATCAGGATTTGTTACAGCCAGTTTTGGACAGAGTACGAGGAAGTACAGATTCAAACCAATAGTAATGCCAATATTAAAAAGCTTTAAAACAGCAAACTTCCAGGCTTTGTTTTGTAAACGCAGTTTAGCGAACGGAATGGAAATAAATGCATCCAGAGCAACAATTAATCCTATCCATAGAATATATTCGGAATTTGCCTGATAATCTAGAGCAATTGCAATTGGTTTTAGAAAAATAATGAGTAAGGCAATAAATAATGTTGAAGTGAGAGAAAGGCTTACTAATATTGACGAATATACTTTGTCAAATATGTTTTTATCCTGAGCGAAACGGAAAAATCCGGTTTCCATTCCATAAGTAAGAAGAATCAAAAGGAAAGTCACATAGGCATACAACTCGGTAACAATTCCGTAAATTTCAGGAGCGAATAAACGAGTATAAAGAGGGACAAGAAGGTAGTTAAGCAAACGTCCCAGAATACTGCTTAGGCCATATACCGCAGTTTGACCTGCTAATTTTTTTAACGGACTGCTCACGTGTTAAATTTCTTTTTACGAAAATAACATTTTGTAATTGCAGATTGTTGATACAAATTGATTAGTTATTAACGGATGTAGTTTAATAGAAATAAACATTAAAATTCGCCATCGAACTCATTGTCATAAAACTAAGTTCTTACAACAGAACGAATATCCTCAATTAAAGAAGAAATGTTTTTCTTTTCAAAGCCATGTCTTTTCCCAAGCTCAACAATATCTTTATCGTCGGGGTTTCCCTTGCCAAGAATAGTAGTAGAATGATTACCGTTAAATCCAAAATTTGGTGTAAGGTCATAAGCTGGAGACAAATTCCATTTATTATTTTTATAAATAAATGAGAAATTTTTTGCATGATCGTCTTTATTCCCGATGTAAATATTGAAAATCATCAACCTGAACATTTTTTCGACTTCGGTCAAATCTCCGGTAATATATCTTGTCAACTTCAGTAAATCATTATAATCCAATGATGGAAGTCTGTGATCTGCGTACAATAAACCCGAGGCGGTATGAACATGTATTCTGTTGTTTTCATTTCTATCAAAAAGCTTTACTCCGAAATATTTGTCTTTAAACAATTTTGTTTCAGGCATTTCTATTCCCACTCGCTTTGCAGCAAGAGAGCAATTATATTCTATTTCTCCGATATTTTCCGGATCAAAAGATGAACGAAATTTAACCATCCATTCTTCATTCTCATGCTTAATCAAAACCTTTGGTCTGGCACCACCTGATGAACCATTGTTTTTATAAAGAGTTTCTATAGCTTCCGAATCTTGAGACTGAAGTATCTTCATTGTTTCGGCGGCGAAAAAATCCAGATTAAAATCCACATTTGAATCAAGTTTCATTGACTCTGGCTCATAACTCAGAGCCCCCATTCCATTTTTCCCAACAATGCTAAGCCTGTCTAAAACGGACAATTCAAGAGGATTTATTCCTTTCTCTTTTAGCAATCTATCTAACAATAAATTTCCCCATCCATCGGGTAAGCTATCGTTAAATACTCCAAAAAGACCATTAAAAGGATTCTGCTTTGCAATAAACGACTCTGCAGTAAGAGGTAAATGAATTGGAGAAATTGAAAATCCCGAGTTCAACCAATCAATATCATATTCAAACACAGCAAGGTTCTTACGGTTTAGCACAAGTCGTCCTACAGTAATCTCATTGTATTTTACTTTTAATATGTCAACTGTTTTAATCATTTTTTCTTCCTCTTTTGCGTGATGAATAAATGGCCTTCTTTTCTTTTAAAATATTGTCAATACTTTGTGGCGATTCCTTTTCAAAAGATTTTAAAAGTCCTTCTACTGACCGTAAAGTAAGACCGAGTTGTATAAGATTCTTTAACGAAATTTCATAGTTAGTCTCGAATCTCTTTAGAGAGCCCAGGCTTACCCCTGATTTCTTTGCCAAAGCTTGCTGAGTAAGATTTTCGCGCAGCCGTAGTTTCTTTACATCACTTGCAATTTTCTCAGCAATTTCATAATAATTTAAGAGCTCAGTTATCATATTACAGTTATCATATTAGCTGTTATAATTATATTATATATTAATAGCTATTATATTAGCTTTTACAAAGATATATTGTTTATGTGGAGAAAGCAAATTTTTACTAGTAAAAAAACTCTACAAGAAATGTATCTCGCCTTAGACACATAGCCTTTTCTAAATCGCGAAACCGATTTTGCATAAGAAGTTGAAACTATTTAATCTTCAAAAAAGAGTTATTGAACAAACCTCAACATCAAACAAAGAGGGATATCATTTTTAAAATTATTTATTCATAGGACACATTACAAGTTTGCAATAATTCTTTCGGCAAATTCACGCACAGCACCTTCTCCGCCGGAGGTTTGAAGTTGAATTATTCCGGGGATGTTTTTAATTTTTGCCACAGCATTAGCTGGACAGGCAGCCAATCCAACTTTGCAAAGCAATTCAAAATCGTTAATATCATCACCGATGTAAGCTATATTTTCTAATCCAATATTTAATTCTTTACATAACTTTTGGACTGTCTCAATTTTGTTTGTCTGTGCATGAAAATTATAATCAAGACCCAGCTTTTTTGCCCTGTTCCTGTTAAGATTTCTATCCTCGCTTGTTATTATTCCGACTTTAATTCCTTTTTCCTGAAGTAATTTAAAGCCGATTCCATCCGAAGTGCAAAACTTTTTAATTTCGTCTCCTTTTTCGGTGTAATACATGCCACCATCGGTCAGCACTCCGTCAACATCTGACAGGAGTAGTTGAATGCTTGTTGTTTTTGGTCTAGATGGTCTAAATCTTTCTGCCATTAAAATTTCTCCGATTTTCCAATCTGTCGGTTCGTCTAGTTCCAGAGCGGTATATTCGGGCATTTCATATATTTCAATAGTTCCGGATAATCTGTTTTTGTTAGCAAGAATATTTTTTACTTTGTTGATATAAAACGCACCATTTTCCATAAACATTCCATTAAAATCCTGTCTGCGGGGACGATTTCGAAAGTCATAATTTGCAGATATTCCGTCTGCATTCCAGAAGAATCTTTTTGTTTTGACACAAGACAGAAGAGAATCTTTTCCAGAATATAAATACTGTCTTACTGCAGAATCAATATCTTCAGAGATTGTTAACGGAGAAGTAGCCTGAGCAAGAATAAAAAGGTCATCATTATTCAATTCGGCTATTGACAAATATTCGAGCATAACAGACTCGGTAGAAGCTGTATCAATGGCGTTTTCCGGTTTGCGATTGTAGATTTTGATTTTTGACAATCCAAAGTTTCTAACTATTTCTGCATAAATATCAGAATCTAAAGCAACAACAACCTCATTTACTTCAAGAGAATTTTGTAAAGCATTCAGTACCCAGTAAATTAACGGTTTGCCGTAAAATGGTTTAATATTTTTGTTTTTTATAGACTTGCTGGCACTTCGAATTGGAACAAAAGCAACTATACTCATTTTTTACGATATTTAAGTTTATCTCTTTGAATTTTTTCAACTTCCAGTATTTCTGTACGTTTATATGTTAGCGATTTGAATGCGGCATTTAAATCACGCACAAGCTTCGACAATCCGGGAGCTTCTAAAGAAGCGGCATGGTCGGTTCCTTTCCATGTCCGATCCTTTGTAAAATGTCTTTCTATCCACCTTGCTCCTAGGGTATAGGCAGCTATATCAATAGCAATACCCAAATGATGTCCGCTAAAGCCAAATTCTTTGACACGGTCGTTGTAAGAATCTTTTAGCCTGTCAATTTCGAGCATCGAAACATCTTCAAACGCAACAGGATATCCTGATGTGCAAGAAAACAATATTAGTCTGTCTTTAGCAGAATAGAATTTTTCAAATAATGCAAGAATTTCTGTTTCCTCAGCTTTTGTTGTCATGCCAAGTGAAATTTGGATATATCCTTTATAATTCTTTATAAGATATTCAAGCATTTCGAAATTGTTATTACATGCCGATGGAATTTTAATAAAATCAGGATTCAATTCCGCAATTTCTTTGGCAGATGTAATATCCCAGACCGAGGTTGCATAACCAATACCGTTTTTCTCGCAAAATTCTTTTAATTCGCCATGTTGTTTTGCGGTAAATTCGAGAAATTCCCTATGTTCGCCATAGGTTTTTCCATATGCATGCATTTCGTTTGGGTGAGGAGCATAATATTGTTCTTCGGTAAGGAGTTCTTTTGGATTACGTTTTTGAAATTTCGCATAATCAGCACCGCAAAATTTAGCTAAAAGAATAAGTTCTTTTGCTAATTCAAGTTCCCCCTTATGATTGCAACCTATTTCGGCTACTACTATCGGTTTTTTGTATTGTTTCATTTTTCAGTTAAATATTTCTGATATTTTTTTTCGTTTAAATGCATCAATATACGATACAGGTGTACAGTTAATGATTTCTGTTTCTTTGTTATTTGCATATCTCTGCAAAATATGGTAACTAGCGAAAGCACAACTCATTGTTCCCAATATTTCGTGTAGTTTCATGTAATACTTTCCGCTGTAATCAAATTGTTTTTCTTGTTTTTCTTTGTCGTAAAAGTGTTCGTTATAAAACAATGCGCGATTATTTTCGTCAACGTGTAATTCTTGCAGCCAGGTATGATCAGAACCAACGAGAATTATTTTTTTTGCGTTCAAATGTAATGCGGTGAAAATTGCCGGAATCATGACATTATGAGGTCTGGGCATTCCTTTAGCTTTATTGAATTTACGAAACATAAAACTATCAAAACCCTCAACCGGAGTAAGATTCAGATAAATTATTTCTATATTTTTATTGCGTTCAAGAATTTTTTGCCAACGTAAATGTTTTTTTGCTTCATGAGTAGTGAAATATTTCATTTTCCAACTTGTTTTGTCAGCGATTGCATTAAAAAGTTTATTGGAAGCTTCTACAAAATGAGGCATTACATCGTCAAGGAAAAGATCGAAAGCAATGGTAACATAATATTTTGGTTTCAACTCGGTATAATAATCTGTAAGTGCAAAATGGTTGACACATAGCAGTTCCTTGGTTAGAAAAAGTTCCTTGTTTGCCTCAACAGTAGATTTTAGACTCGGGCCATTGCCTAAAATAATGACAGAATCGGCTTCTGACTTTTGTTTTCGTAAAGCTTGTGAATTTTTCGACATGAACCAAATACGAAATTGGCTAATCATGGATTGATTTAGTAGTTTAAGCCAATTAGTAAATCGTATAAATGTTTTTATCATAAAACAGATAAATGTTTTACAAATATAAATGATTTTTTTTACCTGACCTATTGGATGAACAATACCTAAGAAATATTAATTTTACAGATAGGTCATTTAATTTGTTGAATATAAGAAAGATGAGTATTTTATAATTTGAAGGTTTATAATGTATTAAATTATTTTTTGCAACTTTTTGGATTAATCTTCGTTAAAATCTTTGCGATGTTAAATTGAGAGAAAAAATGAAAAGTATAAAGGGCGAAGACATATTTGGATTATGCTGTAAGGATTATTTTTTGGGGGACAAATCAGCAAAAATAACAGTTAAATCGGATCTTGCGGAAACCGAGTATTTAGAAGGGGCATATTTATTCAGAGAATTTTCGGAAATGCCAAAGCATGAACAAAAAGCACTACAGCAAGCCAGAGGAGAAATATTAGATGTAGGAGCATGTGCAGGATCGCACTCTTTGTATCTGCAAGGTTTGGGATACAATGTTACTTCGCTTGATATTTCACCGGGTTGCTGTGAAGTAATGAAAGATCGAGGGTTGAAAAATGTTGTCTGTGATGATATTTTTAACTATTCGGGAAAAACTTTTGATTCGATTTTAATGTTGATGAATGGAATTGGGATAGCGGGCTCATTACCTGATTTACCAAATTTACTGGAACATATCAGAACATTGCTTAAACCGGGAGGTAAAATAATTTTCGACTCCTCTGATCTTCAATATTTATATATGGAAGAAGACGGAAGTTTAAGCATTCCTTTAACAGACAAATATTATGGAGAGTTGGTTTATGAACTTGAGTATAAAAAACTTAAATCAGGAAAATTCAAATGGTTTTTTATAGATCCTTACACAGTAGAAGCTGTAGCAAACGAGGTTAATTTTAAAATGCAGTTTATTGCCGAAGGTCCACACTACGATTATGTGGCTTGTTTGTATTAGTTTTTTTACGCAGACTTAATTTATTAGAGTTAAATACTTTTCAAAAAAGCATCCACTGCTTCATTTTTTGTTGCCCACGAACAAACTAATCTTGCTACTGAATTATTTTCATCATATTTAGACCAAACATAGAATTCAAAATCTTTAGATAGTTTATCAATTAGCTTATTGGGAAAAACAGGAAAAATCTGATTTGATTCGGGCGGAGCAAGAAATTTATAGCCTGCAGCATCTATTCCATTAGCGAGATTCATCGCCATATTGTTTGCATGTGATGCAAGTTCGTAGTATAAGCCATTTTTAAACAATTCGTCAAACTGAATACCTATAATTCTACCCTTTGCTAAAAGAGCTCCTTTTTGTTTCATGTTATAACGGAAATAGGGTTTCAGTTCCGGATTAATTATTATGACAGCTTCACCAATTAAAGCTCCGTTTTTAGTTCCGCCAATATAAAAAGCATCAGCAAGTTTTGCAATATCAGCAAGGGAAGCATCAGCAACGGATGATTTTATCGCTTGGCCAAGTCTTGCACCGTCTATATATAACAGCAGATTATATTTTTTACAAACTTCAGAGATTGCCTCAAGGTCTTTTTTGCGGTACACTGTTCCTAATTCGGTAGTATTTGAAATAAAAACGAGCTTTGGTACAACCATATGTTCATCGTAATGAAAATTAACAGCCTCCTGAATTTGTTCGGGACATAATTTGCCATTTATACCGGGATAAGTATTTATTTTATGTCCTGTAAATTCAATTGCCCCGGCTTCATGTACTTCGATATGTGCAGTTTGTGCTGAAATAACCGATTCGTATGGTTTTAGAAAAGAGCTGACACACAGCAGATTAGCCTGTGTTCCACCCGAAACAAAATGAATATCAGCATTATTACAGCCAAGTTCTGCTTTTATTTTATCTGCAGCCTCGAAACTAAATTTATCCTCGCCATAGCCGTCAGCTTGCTCGGTGTTTGAATTGCCCAATGCTTTGATAATATTTGGATGAGCCCCTTCGCTGTAATCGTTACGAAAATTGTAATGCATAATTTATCTTCTGATTTTACCTAATAATCTTAATATTTCGAGATATAACCAAATTAGTGTAACCATTAAACCAAATGCCGCATACCATTCCATATATTTGGGAGCATTTGAATGGGAGGCTTCTTCGATAAAACTAAAATCAAGTATCAGATTTAAGGCCGCAATAATTACAATAAACAGGCTTATGCCAATGCCAATAGGCCCCCCTTCGTGAATATAAGGCATTTGGGCTCCAAACAAGTTCATAACGAATGAAGCTAAATATACAAGAGCAATACCACCGGTTGCAATTAATACTCCGGAACGAAATTTCTGAGTTACTTTAATCATACCTGTTTTATATGCAAATAGCATAACTCCAAGAATTCCGGCTGTTAACAATACCGCCTGAACAATAATTCCCGGATAGATAAAATTATAAACCATAGAAATTGCACCAAGGAAAAAGCCCTGAGCAGCGACATAAAGTGGAGCGGTGTACATTGCATATTTTTTTGCAAAAATTGTTATTATAGCCAATACAAAACCAATAATTGCCGAAGGCCATAATAGCTGCGATAACAGTTCGGAGCCCGAAGCCGCGAGTTTCCACGACAAACTTGCTGTTATCAATAGAATTAAAAACAGTAAAAGGGATTTATTTACAGTCCCTTTAATTGTCATAACATCGCCATCAGCCTGAACGCTGAACGCTTTATTTGTCAAAACAGGATTAGAAGTGTTTGTAAATCTCATATTATTTTATTTTTAGGAGTTGTTGCAACAAAATCTTTAAGATAGTATGGTTCATAATATGCTAAATCGGCAAAATCTTTATTATTATATTTCTGTTCCGAAAATTCGCCCATGTATTCAGCTGAAGGAAATATGTTTTTAGCAAAACTGAAATTCTGGTTTTGTAAAATTGAAATACATTTTTCTGCACCATTACCACAAAAACAAGTTTTATACTGTTCGTATTCTTCAAAAGAATCCTCAGTGATAATTTTGGCTTCTACCGGGCTGATTTGTCTTAACGATTTGTCGAAAACCGAGCAATAAACTTCCATTCTGCGAGCATCAGTCATTGGGATGAAATATTCAAAATTATCACCTGTTTTTGTTTTGGCCATTTTTGCGATTATATGCATTGAATCAACAGCAATCAAAGGTTTTCCTATTCCGAAAGCAAATCCCTTTGCGGAACTTACGCCTATTCTTAATCCGGTATAAGAGCCGGGACCTCCGCTTACAGCAACGGCATCAATTTGTGAAGGAAGTATTTGGTTTTCTTTTAGTATTTCATCAATAAAAACAGCAAGTAATTTTGAATGTGAGAATTTTTCAGCAGATTCCGAATCGGGGATATATATTTTTAAGAATTTACAATTCCCGTCTTCTGAAATAGAAACGGAGCAAATTTCGGTTGAAGTTTCTATGTTTAGAATTTTAGCCATTAATATTGTTAATATATAAGCAGCAAAAATACTAAATTCGGGATATAAATAAAAACTGTTTACTTTTCAGTTTTAAACAGTTCTTCTTTAGTTACCTTTTTGACGGCATCACCATCTTTAAGGATTTTTGAAACCAGATTGTATGGAGCCGTAACGACTTCTTGTTTTCGTAACTACGCTAGATTATTTTAACTTTCTTGCTTGATCAAGAAAGTAACAAAGAAATCAAGGCAAAACAACGCTACCCAATCCGCCTCGAACAAAACAAAAGAATTGTATGTCGACCTTGGCCTAAAACAAATGCCAACACCTTTTCCCTTTTAAGAATTTGTTTTAGGAACGATACCGATTGTAAATTTGTAATAGCCTAATCTTCGCAATTTCAATTGCTCAATTATACTAAACAAATTTATCATCGGCACTTGTCATATCGGCTCGACACAATTGGCTTCGCCGAGCTTCGGTTCTAATTGTTTCGTTCTCACCGCTTGTTCTTCCCGCCGTTTTGCCGAGGCCAGCACGCGGAGTTTCAAATGTGAGTTAGGAGCTTAAATTTTCTATTAAATTCCCTCAAAAACAAATGCATTGTTATAATTTTGATTAAAATTTGCTACTGAAATTTCTACTACGAAAGAGTATTATAAGCCGGAGGTTTATAAATATCATTGTTCTATAAATAGGGAATCAACAATTATAAAAACTGTTTACTTTTCAGTTTTAAACAGTTCTTCTTTAGTTACCTTTTTGACGGCATCACCATTTTTAAGGATTTTTGAAACCAGATTATAGGGTGCAGTTACTACTTCTTCCCCTTCTTTAAGACCTTCAATAATTTCGATAAAGTACGAATCCTGAATACCGGTTTTTACTTTACGTTGTTCTATTTTTCCGTCTTTGTAAACAAAAACAACTTCTACAAGAGTAGTTTTATCTTCTGTTTGAGATTGAGAGACCTCAACATCTTCGTTGCTGATGGTTATTGTTTTCTGGTTACCAGGTTCTTGTTTATAGCCAATACCAGATGTGTCGGCCCGGGTTGTTACAGCCGGCAATGGAACAGCCAATACGTTGTAAACAGTTTTTGTATGAATATCGACAGTTGCTGACATACCCGGACGAAATGGATAATTATTTCCCTCATCAATCAAATCCTGATATGACTCGGGGAGAATTCTAATTTTTACTTTAAAATTTGTAACCTGATCAACAGACAATCCTGATGAGGTTGCTGAATTTGCAATCTCGGTAACAATACCTTTGAACTTTCTGTTTAGGTATGCATCAACTTCTATGTCGGCACTATCGTTTAGTTTAATCTTTACGATGTCGTTTTCGTTAACATCAACAATTACTTCCATTACTTCGAGGTTAGCAATACGCATCATTTCTGTTCCTGCCATCATTTCGGTACCAACAACACGTTCTCCAACTTCTACGTTAAGCATAGAAATTGTCCCGTCCATAGGAGCAAAAACAGATGTTTTACGTAAATTTTCGTTAGCTTCTTTAACCGTAGCATACGAACTCATAACCGAAAAATTTGCAGCATTTACACTAGCTTCGGCGGCTCTCACGTCTGCTAATCCCATTTGATAAGCGGCTAATGCATTTTCATATTCTGCTTTTGAAATAACACCTTGCTCGTAAAGGTTTTTACTTCTGTTATAAGAAAGTTCTGTCTGTACGAATTGAGCCTTTACTTGTTCCAGACGCGCCTGACTATTAGATAGATTGGCATTTGCAGAATTTCCGGCGGCCACAGACCTTTCAACAGCAGACTCATAAATATCGGGTTTTATTTTCAGTAAATAATCGCCTTTTTTAACCTGATCGCCTTCTTTTATCAACAGTTCGATTATTTCGCCCGAGACATCGGGGCTTATTTTGATTTCGGTTTCTGGCTGAATTTTTCCACTTGCAGTTACAACTTCTGTAATAGTTTTTTGGGTTACCGGATCGGTGCTGATTTTATGAGTACTGTCAGAGCCAAACCAACCTGCTTTTTTACCAACAATCATAAAAACTATTAGTACAGCAATACCAATAACAACCCATCTTGTAATTTTCTTTTTTCTATTTTGTTTCTTTTTCATTTTTTGCTAAATATTTTGTTGAAAGCTATAATCTGATTGGTAAACCGGTATAAAAATCGAGAATTTTTTGTTTAAAGATAAAATCGTATTTGGCTCTTATCAATTCTGCCTGAGTTTTTGCCAAATTGTTTTTTGCAATATTGTAATCAGTAGTATTTACTAAACCTTCGTCATATCTCTTTTGAGTATAATCAAAACTTAATTGCATTGAAATCATTGCTTTTTCGGTAGCATAGTATTTTTTCATTGTCGATTGAGCATCGGCATAAGCTTGCTGAATGTCTTTTAGTAAATCCTTTTTTGCCTGTTCTACCTGCAATTTAGACTGTTCGAGATAAATTTGACTGTTATTTACTCCTGTTCTTGTTTGAAGTCCGTTAAATACCGGGATGTTCAGGCTGAATGTAAGAGCAGTACTTGCATTATCTTTTAATTGGTCATCGAATGGTTTGTTAACGTAATTATAATCGTAGGAGTATTGATAAACATCAAGAATATTTCCAACATTATCGGTTGCAAATCCACTAAGGTAGGGAGTTCCTATGTTTATTCCATCAATAAGTTTGCTCGAACTCGAATAGCCAGATCCGTATGAAGCGCTTAAACTTAGATTGGGCAAATAAGCACCCCTGGCAATTGCCAGATTTTTTTCGGCACTAAGAAAATTAAGACCAGCATATTCAATTTGTGGCATATTTTCCAAAGCCTGTTCATATATTTGCTCAACGGTCATCAGAACAGAATTTGTAACAATATTATTAAGGTCGGGTCTGATAATTGAAAATGAGATATAATCGGTAATTTCGATTAGTTGAGCAAGATTGAGCAGAGCTAAGTTTAGCTGATTTTCGTAATTTACAATATTTAATTCTTCGTTTGCCAGTTGAGCTTCGAGTTCATATTTGTTTTGGAGGGGTAAACTTCCTGCTTCAACCAAAATATTGGTTTGATCCAGTTGTAATGTTGTTATATCACGCTGCTGTATAGCCAAATCAACCAAGTCCATTGCATATAAAACATTAAGATATGCAGATGCAACTGCAAGCATTATGTTGTTTTTAGTCTGATCCAGTAAGGCATATCCTGCCTGTTGGTCAATTTCGGCTTTTTTAACAGAGTTATATTGTCTGAGACCACTAAAGAGAGTTACCGAAGAAGATACCTGAAAATTGGCGGAAGAAAAATTATCTGTTGAAAACTCATTGGTGTAAGGGTCAACACTACGTCCAAATCTGAGATTTTCGCTGGCGCCCATATTAATTCCGGGTAAAATGCCAAGTTTTGATTGTTGTAACTGATTATTGTTTATTTGTACATTCAGTTCCTGGTTTTTTACCTGAATATTGTTTTCAACAGCATACTGAATGCAACGTTCGAGGCTCCATGCATTTTGTGAAAAAGAGGATAAAAACGCACACAAAATTAAAGGGATAATTATTGCAAATTTTCTCATCAACAAAATTTATAATACGAAAGTAATTAATTCTCGGTTAATTATTGAATTATGCTTAATCTTTAAGAAAATTTTAACCAATATAAAATGAAATGATCAAGAATAATGGTGCAAATGGATGGATTAAGTAAATTGAAAAAACAATAACTGACGGGTTTTCCCGACTTGCCTCTTCGAATTTTAGCGAAGTCTTAAGCGATTGAATATCAGCAACATACAAATTAAAACATATGTTTTTGCCGCACTAAGGCAGTTCTTGAAAAACATTACAAGTAAATAATAGCTGTTCAACAGCTAACAAAATTCGCTTCATTTATTTATATCAAACTTTTTTTCTATTATATAACTAATTAATTTTCAAGCAATATTTTTTAGTTTTTCAAGTCGTTT
>Ga0116142_10001078_pt1 | contig 33926 bp, 29 predicted proteins | sample AD_UKC033_MetaG_FD_89785 | JGI IMG/M metagenome (GOLD analysis project Ga0116142, IMG submission 89785) | Active sludge microbial communities of municipal wastewater-treating anaerobic digesters from USA - AD_UKC033_MetaG | ecosystem: Engineered > Bioreactor > Anaerobic > Digestate | place: USA... | reverse complement strand
TAGGTATTGTAAGCCTGGTATATAATGCCCTGGGCCCTTTCTTCAAACATGCCAATGGCATCTCCCTGGGCATCCCGAACAATGGTCCCGCCGCTGGGGTTGGGGGTTTCCCGGGTGATCCCAGCCAGCTCCATGGCTTTTTTATTGGCAAATGAACCGTGGCCGCTGGCATGCCCCAGGAGGACCGGATTTTCGGGTGATACCGCTGAGAGTGCGTCGTGCATCGGATAGCCGTGAACACTAGCGAAAAGCGGCTGGGTCCATTTTTCCTGGTGCCAACCCCTTCCGATGATCCATTCCCCCGGTTTCGCCGTCTTCACCTTGTCCGCAACCATAGCGACAATTTCATCCCAGCTTTTGGTTTTAATAAAATTAAGGTTGATCAAACTGCCTCCGAGTCCGGCAAAATGCCCATGCCCCTCGATGAAGCCGGGCATTACGAATTTTCCGCCGGCATTGACCCGCTCCGTGGACGGCCCTTCGAATTTTTTCGCACCGGCTTCATCTCCGACGTAGATCAGCTTGCCTTCCCGGACGGCCAGGGCGCTGGCCTTTGGATTTTTCCGGTCACCGGTGTAAATATTACCGCCCACCAAGATGAGGTCAGCAGGCAATTCCGGTTTGCAGGCGACACATAAACACAAAGTCAGAAGGAATATGGCAGGTTTCATGATGTGGTGATTGGCAATGATCGTGCAAGCTAAGACGAGTTTGCAAAATATTAAGGTCCTTTACTTGCGAGGTGCGGACCTTCTACCGGGTTGCGGTGTTTTGGGGAACCTTAAATTATAAATAATAAGCCCGGAGAACCGATATTTGCATAAACAAGCGCCAGACCAATGACCATTGCCCTCGGAGCGGATCATGCCGGATTTGAAGTAAAACAGGCCATCCTTAAAAGCCTGCAGGAACAAAATATCGCCTGTATGGACTATGGCACGTATAGCCCGGAACGGGTGGATTACCCTGATTTCGCCCACCCGGTGGCAGAGGCCGTTGAACAGGGAGCGGCCAATTTTGGAATCCTGGTTTGCGGGAGCGGGAACGGGGTGGCCATGACCGCCAACAAACACCAGGGCATCCGCGCCGCCCTGTGCTGGACGGAGGATATCGCCAGGCTTGCCCGCCTGCACAACGATGCCAACATCATTGCCCTTCCCGGGCGATTTATTTCAGCGGAAGAAGCGGTTCGAATGGTGGAGATCTTCCTTCAAACAGGCTTTGAAGGGGGCCGCCACAGCGAACGGGTGCAAAAGATATCTTCCTGCTGAGCCGCCGTTTTTCTCCTTTTTTGAACAATAATTGAATAATCCCTGGACTGGATTCCGGACAGTCCCGGAATTTAGTTTTGTGGAAATTATTCAACAAAAACTAAACCCCACATGAAAATTACAATCGCAAAAACCACGCTGTGGTTCCTGGTCTTCACCGCTTCTGCTTTGTCCGCCCAGAAACCAAAAGTCATGGAGCAAAACAAAGCCCTTATCCGGGCGGCCTATGAGGCATTGAATATGCGCAATTTTGACCTCTTCTTTACAATGGTTTCCCCCGAATTTACGGATTATACGGCGGCGCCCATGCCGGTCAAAGGGAGGGAAAACATACAACCTGCTTACGAAGCCTTCATGAAGGCCTTTCCGGACATGAAGTTTACCGTAATCCAGACGGTGAACGAGGGCAACAAGTATTACACCATTGTCAAACTGACCGGTACCAATACCGGTTCCGTGATGGGCATGCTTCCGCCGACCGGCAAGAAAGTGGAATTCACCGATGTCGATGTCATCGAAATGGATGGCGCCGGAAAGGCCCTGTCTCACGCCGTGAGCAACCCCAACCTCATTTTCGAACAGATTGGATATGGTTTTTTAGGCAATTCCAATGCCCAGGCGGTCATGGATATTTATAAAAAATTCGGAAGCGGGGATGTCAATGGCATTCTCTCCGGTTCGGATCCCGACCTGATGTTTGAGATTGATGACCGGGTTTTTGATTACGGCACCCGTTGGTACAAAGGGAAAAAGGAAGTCGCCCAATTCTTCAAAGAACTGAATGAAAAATTCAAATACGAGGTATTCGAACCTTATGATTTTGTAGCCAGCGGGGACAATGTGTACTGCCGGGTGAAAGCAAAATACACCCACCTCCCTTCGGGAAAAAGATATGAATCCCATTACACCCATCATTTCAAGTTTAAAGACGGAAAGGTCATCTTATTCAGAGGTATGGACGGAGATCAGTCCCTGGTCAAAATGTAATGGAAACCTGATCCGGGCCAAAGGACCATCGTTTTAAATAAACCCCAATAGAACCGGTGGGAAGAAATACTTCCCCCGGTTTATTTTATCCTGCACGGCTACTGGAGGCCCAGTTCTTTCAGTACCTGGGGCCCGAGATTATCGCTCTCCGCCAGGTACAGGTACCCGGGTTGGGAAGAGTCAAAGATCATGGTGTATTTATTTTCTTTTCCAATACGGGTCACGACCTGATCGATTTTGTCCAGGATCGGCTTATAGAGGGCTTCCCTACGCAGGACGAGGCGTTGTTTGATCTCATTTTCATAATTCCTCAGCACTTCCTGCTCTTTGGCAAGGTCTTCCTCCTTTTTTTGCGCGGCAATGGGCGCCAGGTTTCCTTTCTGGGACTCTGCCTGGTATTCCGCAACGTGTTTTTGAAAAATCCTGACCAGGGAATCTCCAGCGGCCACCAGGGTATCCTGGTATTGCCTTAGGATGGTATCCGCCTGGGCAATTTCTGGCACCTTGCTGAGGATCTCGGCGGAATTGATATGGCCGAATTTCTGGCCCTGGGCAAGCCAGGGACTCAGCCCGATGAACAGCAGAAACAAGAATCTCATGTGATGGGTCTTTGATTGAAAGGACGCTTGCAAAATTTAAAAGTTACAGCTTATAAAAAGAAACCCCGGAGCATGGCCCCAGGGTATTTTATTTAAAATCCCCGACTGGAATTTATTTGGGTTCGTTTACTTTTTTCTTTTCCACTTCGCGCATTCCTTCCTGGATTTCTTCCTCTATGGAATTACGCGCATTGTTGAATTCCCTGATTCCTTTGCCCAGGCCTTTCATCAACTCCGGAATTTTTTTGCCACCAAAGAGCAATAGAACCACTACGAAGATCAGAATCCATTCACCTCCGCCGGGCATTGATAATAATAAAAATGAGTTCATTATTGTTGCAATTTGAGACAAATATACGGAGAATTTAAGCGCAGTGGGAAGTCTTTAACCAAAGCTTATATTTCAGCCAAACCGGTCCCTGGTTACTTTTTAAGCCCGATCTCCCTCAACCTTTCCGCCAGGTATTCCCCAGCGGTAATGGGCGGATAGTGGAGCGGATGGGTCCTGGTGACGGTAAAGGGCAGACAGGTCAGGTCCATTTCGCTCCGGGGATGAAGGAAAAACGGGATGGACAGCCTGGGTTTGTGCCATTCCGACCTGGGCGGATTGATCACCCGGTGGGTGGTGGATTTCAGGTAATTGTTGGTGAGCCGCTGAAGCATGTCCCCGACATTGATCACGATTTCATCCTGTTGAGGCAATACGTCCAGCCATTCATCGTCAAGGTTGAGCACCTGGAGGCCGCCTGCCGAAGCGCCGACGAGGAGGGTGATCAGGTTGATGTCTTCGTGTTGCTCTGCCCGGATCGCCGATTTGGGTTCAGAGGTGATCGGAGGATAATAGATGGCCCGGAGGATGCTGTTCCCGTTTTTGATCCAGGCATCAAAATATTTTTCACCCAGGTCGAGGTGGATTGCAATCGCTTTCAACAACTGGGCTCCGGATTTTTCAAAGGACTTGTACAACCTGAGTCCGGTTGCAAGGAATTGCGGACGTTCCCGGACATACACATTCCTGGGATATTCTTTACGGATAGCCCCTTTGCCGGCCACCTCCTGGCCTATCTGGAAAAATTCCTTAAGGTCGGCGACTTTAGATTGTTTGGCATGTTCCTTTCCAAAAGAGGTGTACCCCCGCTGACCTGCAAGGCCTTTTAATTCATATTTCAGCTTCTTTTCCAGGGGCAGGTTAAAAAATGCGTTGGATTCGTCATAAAACTTCTTGACCAGGGTTTTGGGGATCCCATGATTGATGACCCCTACAAAACCGATTTCACGAAAGGCTTTTGCAAGTTTCCGGATGAAGGATTTGCGCGCTGCCTCATCCCCTTTGGTAAACTGGGTAAGATCCACCAGGGGGATCGCTCTTTTTCCGGCCATACAAATTAAATTTTTTTGTAATATACAAATTCCGTTCCATTCGGCTCTTAGCCCGGGCGGTACCGGGCTTTTTGCAGGATTTCATCCGCGTCGACCTTCCCGGCCAGTTCGGAGAGGCTGAGGTTTTCCCGCTTCATAAAAGCCTCAATGATTTTGAGGCCCAGCACATTGACCGCGCGGCCCGGGGCTTCCGGGGGCATGCCCTGGCTATGCGGCGCAGGCTGCACCAGATTTACGATATCTTTTCCCACGGATTGGTAGAGCAGTTTTTCACTCAGGAGGAAGCGCCAGATGTCCCATTCATTTTCATTCACCCAACGCATCTGTTCGTCGGTATATTCATGCAGGATGGTATCGGCAATACCGGGCATCAGGGCCCTGGTGATATAGAGAATTTTCCCTTCCCGGACGATGTGGTCCAGCAATCGGTTGCCGGGAGGCTCCGGGATCAGGTCGGCAAGCAGGATATGTATCAGTTTGGAAGGTAGGTGTCTCAGGTTGAAGGTCCTGTTGAGGTAAGTGGAAAAATTTGGATTTTGCTGAGAAAGCTGATCGTATAACGGGGTATCATCGAGAAACATTTCCATGCCCACTCCCACAGCGTCCTTTCCCAGGTCGTCCCTGAATAAGAATAGCCCGTAATTAAAATCGGTGATCAGGATATGGATCACCGGGACTGTCCTTTCAGGAAAGGCCTGCCGGTATCTTGCAAAGGTCGGTCCCAGGCTGTTTTGCCAGTCCATGGACTCCATGACCTGCATGCAGCGGTCCTTAAGCCTTGATCGCGAAGTGTCCGTAAACCATGCGAGGACCCGGTCGCGCGAGATCACGCTGTCCGTCGCTCCAAGAATGACCCCATTGAAAAGTTTGGTAAATGACCGATCGAGGTTGAGGATCGAATCCAGGCGGTGGGAGACCTGGTCCTCCGGCGCTCCAATAAACCGGAGGAATGCGTCTTCAACCTTCACTTCAACGGGGGGCGTTTTGGGGCTTTGCCCGGAACGGCACTGAAATAAAAGAAGGCTGGGGAGGAGGATCAGGAAGTTTCTCATGTCGGGGCGCGGGACTTATGGCGGCGAAATTAATTAATCTATTTAACTATGGTCTTCTCAGGCAATTAACGAAAACACACGTTATAATGATATGTGTGAACGACAAGCGGGGAATGTGCTCAGCCGGGGCCTGAAATGGATATTAAAGCGAAAATCAAATCAAAAGTGGATATTTGCGCCCGCTGAAATGAACCGGAACCGGATTCTATGTTTGATCACCCTGGCTGCCTGGGGATTCCTTCCATTCTCCGGGCATGCCCAATCTCTCAAACTGGGACTGTATTCCGAACCGGTGATGACCTGGATGTCTTCCACGGATAAGGAAATAAAAACCAGGGGTAATAATCTTGGCCTCAGGATGGGCGTTTCCGGCGAATACCTTTTTCACACCCGATGGGCCCTTGTAGCGTCTACCAACCTTTCCATCAACCAGGGAGGGTCCCTGCTCTATCAAACCGGAGGCAATTTCTGGCTGGAATCAGAACTTAAAGCACCGAACTATAACCTGGGACAAAAGCCGGTGCCGGATAACAGCCGCCTCACCTACCAGGTTCAATTCTGGGAGGCCGGCCTGGGCCTGAAATACCGCCTGGAAAGGCACGAAGAGAAAAACTATTATCTTGAGCCACTGAAGATGGGTATTCATAAATTACTCAAGGCGCGGGGCGCCATACACAAAGATGGCTTGTTGACCGGGGGAGAAAACATTCTGCCCGATTTGCAAAAAATATCCTTTTCCATTGGAGGGGGTTTGGGCCAGGAAAGAAGGATCGGAAGGAACACCTGGCTTTCTGCCGGTATCTGTTATCAATGGTACCTCTCCGATCTCACCCGCAACCATGGATTCAAGACCCGGATCGTATCCCAGGGAAACCAGGGTGATCCAAACCACGATATCTACACCCGCTTGCCGGAAAATTCAAAAACGTTTATTCACAGCCTGAGTCTCCGGCTGGGCTTTGTATTTTAAAACAGAGGTATGGATCAAGCGCAAATCGAATCATTTGTAAAACTGGGCTTAAAAGAAGATGTGGGGGAAGGAGATCATACCTCCAATGCCTGTATTCCCGCCAAGTCGGTATCCAGGGCCCGTTGCATCATTAAGGACGACGGCGTGGTGGCAGGCATTGAATTTGCACGCAAGGCCTTTAAGATCATCGATCCGGCTTCCCGGTTCAAAGCATTTCTGAAAGATGGCCAGCCCGTGGTTTACGGCGATATCGCTTTCGAGGTACAGGCCAATACCCGTAAATTGCTCATGGCGGAACGGCTGATCCTGAATACCCTGCAGCGCCTGAGCGGGATTGCCACCATGGCGGACCGTTTTGCCGCTGAAGTGGAAGGATTGCCGGTCAAGATCCTGGATACACGAAAAACCACTCCGCTCAACCGCTTCCTCGAAAAATACGCGGTCAAATGCGGCGGCTGCCACAATTACCGCAGCGGCCTCTATGATTGGATCATGCTCAAGGACAACCACATCGATGCCTGCGGTTCCATTGAACTGGCCATCCGGCAGGTGAAAGAATACCTCAAAAAGAAAAAACTCAAAAGAAAGATCACCATCGAAGCCCGCAACCTGGTGGAGGTTTATGAGATTGTCCGCGTAGGGGGAGTAAACCGGATCATGTTTGACAATTTTCAGTTGCCCCTGCTCAAGGAGGCCGTGGCCATTGTCAATAACCAGTTTGAAACGGAAGCGTCCGGGGGAGTCACCCTGCTGAACGTGAGGAAAATAGCGCAGACCGGGGTGCAGTATATTTCGGTGGGCGCCTTGACCCACTCTGCAGGACAACTGGATATCAGTTTGAAAATCATACCTCCGGAAGCGAAATAGCACGCCAACTTACTAACTTACTAACTTGCCAACTTACTAACTTCCGAACTTCATTACCCAGTATTCCCCCTGCGTCCCAAAACGCTTTTTCCATTTTCTCCCGAATTTTTTAAGCTCTTTACCGGACAAGAGGCTCATGACAGTAGCCAGTGCATCCGCATGCGTTGCTGAAGAAGCGATCACGGTGGTCCAATGCGGACCGGGGACGCCGTAGCCGGTGCGGGGGTCGATGATATGGGAATACCGTTTCCCCTCATGTTCGATAAATTTATAGGCATCCCCCGAGGTCACAATGGCCATTGAGGCGACCAGGATGGTACTGTCTTCAATACGATTATCCGGTTTCTTTACCTGCAGGCTGACCGTCCAGCCCCGCGTCCCGGGTGGGGCGGGTCCGGCATAAATATCTCCCCCACCATCCAACAGGGCGATGGGCAGTTGATTTTCCTCGAGAACCTTGTATGCCTCGTCCACCGCATAACCCTTGGCAATGGCGCCAAAATCAAGGTAGAACCCGGCCGGAATGCGGATGCCTGAATCTTTTAATTTTATTTTCCGGTACCCGGTATGGTTCAGGGCTTCCCTGATTTTCTCAGCCTCAGGAAATTCATCCATTTTTATGGCCCTCCGCCAAAGCCTGGATAATGAGCCGATAGAGATGTCAAATGCGCCCCGGCTCAGACGGCAATACCGCAAGCTCAGGCGAAGGAGTTTTTCAAACTCTGCGCTGACCGGGTAATGCTTCTCCCTCGCATTTGCATGAATCCGGTGTAATTCGCTGGTGGAACTGTAATCGCTGAAGACCTCATTGACCTGGTCAATCCTCTGCCAGGCAAGGCTTACCGCCCTTGCCACTTTGACGGAATCCTGACCATAAACGATCATATTGAATTCAGTGCCCATTTTGGGCGAATGGAATTCCCAACGCCCCATTTGTGCCGTGACGGAAAAGCTCAAACTGAGCGGAATCAACAGATGTACAAATCCCATCTTAATTCGGAAAGATAATATTGAGACCCACTCTTAGGGGTCCCTGGTGTGCATCGGAACATCGGGAAGGAGAGCGTTCCCTTCCTCCTTTTCTCCCTTCCTCCCTTTCTCCTTTATTTAAATAACAATCGATTTCCCCGGCATCGGGATCTCGTAAAATCCGTCTTTATCCGGCAAGGACTTGGGTTTGGCATCCCAGGTGTAGGCGTCCGGTTGCAGGTTGATGTTGGAATGCAGCGCTTTGTCCCATTCAATCAGCTGGCCGCTGTAAGCCGCCATCCTGCCCATGATGGCCGTAAGGGTGGCCATGGCTCCGTTCTCCGCATCGGCAAATTTGTACTCATTTTTGGCAATTGCCTCAAAGAGGACATCGTGCTCCACCTGGTAAGGATTAGCATCATTTTTATCGTCGTGTTTCAAGAGCACATACCCTTTGCGGGTCTGGATGAGGCCGGGTCTTGGGGCCACGCCGGCAGTCCCGTCAAACTGTTCCGTGACGGCGTTGAGGCAACCTTTCGTATGGCGGCATTGGCTATACATCCGCGACCCGTCGGCATATTCATATTCAATGGTGAAATGATCGTAGATCTCCCCGAATTCCTTGCCGGTGCGGGTCTGGCGGCCGCCCATGCCTTTGGCCGAGACGGGATGGCCTCCTTTTACCCAGTTGCCCACATCTAAGTTGTGGATATGCTGTTCACAGATGTGGTCTCCGCACAGCCAATTGAAATAATACCAGTTGCGCATCTGGTACTCCATTTCCGTCATGCCCGGCTTGCGTTCTTTAACCCATACCCCCGCATCATTCCAGTAAACTCTCGACGCAGTGATCTCGCCGATGGCGCCTTCCTGCAGGGCCTCCACCCATCTTTGATAAACTTTCTGGTAGTGCCTCTGGAGGCCGACGACCACATTCAGTTTTTTTGCCTTGGCCTTTTCGGCGGTTTCCAGGACGCTCCGGACGCCCACGGCATCGGTGGCGACCGGCTTCTCCATGAAGACTTGTTTGTTTTTGGCGATGGCTTCCGCAAAATGGATGGGACGGAATCCCGGAGGGGTGGCCAGGATCACCACATCGGCCACGGGGATGGCCTTTTTATAAGCTTCAAAGCCGGTGAATTTGTTTTCTTCGGCGACGGCAAATTTTGATTTGGGGATGCCGGATTCTTCCATTTCCTTATGAATGGCTTTCACGCTTTCCTCGATGCGGTCGGCGAAAGCATCGGCCATGGCGACCAGCTTTACATTTTGTTTGGTGCTCAGGGCCTGGATTGCGGCGCCGGTACCCCTGCCCCCGCAGCCCACAACGGCTATTTTGATTTCATCGGCCACGCTGTGGTGAACCATGGCCTGGAGAGGATGGTCCAGCAGCAGGCTGGCTCCGCCCAGGGCAGCGGTGGACTTTACAAATTTTCGACGATCCATGATGCAGTTTTTGTTTTTAGTGAATGATAAAAATAGGGAGAATGCGGGTGGAAACCAAGGGTGTTGGACGGCCTGGCTATTTCTTCGGATTTTGAATACTGTAAGGATGCCGTTCTATAGGATATAGCCATTGTAAACAAGATCAGGATACTGTTAAGCAGAAAACCGGAAGATTATAATAAAACAATGGTAAGGTCATGCGCATGAAGGGCTTTTGGGCAGGGATAAAATCTGCGGTGACAGCCGCCCAGGGTGAATGTATTTAAATTTATATACAAGTTTCGTTACGCGGACAAAGCCTTCCATCGTTATATCTTTAAATGTCCAAATTCCTTAAACACCCAACAATATGAAAAAACTCACAAATACCTTGCTGTTGGCCTTACCCTTCTTCATTGGAAATGCGCAAACAAAAAATTTTATTGACCAGCCCTATCTGGAGGTATCAGGCAGTGCGGACACCTTGGTGACGCCGAATGAAATATTTATAAAAATTGTTTTAGGTGAAAAAGACACCAAAGACAAAATTGCACTGGAAGATCTTGAGCTCAAAATGGTAAATGCCTTGTTTGCCTTGGGAATAGAAGTTGAAAAAAACCTGAGTACGCGGGATATGGCAAGCAACTACAAGACCTATCTATTCCGTAAAAAGGACATCTTGAAATCAAAAGACTACATTCTTAAGGTGGCCGATGCCAACCTTGCCGGCAAAGTATTTTCAAGTTTGGAAGAACTGGGCATTTCCAATGCATCCATCGACCAGGTCGACCATTCGGACTTGGAAAAAATCAAAAACCGGATGCGGTCAAAATCGGTCGAAAACGGTTTGGAAAGGGCTCTGGCTTTGACCATCCCCTTAAATCAGAAAATCGGAACTGCCATTCACATTGTAGAGGAGCGGGGACAAGGCCCAGGTCTCGATGGAAGGGTGCTTAGCGAAATTGTGGTTACGGGTTATTCAAAAAGGGCAGCGGCCTCCAAAGAAATGCCAACAATAGAATTTGAAAAAATAGAAATCCAGATCAATACAAGGATTACGTTTATACTTAAATAAAGTCACATCATTCCTATTCAACCAATGGGTGGGTGCCTGTCATCATGGCATCCCATTCCTTGCAACACCTTTACCTACTTGGGGCCGGGCAAATACAGTCGAAAAATTATCCCTAACTTTGTCGAAAAATCCGGAATCATGCTGGGTGACAACCTGAAATACCTGAGGGAAATCAAAAAAATTTCGCAACAGCAGGCCGCCATTGACCTGGGCCTCCCACGCACCACCCTGGGCGATTATGAAAGGAATCATACCGAGCCCAGCGTGGACATGCTTGCCAAAATAGCCCGCTACTTCAATGTTGGACTGGATGACCTGCTCCTGCATAAAATGGACCAGATCGATCCCTCCCGTCTCGCGGACCGCGACCTTAAAATCCTGGCGATCACCGTGGACAGCCAAAACCGCCAGAATATCGAACTGGTGGATACCAAAGCGGAAGCCGGGTACCTGGAGGCCTTCCAGGATCCGCAATACCTCCGCCAGCTTCCCCGGATGTATATTCCGAAACTACCCCAGGGCAGCTATCGGGCTTTCGAGATCCGGGGAGATTCCATGCTTCCCATCGAAAGCGGTTCCCTCGTCATCGGCCAATACGTGGAAAAAATAAATGAAATCAAAAATGACCATCTTTACATCCTGATTCACAAGACGGAGGGCGTGGTATTCAAGCGCCTGAAAGTCCTGAAAGAAAAAAAAGAGATCCAGTTGACCTCGGACAACCCGGCTTATGAGGCCTATACCGTCCCCTTTGGCCAAATCGGCGAAATCTGGCAATACAAGGCACACCTTGGTTTCGGGGACCCGAAACTGGCCCTGGACCGGCTGGCCGATGAACGGATCACCGATATTCAGAAAAAAGTGAACCAGATCTATAAAAAAACCATTAAAAGCTGAACCCCGTCTTTTATCCCATCAAATCCAAATGATGTTGACCAGATTCTTTAAAATATTCTTAGCCTGTACTTTTTTTATCAGCATGCCGGAACTGAATGAGTTGCAGGCCCAGATAAAACTTAAAAATCCTCCCCCAAGACGGACCAAACCCGTTAAAAAACCCAGCCCACCGCCGGTTGCCCGATGTTCAAGAAAAACCGATTCCCTCGAACTCGTCAAATTCTACAACGCCCTCGGAGGCCCGGACTGGTACAACAAATGGGACCTTGCCCAACCCGTCAGCACCTGGCACGGAGTAACCACCTCCAAGTCCGGTTGCGTCCTGGAAATCATCCTGTCCAACAACAACCTCAAAGGAACCCTTCCCAATCCGGTCCTGCCCGGACTTTATCAACTGATGATCGACGAGCCCGGTGTGCAGGGAATCATTCCCAATTTCAACAACCTGGCCAACCTCAAGTATCTGATCCTCAAATCCGATCTCCTGACCGGCGGCATACCAAAATTTGATAAACTGCCCGAACTGGAATACCTGGACATCTCTTCCAGCCAGGTCACCGGGACGATCCCCGATCTGGATAAAACCCCAGTCCTGGAAGAACTTTATCTCAGCGGGAATTTTTCAGGGACCTTGCCGGATTTCGGAAAACTTCCCAAACTGCATACCCTTGATATCACGGGCACCAACCTGGAAGGCAAGCTCCCTGCTTTTGAAAAAATTCCCTTGCTGCGGTCCCTCAGGATATCCGGCACAAAAATTTCAGGAAAAATTCCGGATTGGGCCCAGCATGTTCATCTGCAAAACCTGGACCTTTCCGATAATGCCCTTAGTGATCAGGCGCCCTCCTTCGCGATCCACAGCAAACTGGAAACCCTCAATTTATCCGGCAATCAGCTTGCAGGCCCCCTGCCGGCTTTACCTGTCTCGGTGAACCTCTCAGAGCTGATGCTCCAGGACAACCGATTCGACGGAGAACTGAAAGACTATAATATGCCCAAATTGCGGACCTTGTGGCTGCAAAACAACAACCTTCGCGGAGCGGTCCCTGATTTTAAAGGGATGCCCGAACTCCGGGCAATAGATCTGAGCAACAATAAACTCAGCGGGGCCATTCCTAATTTTAATCGCTTACCTCTTTTGGAAAACCTCAACCTGGCGCATAACCAGCTGACCGGGGTCATTCCCAATTTTGTCAAAATACCACGCCTGCTGACCCTTCAGCTTAATGACAATCAACTGACAGGCAAAATTCCGGAATTCAGCAACTTGCCAAAACTCATGACCCTGCATTTTTACAATAATCCTCTGAAAGGGAAACCCCCAAAATTCAAAAAATCTCCCAACCTCGCGGAAGTCAAAAGTTGATGCGGGAACACCGCTCCCATGGGCAACGCTGGACCCGCATCTTTAACTGCAGGGATACCATTGCAACGGAACCATTTGGCTTTTAGCCTGGGTGGCTTGAAATTTAACAAAGAACCCTCAGCCCTCCGTGTGGAGGATCACCTTAATACAACCGTCCCTTTTCTGGTCAAAAATCTCATAAGCACGCACTCCCTCCTTCAGGCTCATGCGGTGGGTAATGATCTCTGAAAGTATTGGACCATTGGCTTCGATCAGGGGCAAGGTGGTGGGCATCAGGGAGCGGGCCGGACAGCGGCCACTTTTATAAGTGATGTTCTTATTGTATACGTCGGCTGGTGTAAACGTAAAATGGTCGACGGTATGCACCCCGATCGTCGCGATGATTCCGCCTGGTCTAACCAATTCAAAAGCAAGGCTTTGGGCAGATGCGCTCCCTACGGCTTCGATCACGGCATCCGCTCCCCTGCCCCCGGTATAATCATGAACCGCTTCCCGCAGAGAATTGCCGGCTTCCAGGGCGATGGCTCCCATTTTACCGGCCAGCCGGAGACGGCGGTCGATGGTATCCACGGCCAAGACCTTGCCTGCCCCCAACAACAGGGCGCTGAATACCGCCATCAGGCCAACCGGACCACATCCGATCACCACCACCGAGCCGCCTTTTTTCACTTCCGCCAGGCTGGCCCCAAAATAGCCGGTACTGAATACATCTCCGCCAAGCAGGGCAAGTTCACTGCTTAAGTCATATTCTTCGTAATTGATCAGGGTCGAATCCGCCAGGGGAACCCTCACATATTCCGCCTGGGCGCCCTGCAAACCCGCCCCGCTTTGCACCCAGCCATAGATCTGGTTGTGGATGCAGCGCGCACTCAGTCCCTGCAGGCAATAAAAGCAGGACCCGCAGGCCGTGGTAAAGGGACTGACTACTTTATCTCCCGGGCGGAACCGGCTGACTTTTTTACCTGTTTCCACCACCTCCCCGGTAAATTCATGGCCCATCGCCGTATGGGGATCAATGCCCACCTCCCTGCCATGAAAAACATGGAGATCAGAGCCGCAGACCGCACAGTGCTGGGTTTGGACTATGACGTCGCTGTCATCGAGTATGGCCGGATCCGGGATCTCTTCATAATGGATCGTGCCTATGCCGCTAAAGGTGAGGGCCTTCATGTTGAATTAAGGAATTAAGGAATTAATAGATTAAAGAATTAAGGAATTAAAGCTATTTCTTTATTTTATCTGTTCTATGAAAGAAATTGAAAAAATGCTGTCCGGGTTTGAATACAACAGCCGCGACCCGGAATTGCTCGAACTCTATTCTTCGTGCAAAAAAAAATTGCACACCCTCAATACCGCCCTTGCGGATGAAACGGACCGGAGGGACTTGTTGGCCTCCCTGTTTGGCAGCCTGGGTGAGGGAGCCTGGATCGAAAGTCCCTTTTATTGCGATTACGGCAAATTCATCCGGATAGGAGCCCATTGTTTTATCCACACCCAGGCGGTTTTGCTCGACAGCAATACCATTACCCTGGGAGACCAGGTATTGATTGGCCCGGGGGTACATATTTATACCGCCTATCACCCCCTGGCCTCAAAAGACCGTCTGCGGCCGGGCGGCGCAGCTTATGTCACGCAGAGTAAACCGGTGCAGATCGGAGACCGGTCGTGGATCGGCGGAGGCGTCCGGATCATGCCTGGTGTCAATATTGGAAAAGATTGTACTATAGGCGCCGGCAGCATAGTGACCAAGGACATTCCGGATGGTGTTTTGGCCCTGGGCAATCCCTGTAAAGTGGTCCGTTCGATTGAATAAAGTATTATATTAGCCTCTCACCTTTCAACGCCTGCATCCATGATTAAAAGAAGATCCTTTTTGAAATACGGAAGCACCCTGGCCGGGATAAGTATTTTACCCTTTCCGGTATTTGGTAAACAAGCTCCATCCAATAAAGTGGTCCTCGGCGTGGCCGGCGTCAACAGCCGCGGTTCCTGGCTGGCGGAATATTTTGCCAAATTGGGCAATGTGGAGGTAGCCTACCTCTGCGACGTGGAAGACCAGGCCATTGCCAATGGCTTGAAGGCCCTGAAACCTTCAGGCAAGACGCCGACGGTGATCCGGGATATCCGCAAGCTGGTCACTCAAAACGACATCGATGCCGTGGCCATTGCCACCCCGGACCACTGGCATGCCCCGGCCGCCCTCCTTGCCGTCGCCAACGGAAAACATGTCTATGTCGAAAAACCCTGCGGATACAATCCCGGAGAAGGAGAAATGCTGGTGACGGCCTCCAAAAAATACAAGCCCCTGATCCAGATGGGCAACCAGCGCAGGTCCTATCCTACCCTGATCGAGGCCGTCAAGCGGGTGAGAGAGGGACTGATCGGCACCCCTTATTTTGTGAAAACCTGGTATACCAATAAAAGGAAGCCCATCGGAACCGGTAAAATGGTTCCCGTACCTTCTACCCTGGATTTTGATCTCTGGCAGGGACCCGCGCCCCGCATGCCCTACAAAGACAATCTCGTGCATTACAACTGGCATTGGTTCTGGCATTGGGGTACCGGGGAAGCCTGTAACAACGGAACCCATGAAGTCGATTGCGCCCGGTGGTTCCTGGGCGTTGATTTCCCGAGCCGGGTAACCTCGACCGGCGGCAGGTATGCATACCAAGACGACTGGGAGACCCCGGATACACAAACCGCCGGCTGGGAATTCGGGAACAACAAAAACATCACCTGGGAAGGAAGAAGCTGCAACGACTATCCCATCGAGGGCAGCGGCAGGGGCTTCATTGTTCACGGCACCCAGGGCACCCTGGTCAATGACGGCGGGGGATCCTACAAGGTTTATGATCTGAACAATAAACTCATGGACCATGTGGATGCTAAAGTGGCCGTGGATCCCTCCAATCCGGTCAGCCCTGCCGCCCAACTGGATAAACTGCACCTGGAAAATTTCGTGGAAACGATCCGTGGCAATTCCAAACTCAATTCCCCGGTCGAAGACGCGTCCAAAAGCGTATTGTTGTGCCACCTTGCAAATATTGCCCACCGCACGGGACGGAATCTGCAATGCGATCCCCGCAACGGCCATATTTTGAAAGACAAAGGCGCCATGGCTTTTTGGAACAGAAAATATCAAAAAGGATGGGAACCGGTAGTCTGACCTGAATTGGAATCGCATGATCACTTCATCCTTTTGATGACCCCCTTCGATTCATTTCGGACCGTTAAACCCAAAAATCCATCATGAAAATTTCAACCCTCGACCTGCTCATCATTTTATGTTATCTGAGCGCGACGGTGGTCATTGGGCTGCTCTTGCGTAAGCGGGCGTCGAAAAGCAAGGCCAACTACCTGCTTGGGGGCAACACCATGCCCTGGTATCTCCTTGGTCTGTCGAATGCATCGGGCATGTTCGACATCAGTGGAACGGTATGGCTGGTCATGCTGCTTTTTGTATACGGGCTCAAAAGCGTCTGGTTGCCCTGGCTTTGGCCGGTGTTCAACCAGATCTTCCTGATGATCTTTTTGTCCATCTGGCTCAGGCGTTCAGGGGTGACGACCGGTGCCGAATGGCTGGCGACCCGGTTCAGCGGACGGGGAGCCCTGCAATCCCATATCATCATTGTGGTCTTTGCCATTATCCTGGGATTGGGTTACCTGGCCTATGGTTTTATCGGTATCGGCAAATTCATTGAAATTTTTATTCCCTGGGAGGCCGTATCCGCCTATATCCCTTTTGATATCCCCGCAGAGTACGTCCCCCACTTTTACGGGATTTGTTTTACCCTCTTTGCCATTTTTTATTCCCTCATTGGGGGCATGCTGAGCATTGTATGGGCCGATGTGATCCAGTACAGCCTGATGGCGATTTCCGGATTGGTGATCGGGGCCATCGCCATGAATGCCATTGCGTCCAAAGCCCTGATCGTACCGGATGGATGGATGAGCCCGTTTTTTGGATACCGGCTTGACCTGGACTGGAGCCGGATCATCCCGGAAGTCAATGAAAAAATCAGCAGCGACGGCTATTCGCTCTTCAGCATATTTTTTACCATGATGCTGATAAAAGGACTCCTGGTTTCCTTAGCCGGTCCCGCCCCCACCTACGACATGCAGAAAATCCTTTCCACGCGCTCCCCCAGGGAGGCGGCCCTGATGAGCGGCTCGGTAAGCCTGATCCTGATGCCGGCCCGTTATTTTATGATTGCCGGCTTTGCCGTGTTGGGCATCCTGTTTTACAACCAGCTTGACCTCCAGTCCGGAGGCCAGATTGATTTTGAACAAATCCTTCCTTCGGCCATCAGCCAGTTTGTGCCCACCGGATTGATGGGCCTTCTCCTGGCCGGACTTATTGCAGCATTCATGGGCACCTTTGCCGGCACCCTCAACGCCACTCAGGCTTATATCGTAAACGACATCTACCTGAAATTCATCAACCCAAAAGCGGACAATACGCGGATCAGGGCCATCAACTGGGCCGCAGGCCTTTCCATGGTATTCCTCAGTTTTATCCTTGGCTTTTTTGCCAAGGACGTCAACGACATCCTGCAATGGATCGTCTCCGCGGCTTATGGGTCCTATGTGGCTTCCAATGTACTCAAGTGGTATTGGTGGAGGTTCAATGGCAGCGGCTTTTTCTGGGGCATGGTTGGCGGACTGGTCCCGGCCCTTACCTTCCGCTTTATATTCCCCGGAGTTTTGGACTTGTACACTTTTCCGGTCATGCTGGCCCTGGCACTGGCCGGCGCGATCATCGGCACCTACCTGTCGCCTCCGACCGACGAGGCCGTGCTGAAGGCCTTTTACAAAAACGTCAGGCCCTGGGGGTTCTGGAAACCCATACACGACAAAGTGGTGGCCGAAGACCCGTCCTTTACCGGAAACAAGGATTTCAAACGGGACCTGTTCAATGTGTGTATTGGCATCATCTGGCAGACTTCCTTGGTTATATTCCCTATTTACCTTGTATTATTGAAAACCGTCCCTTTCCTCGTAAGCCTGGCTATCGCGCTCGGGTGCAGCCTGATCCTCAAACGCACCTGGTTTGATAAACTGCCCAAAGATCAATGAGGCCCCAAGATCATTTCCTGCCATGAATAAAAAATTTCCGGAAGGATTTTTATGGGGAGGGGCCACCTCTGCCTACCAGATAGAAGGCGCCTGGCTTGAGGATGGCAAAGGCCCTTCGATCTGGGATGTATTCTGTATGATCCCCGGTAAGGTGATCAACCACGACAACGGCAATACCGCCTGCGATCATTACCACCGGCTGGAGGAAGACCTGGACCTTATTAAAAAAACCGGGATCCGGGCTTACCGCTTTTCGATCTCCTGGCCCCGGATTCTTCCGGCCGGCCGGGAAGCAGTCAATCCAAAGGGCCTCGAATTTTACAACCGGCTCATCGATGGTTTGATTCAAAGGGACATCGTCCCCTGGGCCACCCTGTACCATTGGGACCTGCCTGTCGCCCTGGAGATGGAATACGATGGCTGGCTGGATGCCAGGACCGGAGAAGCCTTTGTGGAATATGCCGCGGTTTGTTTCAGCCATTTCGGAGACCGGGTAAAAAACTGGATCACCATCAACGAGCCCTGGGTGGTTGCCATCCTGGGTTATGGGCTGGGAGTTTTCGCCCCGGGAAAAAAATCGAATACCCTCCCTTATCTGGCAGGACACCAACTGATCCTCGCCCATGCCAAAACCGTAGAGGTATATCGAAAACAGTTCCAGCCGGTTCAACAAGGGCAAATCGGAATTACCAATAACTGTGACTGGAGGGAACCCCTTACCGATTCACCGGAAGACCGGGCCGCAGCCCAGAGGGCCCTTGAATTTTTCCTGGGCTGGTTTTCCGATCCCATTTACAAGGGGGACTATCCGGAGGTGATGAAACAAAGGCTTGGCCCGAGACTTCCGGTTTTTAGTCCCGAAGAACAGGCATTGATCCGCGGATCCTCCGATTTTTTCGGACTCAATCACTACACCACGATGTATGCTTCCGACGCGTCGGGTAAGAAGGAGGCCGTTTCGGTTTATGGCAATGGGGGCTTGTCCGAGGACCAGGATGTCCATCTCAGCATCGGACGGGACTGGAAACTCACCACCATGCAATGGGCCATCGTGCCCTGGGGTTTCAGGAACTTGTTGGTGTGGATCGCCGAACGATACGAAAACCCACCCGTTTACATCACGGAAAACGGCTGCGCCTTCGACGACCAGCTTGCCCAAGGACTGGTCCATGACCCTGAGCGAATCGAATTTTTTAAAGGATATATACGTGCCCTGGCAGAGGCCCTGGATTCCGGTGTGGACGTCCGCGGTTATTTTATCTGGTCCCTGATGGACAATTTCGAATGGGCCTCCGGGTATAGTAAAAAATTCGGGATTATCTATGTGGACCAGGCGCTGAACCGGATCCCAAAAACCTCAGCAGAGTGGTATCGCCGGATCATTGAAACCAATGAGATTGGGAGCTAGGGGCTGGTAGCTGGTAGCTCGAAGCTCGAAGCTGGTATCTCGAAGCTCGAAGCTGGTAGCTGGGTGTGAACCACTCAAATTCCAGGAACGGCCAGGACAAAACTTTCCTAACTTCTAACTTCCAGCTTCTAACATTTAGCTCCTAGCTTCCAACTTCTAGCCCCCAGCTTCCAACTTATGTCTTCTTACAAAGTACACCGTGATCCAAAACGAAACCCCCAGGTAAATGGCCAGGGTACCAGGGATCATGGGCCACAACGAAGAGGCGAGGAACCAATCTCCCTGGGAGATCAGAAAATAGCCGCCCAGTATTGTTTTGATGCCTTCCGGGATCCAGGCCCGTGGATTCCGGTCCATGAGTTCAGTAAAGGCATAAACAAATACAAATAAAAAAAGGCCATAGAGGTAAATATGCCAGGGATTCAGTTTGTTGATGGCTGCGATATTGCCGAATAAATAGCTGGTGAGTAAAAGCAGGACCACGAGCTGGATCAAGGTCCAGACCTGCAGGGCGCCCGACGCCCGGGTCTCGTACTTTTCAAAATGGTATACATCTCCGATCTTATACACCTCGTGTTTAGCGGCCACATCCGCGGGACGCCAGCCGGTGGGCATGATCCAGATTCGCAGTTTATCCTTCCAGCTGGCCGTTTGCCATGCATCCCGGATCAGCAGCCAAAGATGCTGGAAATTGATTTTGATCGGGTTCCAGGTATGTACCGGACGGGTAATGCCGTATACGGGAGGGATATGGTCCAGCTCGGGTTGATAAGTGCCAAACCATTTGTCCCACCAGATGAAGATTTGTGAATAATTCTTGTCCAGGTATTCCGGGTTGATGGCGTGATGAACCCGGTGATGGGATGGGGTCACAATGATCTTTTCCAGGAATCCCATCTTGCCGATATGGCGGGTATGGTACCAGAACTGGGCAAAAAGGTGCAGGGGAGCCACGACGGCAATCACTTCACCCGGTACTCCGAGCAGGGCGGCAGGAAGGAGGAAAAAAGTAAACAACCTTACAAAAACCGAAATGCTCTGCCTGAGGGCGCAGGCAAGATTGAACTCCTCGCTGCTGTGATGGATGATGTGGTTGTTCCAGAAAAAATTGTATTCGTGCGCGATGCGGTGCACCCAGTAACCGGAAAAATCCAGGGCCAGGAAGGCTATCATATAAATCAGCAGGGAGTTTTGAACATGGACGACGGCCAGGTGGTCCACCATCCAGCCATAGCTGATAATGCCCACACTCAGCCCAAGCACATCCTTTACGACATTGGTCACCCCGGAACTCAGGGAAGATATCATATCCATGGTCCTGACGGTATCCATGCCCTTCTTCCAGCCATACCATTTTTCAAACAAGACCAGGATCAGAAAGGCCGGCATGGCCACCAACAATATTTTACCATAGGTCTCCATACGAAACGGATCAAACGCAGATCAAGTTAAAGGTTTTTCCCGGGCCAGCATGCGGTCCGCCCCGGCTTTAAGCTGGATTTCAACATATTTATTGATCTGGCTTTCATCGATCACCCCTGCAATTTCATTCATATGTACGACGGGCAGAAGGGGATGGCCGGAAGCCTGCATCAGGTGAAGGACTTTTTTGAGGCTTTGATCGGGGGTCACCGGAAACAGGTTGGGATGCGCATACTCCCCGATCGGCTGCCCATGGCCATTTTTTTTCATGGCATCGATGATGTCGGACATGGACAAGCTGCCGAAAATTTGACCGTCCTTCAATACAATAAAATTCCGCTCCATCCCTTTCTGGATCAGTTCCATCGAAAGGATCATGGGTGATTCAGCGTCCAGAGTGGTAAACCGCGAAATCATGAGATCGCCGGCATTTTTTTGTCCAAGCACGGTTTCCCACTGAACCTGTTTCAATTCACTGGCCGCAGTAAAAAAGATGAAAAGGCTCACCAGGATCAGCATCCAATGTCCCTGCAAGGCGGCAAAGATCAGAAAGACCAGGGAGAGGAACTGGCCAATGCGGGCGGCAATCCGGGTCGATCTCAACCTGGACCATTTCAAAGACAAAAGGGCCCTGAGGATCCTCCCTCCGTCCATAGGAAATGCCGGCACGAAGTTAAAGACGGCCAGGATCACATTGGAAACCATGAGGAGCGGGAGGAAGGATTTGAAGCTGGCATCCGACTCCGGAAAAGCGGCCGCCCTTTCGAAAAATTCCGAAGGGCCGGACAGCAACATGAAGGCGCCCAGGAGCAGGGCAATGACAATATTGACCATGGGCCCGGCCACGGCGATCCAGAATTCCTGGGAGGGTTTTTCACTGATGCTTTCAAGGCGGGCGATCCCGCCAATCGGGGTCAGGAGGATGTCCCTGGTTTTATGCCCGAATTTCCTGGCCACGAGGGCATGTCCGTATTCATGCAAAAGCACACAGAAGAATAAGGTGATTACATAAAATTCAAGATACAGGATCTGCGGGATGGATATCCGGTCCTGCCATCCCTGGTATCCCACCCACAAAAAGATGAGCACAAAACTCCAGTGCAGACGGATGGGAATCCCGGCGATTTTCGCCAATTGCAAAGTCCCGCTGTCAAACATCAATAAAGGCTGGGATAAAGATTGCCCTTCAGTAATTCGCGCGAGAGGATCAACTGCTGGATCTCGGAAGTGCCTTCATAAATCTGGGTGATCTTGGCATCGCGCATCATGCGTTCCACGTGATACTCCCTCACATATCCGTTTCCTCCGTGGATCTGGACGGCCTGGGTGGTTTGTTTCATGGCGATTTCGGCTGCCGCGTATTTGGCCATGCTGGCCGCAGCGGTATAATCCTTACCCTGATCTTTAAGCCAGGCTGCGCGATACACCAGGAGGCGCACACCTTCGATTTCCGTGGCCATATCGGCCAGTTTGAATGAAACCGCCTGGTGCTCAAAAATGGGTTTACCGAAGGTTTCCCGCTCTTTGCTGTAGCGCAATGCCCGGTCATAGGCTCCGGCTGCCAGGCCCAATGCCTGGGCGGCTATCCCGATTCGCCCCCCATCCAGGGTGCTCAGGGCGAAAGTAAATCCAAAGCCCTCGGGCCCAAGCCTGTTTTCCCTGGGCACGATCACCTTGTCGTATTGGACGGAAGTGGTATCGCTGGCCCGGATCCCCATTTTGTCTTCCTTTGGACCTATGGTGATGCCCGGCCATGATTTTTCCACGATAAAGACATTAATCCCTTTATGTCCCAGGGCGGCATCGGATTGGGCAAAGACCAGATGGATGTCCGAATGGAAACCATTGGTAATCCAGTTTTTTATGCCTGAAATTTCGTAATGATCTCCCTTGTCCAGAGCTACCGTTTTTTGTTTCATCGCATCGCTGCCTGCCTCGGGCTCGGAAAGGCAAAAAGATCCGAGCCATTCCCCCGCTGCCAGGGGGGCCAGGTATTTCTCCTTCTGTTCCGGGGTCCCGTATTTTTCCAGGCCAAAACAGACCAGCGAATTGTTGACGGAGAGGATCACTGCCGCTGACGCATCGATTTTGGAAATTTCCTCCAGGGTAAGCACATAAGAAAGGGTATCCAGTCCACTGCCTCCGTATTGTCCGCTGACAATCATGCCCATGAGCCCCATATCCCCCATCTGGCGAATGAGTTCACGGGGGAAATGCATGTTCCGGTCGCGCTCGATCACCCCTGGGAGCAGTATTTTTTGGGCAAAATCCCGGGCCATGTCCCGGGCCCCGGCCTGGGTTTCAGATAATTTGAAATAATCCACTTTTTGCGTGTTGATAAGCGGGTGTAAAATTGCTCAATTTTTATGAATGAAGGAGAGGTAGGCCGGCTCAAGGATATCCAGGACGGTTGCGAAGGTCATCATCCTGAGCCCAAACCGGTCCGCGACCCAGTCGAGGTAGCGCGACTGGCCCGGATGGAGCAAATTTTCTTTTTCGGAATCATCCGAACAATAAAACTGTACGGCATAGGCCGGTGTATCCTGGTCGGCAAACCTGAGTTTGCATAACTGGAATTCATGAAACAGGCCGTCCTGCATCACCCTTGGGATAAAGTCCGATTTGATCCAGCTCAGGCCTTCCGCTTCGGTATCGGGATCTATGTTCAGGGTAATGTTGTATACAAACATGATTTATTCCGCTTTGTCGGGCCGGGGAAATTTAAAGAATACCGAATGCAGGTGTTCGTTGAATCCCGGGAATTCATGATTGTAAAACAGGACCACATAAGCCATCCCGGTCTCCTCCCGGTAAATGCCAAACAGCTTACCATATCTCCTGGATGTGATGGACAACTTGGGCGTAAAACTCAGTTCGCCCGCCCAATCCGCCCTTAGGGAATCCTGGATAAAACGGCTGTTAAAAGACCGGGTCCGCATCCATTGGTTGTCCGCATTGGTGGCCAGGTTGGCCGCTTTATTCATAAAATGCACCTGGGGAGAAAATATCTTATTGGTTTGCAAAGCATCCAGGATAAGATATTTTAAATCGGCTGAATCTGTTTCCGATACCAGGCAAAGATCATAACGGTTGTAAACATCTTCACAGGGCAGATGCACCTTATACCATGTGCTGTCCGGAAGGCTGAGTTCCAGGCCCGCCGAGCGGAGCCGCGCGGTAAAATCGCGGGTATATTGGATCTGCCCGGTGCCCCGGAGACTGGAGATAAGGCATAAAACCAGGATCAACCGCTTAGCTGACATGAAGGCAAAATTAAGGGATTTGGCTGGGCTGAGAACCGGCGGGAGAAAGGCCGGAAAAAGAAAAAAGAGATCGGCTCTTACCCCCCAGCGAACCGACCTCATAAAGCATCAATCTGTTAGGATCAATACTTCGGCAAGTATAATGCATATTTCTTGCCAAATTGAATGGATAAGGACAAATTCGGGTTCTTTTAACTCATATTTTTGAAATTAATGTTTAACCGGTTGATCCCTTAATTATTTATTCATTCTTAAATCTTATATGTAAAAGAAATTAATATTTATTGCCTTTTTTCGTTATCTGGGTTCGAGGGTTTTACGGATCCGTTCGGCAAGGTCATCGAGGTGCATGCCGGAAACGGAGGACCCCCTTCTCCCTGCGGCCTGCATGATCACCGGACGCAAGGCTTTGAGATGGCCGCGCACCAGGCTCAGCACATCATTTTTCTTTGGATCTGTTCGTGCAGGGAGGGTAGTCCCGAAAACCGTAACCGCATTGGACGGTGCAACGGGCGTCGTCAACATGGAAATCAGCCTTTCCACATATATCTTTTGAAGGTTGCGCCGGAACACATCGATCTCACCCGAACCATTCAAATCAGACCATATGGCCGATTGCAGGTCCCGGAAAAGGTCCGTCACCCGGTAGGCCGAAGGTGTTCTTACCGCCGTCTCGATCATACGCTGCAGCCGGTCTTCGTTGAAAAGGCCCTGGATCACCGGTTCCTGGATGGCCCGGATATTTTCCAGGCCGGAACCGGGCTGGATCCTGTTTAAAATGGACGGATCGATCAGCCATTCCGGCGTGTTAAAAATGTGGCGGGATAAAAACCTTACCGCATCCCGCTGAAGGGGGGCGGGCGTAGGTTCATACACCGGGCTGTTTTGTTCGAAAGTCTTGGGCGTTTCGTAAATACCCCCTACGTATTTGGTCACGTGACCGAGGTAGCGCCGAAACTGATCCACCGCCGATTCATAGGCTTCTTTAAGCACCTTAAAATCCTGGCCTTCTTCCCGGGTCCAGTCCGGCAATTGAGGAACGATCCGTTTGAGATTTTTAATCCCATACTCGGAGGCAAGCATGGCATTGTCTCCCAGGTCTTCATTCTGTGCCCTGGGGTCATAGGGATTGATCTCGGTAAGGAACCACAGTCGCCGGTTGGGGTAGGCTTTGGTCAGGAACCATTTATTGAGTATTTGCTGATCTTCCTTTTCATCCATGGTCCCATAGATGGGTTTATATCCCCATTCCACGGCCCATTTGTCGTAATCTCCGATCCTGGGGAAAAGGTCCGTGACGCTGTCCTCGGGCTGGGCTACATAATTGAACCGGGCATAATCCATGATGGAAGAAGTATGGCCGTTTTCATATATATATTTTTTATCCCTGAGCTTCTCCACCGGAGTGGCGCTGGAAGCTCCGAAATTGTGCCGCAGCCCTATGGTGTGTCCCACTTCGTGCGAGGCTACAAAGCGGATCAGTTGACCCATCAGTTCATCTTCGAATTCATTCGGCCTGGCCTTGGGGTCTACCGCGGCAGTCTGGGTTCGGTACCATTTGTTGAGCAGTTTCATGACATTGTGATACCAGCCGATATGGCTTTCGATGATCTCCCCGGACCTGGGGTCATTGATATTGGGTCCGTAGGCGTTTTCAACCGGTGAGGCAAAATACCGGATGGCGGAAAACCGGGCATCTTCAAGGCTCATGGTGCTGTCGTGCTCCGGGAATTCTTCCCCGCGGATGGCATTTTTCCAACCGGCTTGTTCAAAAGCTTTCTGCCAGTCATTGACTCCCTGGATCAGGTATTTCCTCCATTTTTTCGGGGTTGCCGGGTCGATATAATAAACTATGGGTTTGGCGGGCTCGATCAGTTCTCCCCTTCGCTGCCTCTCCGCGTCGGATTCATTTTTGGGCTCCAGCCTCCAGCGGACCGCGAAACTGGGATCCTCGGTGCGCTGTCCCTCTTCATCATAGACCGTATATCCCGTGGAAAAATAACCGATTCGGGGATCAAACAACCTTTTCCGCATGGGCTCCCTGGGAAGTAGGATGAGTGAAGTGTTCAGTTCCATGGAGGCGAAGCCCGAGGCCGTCGCCCCCGGCAGGGTGACCGTCTGAGGGCTGCCCGGGCCGCTGCTGTTAGGTGGCGGTGAAATGGCATAGGTTTTCACCGTTTTTACTTCGATGTTGATGGGATAGGGTTTTATGGATTGAATAAATGAGCGGTCGGACTGAAGACCGCCCATCCTGTACCTGGTCTTTATGGGATTGCTGAAACCGACGATTTGAACATCCCCGGAGAAAAAGTCAGTCACGTCGATCAATACGCTGGTATCCTTCCGGATGGCCTTGATATCAAAAGCGGCGGCAATGGGATCCAGGTTACTGTTCAGGACCGCTTTATAAATTGGGGCTGAAGTATCCGATCCCGTGTTGACCAGGGCGGTGGCCCGGACAAAGACTTTTTTTTCGGTACCCTTTTCAAAACGGATCATCTGCCGGTTTAACAATTCCCCGCCATATCCGGCTGAGGTCGGAGTGCGGACAAAACGGGTGACCGCCAGCATGGGCCGGCCCATCATGGAGTCCGGAATTTCAAAATAATAGCGGTCCTCCACCTGGTGTACCTGGAACATTCCCGGCCTGCTGACCGATTTGGATGTGATGATCTCAACATAAGGTCTTATCCCGTTTTTCGCAGCCGGAGCGCGCCGGCCGGATTCCACAGAAGCCGTATCGGCTTTGGGTTTAAGTGTATCCCGGGCCGGTTGAGGAAGGACAGGGGTAGCAGTGGGCCCCGAAAGCTTGATTTCGGCTACCCTTGATTTTCGGGAAGTCGAACAAGCCAGGAACAATACAGACAGAAGAATAAAAGAAATTCCTTTGGACATGAGTGACGTTTTGAATTTTTAGCAATAATAACCTTAAATTGGTTATGAAATAATGTTCCGCCAAATTGCCTGGCTTTCTTCCTGAACAGAACAAAAAACCTTTATTGCCAAATTGCGGAAATAATTGATTTAATGTATGATTCCTGAATTTATCTTTAAACGGGTGAAGAGAAAATTGGCAGAACTTGTTCTAATTTTGACTGTCTTTTGTATGTCAGCATTTCAGGGGAGCGTTCCGGAATCTCCAAGACCCGTTTTCCATTTTACTGCCCCACAGTTTTGGATCAATGACCCAAACGGCCTGATTTATTACAAAGGAGAATACCATTTGTTTTACCAGCACAATCCCTTCGGCAATGAATGGGGACATATGACCTGGGGCCATGCCAAAAGCAAGGACCTGGTTCAATGGACGCACCTGCCCGTAGCCATCCCGGAACAAAAAGACCATATGATTTTTTCAGGCTGCGTCGTCCATGACCAGAAAAATTCAAGCAGCCTGGGGTCTGCCTCCCGCGGACCGCTGGTGGCCTTATACACCGCTCACCGGGAGGGCCACCAGGCACAACATATCGCATACAGCACCGATGACGGCCTCCATTGGAACCTGTTTAAAAACAATCCGGTACTGGACCTCAAAAAACAGGATTTCAGGGATCCCAATGTTTTCTGGCACGAACCGACCGCCCGATGGATCATGGCCGTGGTCCTGCCCAAGGAATTCAAGGTGCAGTTTTATGCATCAAAAAACCTGATCAAATGGGATTTGCTCAGCGATTTTGGAGGCCATCCTTCCTTCAAAGAAATTTGGGAATGTCCGGCCCTGTTCTCCCTTCCGGTAAAAAACCAAAAAGACAAAACCAAATGGGTTTTGCTCATTTCCACCAACCGGGAATTTTCATCCATGCGATATTTTACCGGTGATTTTGACGGCACCTCCTTCCGCTGCGACCACGCACTGGACCAGGTCAACCGGGTGGATGCCGGCAAGGATTTTTACGCCGCGATCCCTTTTTATCAGTCCCCGGATCAAAAAAAGATCTTGCTCGGATGGATGAACAACTGGGCCTATGCCAACCAAAACCCGACTGAAAGCTGGAAAGGCATGATGACCACCGCCCGGGAACTTGGAATTCAAAGGGAGTCCGATGGATCTTACCGGCTCCTCCAGGCCCCGGTGGAAAGCCTGCAGGCCATCAGGAAGAAGGAGAGGGAATACCACGCCGATCAGGGTACAAAATTTGACACCTGGGAAATACAGACCTCCCCGGCAATGGAATGGCAGATCAGCCTGGATTCCCACAAGGGGGTTGTACTCGATTTTGATTTTGGAAAGAAAGCCAAATTGCTGGTGACCTGGGATGCGACCCGTCGCCAACTCTGTCTTGACCGTACCAGTAAATCCCTTGCTTTTCACCAGGCCTACCCTTCCATTGAGTGTACCGGTGTGAGCCCGGGACACAACCTCACCCTTCAAATCCTTATTGACCGATATTCCTTAGAAATCTTTGCAGATCAGGGAAAAGCGGCTCTCACCTCCGTGTTTTTTGCTCCGGGTGCACTCCAGAAATTCAGAATTAATGGAAAACAATTCCAGGCTAAAGCCACCCTTTGGGACCTGGATCCCCTAGCACCCTGAGGAGTTTTTACGCCGGGTTCTCCCGGTCATCTTAGTAAAAAAATAACTGCTTCCTCAATTCCTATAGTCCAATGCGGGCTTCCGGTCGCCAATCATCGGTTTGTATTCAAAAGGTTCTCCACGGCGCATTTTCAGTTCTTTCCAGGCCTCTTCGATTAAACCGCTTTCGTTGAATAAATCGACGGCAGTGCCTGCCAGGGTTTTGGCGGCAACCAGCATGCCTTTTATACCAATGGAGGTTCCTCCGGCGGCGACGGCCTGCCAGCTGTGAGCCGTGGTGCCCGGCACCCAGGTCGCCGTACTCAGTCCTGCCGTAGGCACCACCCAACTGACATCCCCCACGTCGGTGGAAGCCGGCCATGGGACATCGCTTACTGCAAATGGGGCAATCGCAGAGGTACCGGAGAGGTCTTTCAATGTCCCTCTGAATGTGGATTGAATTTTTACCGCGAAGTCCTTTTCTTCCGGTATATAGGAGTATCCTCCCGAGATCCTGAGATTTTTATCCATAAGGCCGGAAATAGCAGCGTTAGGAAGGAGGTTGTAAACCCCGCTGATGATTTCCCATTCTGCCTTTGTTTCCGTACCCATGGCAGCTCCCAGAGCCGCCTTTTCAATTCTTTCCCAGATGGAGGACACCGTCTCCACCCTGGGGTGCCTCACATAATAATAGACTTCCGCAAAGGCCGGCACTACATTGGGAGCCTCCCCGCCCCTGGTGATGACATAATGAATGCGTGCATCGGAGGGTATGTGTTCCCTCATCAAATTGACCATGGCATTCATGGCCTCCACGCCATCCAGGGCAGACCTGCCCCGTTCAGGAGACATAGCCGCATGGGAAGCCACCCCGTAGAACCTGAATTTGGCGGTTTTATTGGCCAGGGAGGGGCTGGCTGAAGCATTGTTTGCGTCCGCGGGATGCCAATGCAAAACCACATCCACATCCCTGAACTGATTTTCCCTCACCAGGTATACCTTTCCTGAACCGCCTTCTTCGGCAGGGCTGCCATAAAATCGGATGGTTCCCACGGTCCCGGATGCTTTCAACCAGTTTTTAACTTCGATCGCCGCGGCGGCAGAAGCCGTTCCAAACAAATGATGGCCGCAGGCATGCCCCGCCGGTTTTCCGTCCAATATTTTTAAATAAGGCACCCTATCCTGGGACAGCCCCGGCAGCGCATCGTATTCTCCAAGGAGGGCGATCACCGGTTTACCGGTTCCAAAGGACGCAATAAACGCCGTCGGCATTCCCGCGACGCTATCCTGAATTGAAAACCCTTCCTTTTTCAAGAGCGATTTGAGGAGGTTGCTGCTCTTAAATTCCTGGAATCCCACTTCGGCATAATCCCAGATGTTTTGGGCAATGCCGGAATATTCAGCATCCCGTCGATCGATGTTTTTATATAGTTCGGTTTTGGAAAGCTGGCCAAAGGCCGATGCGGATAAAACAAACAGTAAAGAGGTAAAGGTCCATTTCATACATTTGAAATCTTTTGGGAAGATACAAAATGGACGCCTGGGCTCCGGAAAAGGAATTATTATGCGGAATCGACCGGATGGAAACCTCAAGTCCGCCTGATCCCTCCCTTGTTTATGGATTGGTGACCAATGATTCTGCCGTCAATAAATCAGGCATGCCGGTAAAACAGGCCCTGCTCAAGGCAGGATACCGGATCACCCGGCTCTTTTCACCGGAACACGGACTCCAGGCCAGGGGCGTGGATGGCGCTGCACAGCCAGACCGGACAGATCCCGGTTCAGGGATACCGGTGACCAGTCTTTACGGAGACCGATTGGAACCCCCGCCTGAGACGCGCTCAGGCCTGGACGCCATCCTGTTCGACCTGCCAAATGCCGGCGTTCGATTTTATACCTACCTGTGGACCATGTCTTACATGATGGAATGGTGCGATAAAGAAGGACTTCCGCTGATCATCCTGGACCGGCCCAATCCGCTGGGCGCCGACTTGTCCCGGGCTGAAGGCCCAATGATCACACCGGGCTACTATTCGTTCATAGGGAGATGGAACATTCCCATCCGGTTCAGCCTCACCATGGGAGAACTTGCCTTGTTGTTGAAGTATGAAATGGGCCTGGAAAAGCTTTCTTTGCAAATCATCAAAACCGAAGGTTGGAACCGAATGGATACCATTCTCGACTGGAGATACCCCTTCAAACCACCCTCCCCTGCACTGCTTTCCCCCACTAGCTATCTGACCTACCCATGCCTTTGTTTCCTGGAGGCTACCAATGTTTCCGTAGACCGTGGCGGGCCCGGGTCATTCGAAGTAGCCCATGCGCCCTGGATTCGGGCGGAAGAACTGACCGATGCCTTTAACTTGTACACACCACCGGGGATGGAAGCGCTGCCTTATCGGTGCGTGGAACCTCAGAGGCAATACCCGGGTCTGTCTGGCGAAGGCCTCCGGCTCCGGGTGACAGACCCTGCTGTCTTTCGGCCGGTAAAAACAGGCATGATCCTTTTAGCCTTGCTGAGGACCAGCTATCCCGATCATTTTTCGTGGGTACCCTACCCCACCCTGGTCAATCCATCCGGCGCCCGGCATTTTGAATTGCTGTCCGGTGGTGAAGGCTTAAAGTCCTGGTTGGAAAACGAACCGCTCCGTCATCTGGATGAGCTGGATGATTTATTGGCCGTTCCCAGTTGGGCCGAAAGGGTGGAAGCTTTCCTCTTATACAGATGAGAAGTCATAGTCTCCCGATTGATTTACCTTTGCGGAAAATTAACCAAACCATACAGATATGTACAGGACGCATACTTGCGGAGAGCTGAGGATTGAAAATGCGGGGCAAACCGTGACTTTAAGCGGTTGGGTGGATGCCAGCCGCGACTTTGGCGGCATGACCTTTATGGACCTGAGGGACCGATATGGAATTACGCAAATCGTCTTCAATATGGACTCGGATGCCGCCCTCTGTGAGGAAGCCAGAAAACTGGGCCGGGAATATGTGATCCGGGTCACGGGCGAAGTGAGGGAGCGAAGCGCCAAAAACCTGAAAAGGCTTACCGGGGAAATTGAGATCCTGGCCAAAAACCTGGAAGTGCTCAATGCGGCCAAGGTGCCCCCATTTACCATAACTGAGGATACCGACGGCGGGGATGACCTGCGCATGAAATACCGTTACCTGGACATCCGCAGGCACAGCGTTCAATCCAAAATCATCTTCCGTTCCGTGCTCGGATTGGAGACCAGGAAATACCTGTCGGGACATGGTTTTATTGAGATCGAAACCCCCTTCCTGATCAAAAGCACTCCCGAAGGCGCCAGGGATTTTGTAGTCCCGAGCAGGCTCAACCCCGGCCAGTTTTACGCCCTGCCGCAGTCCCCTCAGACCTTTAAGCAGATATTGATGGTCGCCGGGATGGACAAATACTTCCAGATCGTCAAATGTTTCCGGGACGAAGACCTGCGGGCCGACCGGCAACCGGAGTTTACCCAGATCGACTGTGAAATGTCCTTTGTACACCGGGAAGACATCCTCCAGACTTTTGAGGGCCTGATCCACCATTTGTTTTTGTCCATGTTGGAGGTCGATCTCGGCGCCTTCCCGAGGATGAGTTATGACGAGGCCATGCAACGGTATGGGGTGGACAAGCCGGACCTTCGATTCGGTATGCCCATCCATGAGTTGAATGAAAAGGCCAAAGGCAAAGGTTTCTCCATATTTGACCAGGCGGCTTACATCGGCGCCCTGGTGCTGTCCGGAGAAGCGGACCATTATTCCAATAAAGAAATCAAAGAACTCACCGAATGGGTTCAACGCCCACAGATCGGCGCCAAAGGACTGATCTATGTCAAATGCCTGGAAGACGGGAGCTTTAAATCCAGTGTGGATAAGTTTTACGGCGCGGAGGATCTTCGTGCCTGGGCTGATTTTACCGGTGCCAAACCGGGCGATATCTTGTTTATCCTCTCCGGCGAACAAGACAAGACCCCTAAACAACTTGGAGAATTACGACTGGAACTGGGAAGGAAACATTTTCTGATCCAGGCCGGTGATTTCAAACCGCTTTGGGTCTTAGACTTTCCCTTGCTGGAATGGGACGAAGAAGCAGGTCGGTTCTTCGCCATGCACCACCCCTTCACTTCTCCCAAAACCGGGGATATCGAAAAAATGGCCAGCGATGACCGCGCGGTGCTTGCCGGCATTCGGGCTGACGCGTACGATTTGGTGATCAACGGCACAGAGATCGGTGGCGGTTCCATCCGGATTCACGACCGGGGTTTGCAATCCAAAAATTTTTCCCTGCTTGGGTTTACTCCCGAACAGGCCCAGGATCAGTTTGGGTTTTTACTGAATGCGTTTGAATTCGGAGCACCGCCCCATGGGGGTATCGCTTTTGGCTTCGACCGCCTGTGCGCGGTGATGCAGGGACAAACTTCCATCCGCGACTACATCGCTTTCCCGAAAAACAATATGGGCCGGGATATGATGATCGACGCGCCTTCGGCGATAGATGACAAACAATTGAAGGAGCTGGGAGTGAATGTGGTAAAATCCGAATAATCCAATACCCGCTAATTTCCGATCCATGCCTCGGGTTGGCGGTTCGGGGTCTGTGTGAACGCTTTATCTCAGGACAATAATTTGGCCGAAAACGGATCGAGATATAAAACCGTATCCGGATGCCGGCGCAAAATACTCGCGGGGCAGGCTGTGGAAATTTCTCCATGCACGCTCCCGAATACGGCTTTTGCCTTTCTTTCATCGGGCACCACACAACTGATGCTTGTACAGGACATGATCGCGGGAATGGTCAGGCTGAGCGCATGGGTGGGAACCTCATCCAGGCTTTGGAACCAGCCCTCGCCCAGTTGCTGGAGGCGGCATGCCTGATCCAGCGCCACTTTTTTTACCAGGCGGGGATCGTTAAAATCCGCAACCGGCGGATCATTGAAAGCGATGTGCCCGTTTTCACCAATGCCGATGCAGGCCAGGTCAATGGGATGGTCCTTCAATAGGGATTCATACCTTGCAGCTTCGGCCTCCGTATCGGCCGCATCTCCTTCCAGGTAATAAACCCGGCCGGGCCGCACCTGATCAAGAATCCGTTCTTTGAGGTATTTTCTAAAGCTGGCCGGATGGGACTCCGGTATGCCCAGGTATTCATCCAGGTGGAATACGGTGATCTTTTCCCAGTCCACCATTTCCTTTTGAAGATATTCGAGGAAGGCAAACTGGGAAGCTCCTGTAGCGAGGATGAGGTTGGCGCGGCCTTTAAGCCTGATGGTATCCTCCAGTTTTTGCGCAACCGCCGTCGAAGCGGCCCTCCCCAATGCCTCTGCATTTTCAAATATTTTAATCCGCAACGAATCCGATTTAAATTCTTTAACCATAC
>Ga0116142_10001077_pt1 | contig 33937 bp, 58 predicted proteins | sample AD_UKC033_MetaG_FD_89785 | JGI IMG/M metagenome (GOLD analysis project Ga0116142, IMG submission 89785) | Active sludge microbial communities of municipal wastewater-treating anaerobic digesters from USA - AD_UKC033_MetaG | ecosystem: Engineered > Bioreactor > Anaerobic > Digestate | place: USA... | reverse complement strand
CCATCATGATATCAAAAAGGTTCCATACTTGTCCATAAAGACCTAATACACTGAAAAGTACAGTATCTATAATCTGGGAAGCCATGAGCGAGACTACTAAGCGCAACATGAGCCGTTTGCCCTCAAACTTTTCCCGGAGCCAGCCAAAGAAGAATATATCGAAGGCTTGGACGACCACGAAGGTGATGAGCGATGCGCCTATAATCCGAGGAAGTGGAGTTAAAATGAGCCGGAACGCCGGATCTGCGAGATCGAAGGCATTCGGCTCATACTCTAATTGAAATAATGATAATAACACAAAACCGCTCGAGACTAAAAAGGAAATGAGTAAATGAGACCTTGCGGTTTCTTTGCCATAAAATTCTTGTAGAAGATTAAAGCCTAACAAGTAACTTACAGCCAAAGCATCTGTCGCGGTGACATCTAAGCCAAATAGAGAGATTTGTTTGGTTACAAAAAGATTCATAGATACGGCTATGACACATAGCCATGCATGAAGAGCTCTCTCTCCTAAACGCAAAGTAAATAATATTAGCAGCAATAAGACCACTAAATGAGGGGCAAGAACTCCAATATTATGCACTCACTAGTATCCAGTCATCAGAGGTTGCATCATCTTTTTCACACACATAGGGAAAGCCGTTTTTGTCCCATACTTTTTGTTGATCGGGCCAATATGGATGTGTATGTAGTACCATGTTCATGGCAAACCACACGAACATACCTTCGTCCCATGTAGGACGCGTCGCTTTTTTACCCTCTTGTAAAGCCATAACCATAGATGAATAGTCCATCAGCTTCTCCCTTTTTTTAAGTTCTTGCTCACGAAAATACTTTTCGCGGTCAGATTGTAGCAGATACTTGGGGTCAACTTGTACTAAAATATTTTTTTTACCATTCTCATCTAGAGCACGTTGCATAAATTGCCCTCCTTTACTTCGTCTTTTTGAGAACAAATAGCAACTTTAAATTATTTCATCTATACAAATTTGCTGGATTGCGGAATGGATAAGGAAGGTCAGGAGTCATACCATGGGCTTTCATCCACATAGTATCAATATCTTGAGGACTTAATCTTTCGTTATCTTTATTGAAAAGGTGAGTAAATAAAGCGTAACGTTCAGCATCTTTAGTGTGGTCGTTTCTCTTAATGGGTTTTTCAACACCGTGCTCTGAGGCTTTTTTGTCCCAAAGATAGTTTCCGTACTCCTCAATAGTGGCTGTACAGTTAGCACATACTTTGTATGTTCCATTAACCAATAGCTTGTTTTGGAATCTAATTCCATTAAGGACGTCGTTTTCTGCATCAAAAACTTGAGAGATTCCGTTTTTTCTGCATTCGACTTTGAATGAAGAGGCTGAAGGGTCGACATAAATTGCTTTTACTGGATAACCATCGATGAACTTCGCCAGATCGTCGACATATTCGGAATCAGATTTATGTCTATTAGTACGGTTACTATCATAAAAATACTCTTTTTCACACCAAATATTAGGAAATTGTGTTCTATCTATTCCAATTAAAACAAAAACACAAGGGTTAGTGGTTCCATAATCGATTCCGACGATATATTCTTTCCCGTAGCCCGGCGGATGGTCAATCACATGGATTTTATTGTCAAAAAACGGATAAATAGCACCCTCTGCAAGCACCCATCTGCCTTCGATATAGCGCTGATACCAAATGCCTGTGTATTCTTTTTTGATATTTTCAACGAAAACTGGGTCTAAAGCTGGATTGTCTTCCATAGTGAAAGACCACCATTTGAGATCTATATCTGTGTTATCGATAAGCTCTTTTTTCACCCAGTGAAAGGGAGAATCGGGGTTAGAAGTAGCGAAGAGTCTAGCTCCTTTGTTTGAGATACGGCTTTTGAGCATTTGGAATAAGCCATAAGGCATAAGGGTAAGCTCATCCACATAAGCAAAAGTAAGAGTAGAGCCCGTGATTTTGTCCTGAGCTCTTTCATCGGGGGCTCCCACTAAGTGAATCCGTCTTCCCCAAAGCGTCATGGAAGTAGCCTTGGAAGAAGGAGGAGGAATACTCAGCCAATCGCAGAAGGGCAAAATAATGTTTCTCTGCAACGTTTCGCGGGAAACGCCTAGAAACATACCATCGCCGGGAGGAGCTTCACTAAGCTCACGGGCTATGCGGATATTCGCAGCAAAAGTCTTGCCGGAACGCACAGAGCCAATAGCTATGTTGTTTCTTGCATTTGCATTGACGATGAAGTCATGTTGTTTTGGTGAAATTCCGTAGAAGGAGCCTGAGAACGCATCCATTGAATAAACTCATCAAATTTTTCTTTTTTAACATCTAATTGAGGGTCTTCTTTTTGAGCTAAGTATTGTTTACCAAGCCAAATAAGCATGGCGGTACTCCCTTTGCCCTCTAAACCGTTTTTTACTTGAGCTTTTCTTAAATCGATACGCCAGCGAACTAAGGAACGATTGATCACATCTTTGAAATTATTATGAATGGACTCGGTTGTGGTATTTAAAAGAGTGGCTATTTCTTCAATAGGGCAGCCAAAATAGCTCATCTCTTCAATCAGTAGACCTTTTTCTTCATGAAGAAGGTCATTGGTTTGAGATTTCTCGATTAGCTCGTCAAATTTCTCTTTAGGCAGCCAATCTCTGAAATCGCTCGTAGTCTTCGAATCTGAAGGGGGTGATAAAGATTTCCGTGTAAGCTTCGTCATCATATTTCTTTATGGGTGAGACCCAGACGATTCTTGAATCATCCGAGTAAATTATTCCTTTCATACAATCTTCGTAAAACTTTGCGAGATTGGAAGCGTCGGGCTTACTAATGGGTAGTAAGAGTCCTGTCTGAGCCAAATGCTTTTGGCGTTTAGTCCATGACTTAGGAATGCCGATATGAAACACAAAACGCACAAAAATAGCAGTGTCCAGAATATCACCTTGATACTGGGTTTGTATGATTTGTCTAACTTCGGCCGCTTCTTTGGCCTGTGGAAAATAGGGCCACCTGCGCATGTCACGTTTTACCCAATCTACCTTTACACACTCTCTATGAGTCTGTTTAGCAATCGGCTTGCCCGGTATCTTGATATATATCTCGTCCATAGTCGCTTGATTGCTTTACTTGACTATAAACTAAATATTTTATTTGACAATATAAAAAAAGGCCACACCCCGTGGCCGAATAACAACTCGATTTTTTGCATTTTGATTATATCATTTATGAAATATCGAAATCGACTTTAGGCTCTGGATCTTCTAATTCTAGCCACCAGTCTAAAGGAGAGAGTTTAAGATATGTACGCTCTGTCTCGCCAATGTGAGTTTGAGCTTTTTCTTCGAGATATTTTTGAATATTGAACTCATGCTTTTGCTCTAAATGTAAAGCAGCTTTACACCAGAAATAGAGATTCTTATCGAACTCCGGCAGGAAGGTATGCGGATGAATCAAATGAACACTAAAGAAAGTAGATTTGTTCTCAATGCCCGGTCTAATATAGATAGACTTTTTCGCTAGAATCACAACTTTCCCATAAGAGGGTAGGTTTTCTTTCGCCTGCATCCATTTCATAGTCTATCCATTCCAAATTTCCCAGATGATCGTAGGTAAAACCACGATTATCTTTGATTACATAATATTTCCAAGCCCCATTAGGCCATTGAATCAGAAACTCTTTTCTTTGACTCACGCAATCTCTCTACAAACCATTCTAACGCTTCAGCTACCAGATAAGGGTCATACTCCATCATCAACTTTCTTATGGTTGAGTGAAGGGTACTTTCGATGGCTTCGATTGTCTGATGATGCGCTATCTCTTCTGGAGTCAGGAGTTGAGATAAGAAGCATTCCTTTTGATTTGAACCGTTCGATTTTTTCGAATAGTTGCCTTGGAAGGGTAACGTATTCATCATAAAACATCGGCTCCATATCGCTTAACTCCGAGCCACTTTCTGTAGTTTCCTTCACAGCACTCACACCATTTACGTTTGAGACGATGGCAATACTGGCATTTCCATGCTTTTTTTATATAGTCTTTTTTTGGGAGGGACTTCGTAGAGCTCTTCAAAGGTAATGAACCATTCATCTAACGCCTGAATCCAGAGGTAAAACTCGAGCTTAGCATTCTTATCAGCTTCTTCAGCTTCTTTTTGGCTTTGATACGTAATGCCAAGAGAATCACCTCGTAGAGTTTCAATATATTCCCCTATTGCCAGAGAGACAATTGGAGTGAATTTCTTTGAGGGCATAAGCATGTCATAGCTAAACTCAATTTTAGAGTATTTTTCTACGTTATACAAGGAGTCTTTAAACGAAAGCCACTTCAAGATTGCGACTCATCGTTGCGTATTCAAGCGCAGTGCCCTACCTTCTCCATGTTCCCATGCTTACAGCGGTAATAAGCATTCCCCCCGTCTTTGCCAGGAATAGTGATATAGCCTTGAGCTCCCCAAGACTTCGGCTCCGTAACGATCATCAGGCAAGCCCCAAACATCTCATCCGACGCAGGGTCTATTTGGACGATGTCGCCGACCTGCAAGTTTTGTGGATGACCACCTAATTCTAAATGCGCTTCAAGTTGTTGATTCATAGATTCCAATCCAGACAACCAGAAACAGACGGTGTAGTTTTAGTTTTGCACCCTTCTTGAATCTCAAAATCGATTCCAGTACGCAAGCCTACGTGATCCGGCTTTAATGCTGAGTAATCTCTTGCGCAGCTAGCAAGACTCATGCTAATCGCTAAAAAAAGTAAATATTTCATTATCCAACCAAGTATCTATCGTTATCAGATATTTCACCCGGGGGACTGTACCATATTCTCATCTTTCCATACACAAAAAGCACAATGACCTGTGGCAACAGCTATTGGCCCATTAGTACCTAAGTGCGTCTGATAATAGCTAGTATGTTGCATAAATGTTCCTTTTTTGCTTAAGAATCTATGTACTAAACTCAGTAATTCTTTGAATTTTCTCTGATCTTAATATTAAATTAATAAGTTTATAGATTTTCATTGCATTCTTGTTTTGAAACCACTTCACCCATAGTACCAATGTGGGAGAAATTATTTCACATCAATTGGTACTAAAAGTCATTTGCATTTTCTGTTTTCCAATCTTCTAGGCAAGAACATACTCTTTCTTTGGCGACTTTAAGGCGAGTGTCTTCACCTACTAAGACTTTGAGAGATTCAAGATTTGCTTCATAGGCCTCCCAAAGAAGAGAGAGTATGCGCTCTTTGTTGCACGAGCTTATGAAGTCAGAGCTTTGATGGCGAGCTGTGTAGGCTTGAACGCTTTCACCCCGAGGGCCTGTTATACTTCGAGCTTTTTTAGGCATATGAGCCTCTGCTTCCTCTAAGATTCTGTCAATCTCCGGCTTTTTAGTGATATTCATCTTCTGTGCTAGGCACGATCTAATCTTTTTGCTACGGTCTCTCATCTCTTCCTTTTGAAATTTTAAATCGTAATCATCTTCCTCGTTCAACCACTCGTTTAGCAGCTTGATAAGCCCTTCGTATCTCTTGTTTGTGCTCATAGTATCTCTTATCAAAAGCCATTAAGGAATCTTCAATGCAGTGCATGACATGCATGAGTAGAGAAGCTACAGCGTATTGCTCTTGTTGGCATTCGTAGTCTAAACAGGTCTTCAAAGAGTCTTTGGCTCTAAAAAGAAGGTCTACTACAGTTTCAATGTCTAGGTCTTTCTCGCATTGTGCAGTCATAAAATATGTAAAGTGAGTGTAGAAGTGCTCCCAAGTCTTCCATAGCTTCTGAAAGTCCAAAAAATGGTTCAGTATCTGGGAATTCATCTACTTTGTCTTGTATTTCCTCTACATAGGCTAAACATTTTAAAAAAATGTCTCTCCAGTACTCCATCTCAACTTTATTGATAGCTACTGACTCAATAGTTATTGGTTCTATCTTCAAGTCTAACTCGGGCATAAGCTCAAGACATCTCAACAACGCTTTGTTTGGCTGAAGCATTTTGTAACTTCTTTTGTTGGTTTTCTGTCAGTTTAACCATTTTCTTCATCCATTTTAAAGGAAAGAATATGACATCTTTCTCAATAATCATTTTTCCTTCTTTGTGGTTATAGGTCTTTTTTTTCGGATAAGTAATTCCTTCTACTTCTTGTGGATTAAGTTCTTTATCAACCAGATCTTCCATAGTAGTTCCATAGATTTCTTCTTTATCTACGAAGACAACCCAGAACTTAAAGGGAGAAGTGAAGTGAATATTTTTATAGGCGTTAAAGTCTGACATATTGAAGCCATTCTCATTTTCCCATAACCTTACCTTAGTTTTGACTTCGGCAATGAACATGTCATGGAAATCAAATGGGACGTCTTTAGAGGGCTTGTAACACAAAAAGTCAAAAGGGTGTTGTCTTCCTACACAATAGCACTGTTCGTTGCACCTTGGGCACGTAAAGCCGTTGTAGAGGCCATAAACGAGATAGCCTCGTTCAATAAGCATTTGAGCGAAGTAGCGCTCGCCCAGAGCTCCTGTGTTATTCATTCTTTGGAAGCTCATCTTTCACTCCATTGGGTAAAGGGAAAATTTTCTTTCAAAAACAAAGAGCAGTCCAAGTGAGACTCTTCCATATCGAGTATGACTACCCAATCATCCAATCTTTTTTTAGTTGCCTCAGGGAAAGCCTCCCTCTCTTCTTCTTTAAAAGCCTTTTGCTCTTCCTCCCATTTCTTCTTGGAAATCTTAACAAGCTGATATCTCCACTGCTCAATCTGAGACCTTGTCATGAAAAAGCCTTTCTCAACTTTCAGCGGATGGACGCTTATCGCCCAATACTTTGCCATGCTGTAGGACCTTTTGCTTTACGGTTTGAATATAGTCGTCTAACACCTCATCTGGCTGCTGTGTAGCCATTGCCACATTGGTAAAGAGATTAGCAGCTACTTGCATAGCCTCTACTCCATTCAATGAAGCCTCATTGAGCTGCTCGATAAAAGTATTTAAAAGATTGTGTATCTTCTCTTCATTCATAAGTCATATTTCTCCAAGGCTATCGAAAGCATAGAGGCCAAAGCCTGCATCTTCCTTAAGGTTTCCTGCATAGTAAACTTCCCTGTGAAGTAGGGGGCTTCCTCTCTTAAAGCTAGCTCTATCTCAAAAGAGTCGTAGCTTAAAGTATCAAGCCCATGCTTCACGGCTGCCTTAGAAAAAACGAAATGCCCATTCTCGTAATGATGCGGTTCGAATACGCTCTGCATATGCAAGTCGAATTCTTTTTCTTCTATCTGATATTCTTTTTTCAAAAGGGGAGCTCCGCTTCGCCTTCTTCTTCGAAAGACTGTGGTTTGACCTCTACTTCTGGATGAGCTGCTAAATACTCATCTACGAGCTTTCTTACAGCCTCCCAGAAATTATCTTCTGTGGCCTTGTATCTAAACTTCACAACGGGCCTCCACCCCTTATTGTCTACTGCCTCATGCCAGTAAGCCGGGAAAGCAAACCATCTTCTAGGACCTTTTTCTCCGCTCATCCGAAACTCTCGGCATTTCGCAATCTCTAAATCAAACTTAGGAATATAGAGTGTAAACTCAGCATAAGTACTCTTATTCAGCACTACTTTATAATCTAAAAGTTCCATTACGCCTTCCCCTTATTCAATAAAAGTTTTGAATCTCTATGCATCAGCTCAATAGAGTCATAATCACGAGTAAATGCGCCCAGTTTTTTAATCTCTAAGCGCATTTTCCCCGTGTTAGGGTCAGCCGTATGGCAGTCGTATTTGGTATATGGAAAATAAAGAACAATGCCATCTTCTCTCTCAATAGAAAAGCCAGCACTGAAGAAATCAAGATTAATGAACTTCATTTTTGCTACGTTGGTAAAAGTTTTAGAACATTTACATGTCTATCAAATCATTATTTTTTGTGCAAAAAGATAAGTTTAAAGGTCTAATTAAAATAATTACTTGATACCAATCTTTCTTTTATGAATCAATTTGCTTCTTATTTAAGTAGCAATATGGTACAGTCTTAGCAAATCTTAAAAGGAGAAAACATGAAAGCGATACTAAGAGAAGATTTAAGAAAAGAAGGCTTAATTCCTGCATCTAATCGAGCAAGAGCAGCTCATAAAATCAACTGGAATAAGAGCTATGAATGCTGGCAGCCCAACTTCTGCGAAGACAGTGAATTGAATATGGTTTTATGGATAAACTCTAAAATTGAATGGATTAGAGTTTCTTCCATAGATTTTGACTTTATACCTGAAGAAGGAGATTAAAAATGAAGCAAGTTTATCAAACAGGCCACACATCTATCAATTCTTTTGGAACCCAGCAATTTAGTGTGGTTGAAGATGATTCAGTGTGTCACTACTCTTTTGAAGAAGGTGAACATATCAATGTAAAAAAATTTATAGAAGAAAGAAGAGCAGAATTAAATCGTTTACCTATTGAAGTTACTCATGAATAAGCCCCCATCAACCGTCAAAGAATGTGTAGCCGAGCTAGTGAGCTACATCGAACAGACAGGAGATATCATCTATGAAAAGAACATCAAAGCCAAGGCTAGAATGCTCGATCTCCTCAGAACTGAGCTATTAGCCTATCGAAAGCTAAGAGACTGGATTATGGAGGAAGACCATGTGTAAAGACCTCTGGCTTCTGGCCTACGAACAATGCATAGAAAATCTCGCCGAAGAGAACGATCTAGGCTACGACGAAGCAGAAGCGCTGCTACTCCATAAGCTCGCCAAAGACCCAAGATACCTTGATGGGTATCATGCCGATCTTTGGAGCTGTTATGCCTGAAAGAGGAGGTCTAAGCCTCTTCTTTTTAACTCTTTTTCACACTTTTCTTCGAAATCTTTTTGTCCAAAAATTAAATGAACCGGCTCCGCATTCGACCCATTGATAAATTCCAAATAGTTATAGCCGTCAACGATGTCCGCTCTGGGAAAATTTTTCACTATCCACTTGGCCAATTGCTCATGCTTTCCTTTTTTTTCTTCAACAGAAGGCTGAAACTTCCAATTTTCTTCTAATGCTTTCCTTACCCACGCTTCTTTGGAATCTATCGGTTTTCTTTGGTGAGCTTCTTCACAAGCTTTTATGGCAGCTTGAATCCGTTCCTGAGGTAATTCTTTAAATATTTTTTTCATTTTTTCAAAAAGAGACAACGACTTAGCCGGAGCCTTAGGCGAAGGCGTTGTTGTTTTCTTTTTCTGTTTAGTGCTTTTATTATTATGTTGCAATTTTTTGCTAGTCGAAGGTGCAAAATTTTGCAGCTCGATAACGCAATTTTTTGCATCTCGCAAACATTTTTTGAATTTCTCGTCTTCTAATTGGTTTTCAATAAGATACTGTGCATATTTAGAAGACAGCCAAATGCGTCTTTTCCAATACATACCCTCTTTCCACGTCTCTCTCCAGAGATACCCCGCTTTCTCTAGAGCTTCCAAGTGGTATTGTATATTTCGGATTTTACAGCGCCGTCTTTCGGAAAGCCATTCATCACTACAAGTGGCATATCCATCTTTTTTCAAAAAATTCGATAAATGAAGAAAAGTCACGAGCAATTCGTCTGTCAATCGGCTGTCTTCGAGTATCTGACTTTCTGCTACTACGTAATAAGAATTATTTTCTGTTGGGGCTTTTTCTTGAGGTATGTTATCGTTTTTCAAGTGTTTCTCCTTTAGGTTTTATGAAGGGACTCACAGTGTTTCTCCTTTAGGTTTTATGAAGGGACTCACAGTGTTTCTCCTTTAAGTGTTATGAAGGGACTCACGTATTTCTCCTTTAAGTGTTATGAAGGGACTCACGTATTTCTCCTTTTTTGTGAGGTATCAAAGAGGCGAGAATATTTAAGAATCAAATACTCAAGGGCCTCTTCGTTCTTGGGTATTTTTTTTGTTAACATAATATTAATAAATGATATTGTGTTAAGCTCAAAAGGGGCTTGAAATGCTCCTCTCATAGAAGCTGTAGGGCCTCTATGCAGTTAGAGGGTAACACCCTCTTCATTTTTGCTACGTCTTAATCGAAGCGCCCAAGCGGCGCTTTTTTTTTTGCTCGCAGCAACTCCATTAATTAAAAACAAAGGTGCTTTTAGAGCAATAAAAAAACCGGGCATTGCACCCGGCGGAGATTCACATGAAAAAACGAAATCTAAAAAAGGGCAACTGCAAAGCTTGGTTTTGCATAAGGAGCGAGCCCATGATTGAATTCTAAAAAATTTAATTTAATTTTCGCAAGACTTGATTTCGCATTGCTTCTCAAATAGCTCACTCTTAGAAAACTCTTTCAACGCTTGCTTAATAGCCATGGTCAAATTCTTTTGCTTTTCAGAGGAGCAGAAGCTAAAGACTAGATACTGACACTCCTTTTCTTCTATTACCCCTTTCCTTGAAGGGAAGCGAACATGAAACTTTCCTTTCTTCCAGATGTAATGAATGCCGCGAAGATCGATGTCATAGTCTTCCAGATAGACATGAACAGTTCCTATTACCATCCAATTGCCTTCATCGTCCTTCTGACGATACTTCGGATAATTCGCAATGATCTCCACGTTGAATGGAGCTTTGCGAGGGGCTGATCTCGCTTTGGTAAAATTTTTCATATAGTTCCTTTAATTGTACTAAATCTTCAATTGTAACTTCGCCTTTGGTCAGGACTATAACTTGAGTCCAATATTTTTTAGGAAGTGCTCTTTTCCCTAGAACTATGAAATTAAAAAATCTAGGACTTATCTTTAATTGAGCGGCAAACCAGCGTTGTGTAATTCCATGTTTTTCAAGATATTCTTTCAATTGCATTTTGTCGTTCCAATAAATGTACTAAATTGATACCATCATAGCGATTCAAGTTTTGGAATGCAATGAAGAACTTGAGTTATGGGCATAATAGCCCTAAAGTGAAGTTATATTTTAAAACAAGGTAGCAAAAATGGAGAGAGAAAATTACCCACGCATCTCGGATATTTTAGGGGTGTGGTCGGATTTTTCACAGGTCGACCCCCGCGTATTAGAGAATGCACAACAAAGAGGCACGGATGTACACGCTTATTGTACAGCCTACGCCAAAGGACTCTGGGACTTAGACCCTGAAGACCATCTTAAAGGCTACGTCGATTCCTTCAAGCGTTGGTACGACGAGAATGTAGAGGAATTCCTCTCTGCGGAAACAAGGCTTTATGACGATACCCTGATGTTTTCTGGGAAGTACGATATGATCGTACGACTGAAAGGAAAAACAGAACCAACACTTATTGATTTAAAGACCTCAGCTTCTTTTCAAAGAGACTGGCCAGTGAGACTTGCTGGATACCTGCATCTTGTGAATCTTAATAAGCTAGATGTCATGGATGCTCTCTCCATCAGGTTAAAGAAAGACGGGGCTAAGCCTTGTGTAAAGCCGTACGGTGATTGCAATCCATATTTCCGCATCTTTCTTTCAGCCTTAACCGTTTACGATTATTTTATCAGACGTAAGGAAGGGTCAGCGACTATGAAATCGGAAGCTGCCTAATGTTTGCATATGAACCACCATTAGACCCTCCATGCGATTACTTCAAAGAGTATGCCATTCCTGAGCGCATCCAGGAAATCTGCGAAGATATTTTGAAATATGGAAGCTCTACTTCTTATCAAAACATCTACGACTATCTTTATGAAACCGCAGAAGATGATCTGCTTTATGAAAGGGAGCAAGCTTATGCTGAATGAACCGCGTGTAAAGCAGATTTACATTGATGAAGAAGAGCGTGCAATTGATTGGCTCATGTATCGCTCCTATGAGTTTAACAGGCTTAGAAGCCCAGAAATCGAGCCTAAGCGCTGGAGAGCCTTATATCTTAATCAAGAAACATATGAAAAAATATTCAAGGAGAACAATCATGAGCGTATCAATCTATAATGAAATGAACTTAACCCCTGAGCAAGTGGAATTAATCAAGTCCCAAATCTGTAGAGGAGCAAGCGATGACGAGCTCAAGCTTTTTCTCTATACAGCCAAGAAAGCTGGAGTAGACCCGTTGCTTAAACAAATCTATTCTGTGCGAAGAGGAGGCCAAATGGTTATCCAGATGGGAATCGATGGCTTTAGAGCTGTAGCTGCAAGGCAGAACGACTACGCACCCGGAGACGAGAGCTTTGAATACGATAAAGACGGCAATCTCATTAGTGCAACGGTCAGCGTCTACAAACTGCTGCCCAATGGCCAATTGCATAAATTCTCTAAAACTGCCTACTGGACCGAATATGCCCAATGGCAGAAAGATAAGTATTCAGGGAAGCAAACTCTTTCCCAATTCTGGAGGCAATACCCCCGGGTTATGCTCGCAAAATGCGCCGAAGCCGCAGCTTTACGTAAAGGCTGGCCGCAGGTCTTTTCTAAGATCTACGCCCCTGAAGAGCTTCAGCAGGTAGAGAAAGAGGCTTATATTGAAACTGTCGTTCACCAAGCAACACAAGAAGAAGAGGAGATTGATATCTCTATTCCTGATGGAGTTGAGAAAGAATGTGTGGATGAATATTTTACAATGTTAGCAGACGAACTGGGTAAGCCGATTCCTTTTCTTAAGAAGAGAGCGCAAGAAAATCCAGATAAGTTTTGGAAAAAGTTTGAGGAGTGGAATCATAAAGAAGCCATTTAATCTTAAAATGCCGGGAGCGATTGGCTCTCGGCGTTTCTGGACCGGCATAATTTTCACGGAGAGAGCTCTTTAATATTTATAATGGACGGAATTGTACCCCCAAAAATATTACCCGCATTTTGTCTATTCCAATAGCTGGTGCCAGATGTAGGGCCAGTTCTCATACTAAACGTGATTGAAGAAGTCGTTCCAGCAACCATTCTATGAAAGATAATCACAGAACTTCCGCATCCAATGGTGCTCCCTGCATTCGCTCCAATATGAAATGCACTTGCGATTGCATCCGCATTTGAATCTTGAAATAACGCCACTCCAATTCGTAAGTCGCCTTTTGCTACTTGACAAATCGCCATTATTTCCAAAATATTGGAAGCATTAGATGGAGTAATAGAGGCCGTAACAACTTCAGCTCCTTCTGTTATTTGAGGAATAGTATTGTCAAATGGAATTACTGCGGAAGTGGATCCGGGGGTAGTTGAGGTTCCCGTTATGGATTGAAGAAGAATTCCTCCCCCTCCAGATGGGCCTTGAAAAGTAGGTAAAGCGCCAGCTCCGTTGCTTGTCAACACTTGTCCCGCTGTCCCCACAGAAGCTACGCTTTGGAAAGGAGAAGTAGGAGTAGTACCCCCGCATAAAACAGCAAATGGAGTGGTTGAAGAAACTCCAGAGCCTCCTTTTGACACTTGTGCTGGATCTTGGGAATTCCATGCATTGTTAGTAGCCATATCAAACCACCGTTAAATTTCCTATAGAACTTAATACTGTCCAATCCGTATCGGCTTCGGTGCACAAGAGTTCGACCGCGTCATATTGATCAGTCGACTCTAAACTTCCTCCTGCACCCGTTGAAGTATCCACAACCCCGAAGTGAATAGTTTGACCCGCATTCTGAGCAATGAGCCATCCACCTGCCCCTTTCCCAGCTACACGAATTACTGTGCCAAAAGCCGCGGTCACCGGAAGAGTGAGGGTGACTAAGCCTGCATTGTTTGCTACATAGCCATTGTTAGCCACCATGGACGTTGGACCCATGCCAACAACTTCATTCCATGTAAAGCCTGAAGAGCCTGCCAGCTGCACAAATCCGTCAGTCACAATAAAGTCAGTGGAATCGAAACCAGCGGTACCGCGAACGGCAGTAACAGGGGTGCCTGCTGTTGAGTAAGGCTGCCAGTTAAGAGGAGCGAGCGTGAGGGTACCGGCAAAAGTCGTATCAGCTACAAAAATCAGGTCGGCATAAGAGAGAATTCCTGCGCCTGCTCCTGAAATCGCTGGGACATTTGAGGAGTCAATGATGCTTTCCATCAGAGAAATTGCCCCCGAAGAAGACATCGTTATGGCAGGTGTAGCGCCTGTGCTCCATCGGCAATGTGAAAAAGAACCAGTCGAGTTGGCGGATAGAGTGGTTGTAGCTGAGAAAAAGTTGTAGAGGGCTTCAATGGTAGTGCCAGTCTGAGCGTCCCATGGACACCGAAGATCAAGCTCTTGAAGATTGACTGCGCCAGAAGTAACCATAGTCTGGCCAGTACCAGCTCCAAGGGTAGCCGATACAAAAAAGCATACTGCACCTCCCGTGTTTGTGACGACTCCATTATTTGTTGAGCCGTCTCCAAGATTATAAACAACAAAAGCTCCAGTCCAGTTTGTTAAATTAAAAATAAAACCATTAGTTATGGCAATGAAGCAATTTTCTAAGACTAAAGAGGCTGAGCCAGCTGCTGCGGAGTTAAAAATATCGGTAGCACTGGCAAGTCTGACATTCGCAAATACAAAAGACCCAGTGGTTGGAGGGGTATGTACCCCTGATATAATAACACTATTGCCTGCTGTTCCGGAATCTGGGTTTCCCGGCACGCCTACTACTTGTGTATCTCCATAGAGAGTTAGGTTTTCTGTGTAAGTTCCCGGCTGCACATAAACGATGCCTCCGCCAGCTGCATTAGCTGCATCTAGTGCAGCTTGGATGGTTTGATATCCAGCTTCACCAACGGGCCCAACTACATAAGGAGTTATGGGGAATCTTACAGGCCCAAGAGTATTGAAGATTGTGAGGGTAGAGGTTCCGGGATTGCCTACGACATCGATTCCTGAAGCATTGTCCCCTACAACGTTGATATTTCCGCCCGTAGGAGGAACCATTCCTCCAGAGTTTCCAGTGAGGGTCTGTACGCCTGGTCCTCCTCCTCCCAAGGGAAGCCATGTGGCTGTATTTCCAGAAACTTCTGCCAGAAAGTAAACTTGAGGGGTGGTGGTATCTACCCACATTGTTCCCAAATCATAATTGGTATCTAGTGTTGTGGGCGCTCGGTTCTCAGTGATGACGTTGGGAGGACGGGGCGGTTTAACGCCCATGTAGGAAAGTGGATTCTGAGGAGCTAATGTTGTGCTCATTAAAGTTGCCTTGTAATTACGTATTCAACTACGGATACGTCGTTAGTTTGTATGGTGCCATCAGCTGGGTTTCTAGCATTGATGACAAAGTTTGTAGAAGGCGTTTTGACCACTTCAAAGACTCCAAGGGCTGTAGAGCCATTGATATCTGAGCGCGTCACCATAATGCGATCAGCTGCTGTTATACCTGTATGGGCTACTGTAACTGTTCCTTCTGCTAGAGTAGCTGTTCCGATAAAGTCTGTTGCAGCTCCTCCTTCTATTTCCGCATGAGCCCCTGCTCCTGGAAGAGAAAGATTACCTACTGTGGCAACAAGGTTTCCGGCTGTAGAAACTATATTCCCACCTACGGCCGTAATATCACCGGTAGTTGCGCTTATACCTGTCCCCGCCGTTACGGTTGTGCCTGCTGATAGTGATCCAGCTGGAGCATCTATGTTCCCAGCGTTAGCGACAATATCTCCCGCGACAGCTGTTATGTCTCCTGTTGTAGCTGAGATTCCTGTGCCTGCTGTGACAGTAGTCGTTGCACTCAATGAGCCAGGTGTAGTTATAGCTGCTGGGAGAGAGAAAGTTACAGTGGAAGCTCCGTTAGTGGCTGTGATTTGGTTGGCTGTTCCTGCTAAGGTAAAGTCCCCCGCTGCTGGAGCTACTCCATTGATCGTATCTATTCCAGCTCCTCCACCTCCTAATGCGTTCCAAGTAGCTGCTCCTGCCGAGATGTCTACAAGAACATACATTGTATCCGTAGCTTCATTGAGCCAGAAGCTGCCGAGGTCATGGCTTATATCTTGCGCATTGGGAGCTCTCTGAGCAAGCACTAGGTTAGGAGGGTTTTGAGCTTTAACGCCTTGGTAGGCTAATGGATTATCGCCAGGAATAGTCATAGCAGGCCTTGAGTTTTTATTTTGATATTAAAATTTTTACTTGATACACACAAGTAAAAAAATGATAGGAATTCTTTAAAGTACCCATTTATGTATCATGTTGATACACTGTTATCTAAACCAAGAGGTTAATATGAGAGAGATTATTCAGCTTGGGAGTAATGGCATGGGGAATTTACTGGAGCGTACCACTTGGAAAGAAAAAGTAAAGAAATCAACTTTGAAAAAATAGGAGCCTATAAATGATTGGATTTATAGTTTGTATACTTCTAGTAGGACTATATATATTTATTAGTGTAAATTAAAACTCACTCTTCCTCTTTACTAAGATATTGAGGAAGTTTCCTTGCTAATCTTTCTGCTAAAAGGGTTTTTCCTTCATTCGCAGCTTTGGTTATTCGCAGCATAATTCCTTGAAGATCTGGGTTTATTAAAAATTCTCTAGCTAGTTTACGGGTCCCTGCTAAGCCCAATGCTTTTAATAAAAACGAAGGTTTTGCTTCAATTAGTCCTTTAGCTCCTTCAAATAGTTCAGCCGCTTCCAACAAATTATCTAAGGTAGAGATTCTTAATTTTTGACCTATTTTTTTTGCACTTCCGTAAGATTTTTGTAAATTTTCGAATACTTCAGCTGCTTCCGGACTCAATTCTTTCATGGCCTCACGAACTGGTTGTGTTATTTTAAAAGCAGCTCGTTTATGCCCTTTGGTATTTTTGAGCTTGTCTCCTACGTCATGAATAAAGTCCATCATGGACTTAAAAGTAAAAGGCTGCTGTTGAAATTTAGATACAATTCCTTGGACTACTTCTTGTTGTCCGGGAGTTAAATCTCCAAATACTTTTACTAATGAATCCAGAAAATTCTCCGCTTTCTCACCGGTTAAATATCCAAAATCTTTAGAAGCTTCTCTTAAACCATCGTATAAATTATCTGCACGCTTAAAAATGTTGGAAAAAAGTTTTTCCATCTTAGAGTCTTTAGAGGCCAGCTTACCTAAAAAGTTAAGCTTTCCCCTACCTTGGCTAAGAAGAGTGACTTCTGATGGGGAAAAACCAAGGCTTTCTAAAGCCGCGATTCTTTCTCCTCTTTTTCCTCCTATGGATGGGAGACCTCTTCTCATTAACGCAGTAATATTGGTAGCAATCTCGGCTAAATCTCCGGCTAATGGAGACTCGGACAATTCTTCCGTTAAGCCTCCCACTGCACCCCCTAGCGCTCCAGCTGCCATTAATTCTTTTAATGGCCCCATGGCAGCTGCTGATACGGCTCCTTCCCCGATTCTGCGTCCGGTTTTACCTGCTTCAGTGTAAGGCTCTGTATCTACTCCAAGATATTGTAAAAAATCTTCAATCTCCTTGCCGGAAGGAAGACGCGAATATCGAGGGAGTATATCGTCATCTTGAAGGAACGGAAGTAAAGATTCCGGAGCTTCAAATTCGGCTTGAGTTAAAGCTTCTTGTCCGGGTAATAAGCGCTCCTTTGTCTGAGCATGTAATAAATCTAAAATATTTCCATAAGCCCCGAGTCCCCGGGCTCCGCCAACTCCTAATTGGGTAGCTACATCTTTAGCCTTATAGCCGGGAGAAACACGTTCTCTTTCATATTCTTCAATAAAAGAAGGCTCTCCATTAGAGAATTCTTCTTCTACTTTATCTATAAAAGAATAATCCACGCTCATCTTCATTTCTCCGGAATGGAATAGCCCATTTTTTTAGCTAACTTTAAGGCTTCTTCTTTGCTTTTAGCTTTAGCTCTGATTTTTCTATAGGCTTCTTCGGTTAAAGGAGTGCCTTGAGGAACTTTTTTTAAAGAAGCTTCAGCTGCGGTCACACGTTTATTTAGAGCTTCTAGATCTTTCCGATAATCTTTTTCAAAAGCATCAATATCTTTTTGCAATCTCTTTTGAACGAGACTTTGAAGATTAAAGGGAACACGCCCTTTTTTTCGGTATTCTTCTTCGATTTCATCGCGGGCTATAATTTCCTTGTCCCGTAACTGCTGAAGATGTTGAAGGCCTTTATAAATTAATTGGTTTGCTTCCTTACGATATAGTGGATTTATTAAAGCTTTAGAGATTTGTTGTTCAATCCATTGGTTAGGTCTTCCTGTCAACTCACCAAGAGCTGCTTGCAAAAATTCTTTAGCCGCCGCATTTACTACTTGCGCTGGAGCGTTTTTTAGAAATTCAAATCCAGTCAACTCTGCAATAATATTACGAAAAGATTCGAAATTCCCTGTTTCAAGGGCTGCTCCCATTTGAAGGAGAGCTAAATCTAATTTAGGCTTATTAAATCGAAGCTCATCTAATCTTTTGTTATACGCTTCATTTCTTTTTTCTGCTCTATCGTCAATGCGATCTTGATGTTTTAATGCGGCATCTTTTTGCGCTTGAAGTATTCTGGCGGCAGTAGGGAATCCAGCTGCATCAGTCAGTAGAATTTGCTCATCCGATATATTTAGTGCACTAGGTCGGCCCGTGATATCTTCCCCTTCATCAATTTGTATTGAATCTAAAGATGGGTCTTTTCCTGTTCCAATATTGAGTATTTGCATTAAGCCTTGCAACTTTTCAGCTTGCTCTTGTCTTTTAAGCTGAGATTGAAGTTGAAGTTTCATCTTTTCTCTTTCTGTTTCAATAAGACTTTTTTTCAACTCTGGACTTGCACGCAGACTTGCAATTGCACTGATTTTTTGAGCCGGATCTGTTATTCCTTGTAATTTATTTTCTAAAGTTTCAAGGGCACGGGTGTCTTGTTTTTGGTGGAAAAACTGTCCAATTTGATCTTGCAAAGTTCCACCAAAAGCTTGACCAAAGCCTTCGCCGAATCTCTCTGCTATACCAGTCTCTTTAGGTAATACTTGAAAGAAAGCCATCTTAGAATAACCCCGCTAATAATCCAGCTAGTCCTCCTCCAAAACCTTGACCCAAGCCTCCCGCTAAAGAGCCAAAGAGTCCTTCTCTTCCAGGCTCATATTGATAACCAAATGGTCTTGCTCCCAGTCCAAGTCCTGCACCTTGAAGATAAGTACTCATGAGCTGCTGTGCTGCTTGGCCTTGAAGACCGGCTCTGAGAGAAGCTAACTTCTCTTGAAGGCTCTGGCCGGCTTGGCTTAAAGCTTGTGCAGCGCCCGATGCTCTACCCCCACCCGCGCCAAGGCCTGTTAAACGCTCTGTAAGGGCCGGTAGCGTTTGTTCTTGGAACTGCCTGAGGTGTGGGGCCTCGAAAGCTCTCATCGCCTCAGGATCGCCAGAAAGCAGTCCTCGAAGGTAATCCGTAGATTCCCCAAATCCAGCGGCTCCTCCACCAAATATTTGTTGCAATAACTGGGTAAGACCTTGCAGCTGCTGCCCTGTCATTGTAGGCAGCTGTCTTGTTCTCCCTTTGGAACCAAATAGGAAACTCATACTCACACCTTGTTAAAACTTTATTTTAAAAGTCTTGAACAATTTCCACAACGTAAGAATATGAAGAATATATTTATATATAAATAAGTCTCTTCTTCTTAGTAGAGTGTGGAAATGTTCACGATTTGATATACTCTAGAACAATTTGTCCCGAAAGACCTCCATATGAAGAACCACCCGGAACTGTCAATACAATGTCAGAAGATGTTAATTCTATGAAATCAGCAGGAATAGGCCTAAAACTCGTTCCATCTGCATTTTGCACCCACCCTCTATAGTCAGTGAATGTAAAGCCAGAAATGTTTCCTAGACCATGAGGAATCGTCACAGAGCCTCCGGCTACAAGAGCTGGCACCTCATACATTCTTCGAAAGCCATCTCTTTGTTCATTGGCTTCAAAAAACCATGTTTGAGAGGTAACAGTTTCATCCATTGTGAACACGGCATTTTCTTTTTGATTGACAATGATGCCCGTCTGCCTTTCCCTTTCGTTCATAACTTCGTTAAGAAGTTGTGGATTATCCAAAGGCAAATCAAACTCAGGAGGAAGGAAAGCTACCCGGGTTCTATTATTGGTTCCAGTGCTCATGATTCTCCATAGTTAAGTCTTCCAGCTGGAGCTACTTCTAAAAGAATTTGAAAGATTTCTATGTCCTGTGTGGAAATGTCAGTATCTTCAAACTGAGCTTGAGTAAAGATAAATTTAAATTGATGGTATTGAGCTTGCGCGGCTGATAATTGAACTCTTCGCCATACCTTCTCTTGCCCTGATGTTGACGTTGAGACAGTGTATGTTGCGATAGGAACAGTCGTGCTTTCATCAATATAATGTTCTATGGAGAACAGTCCTGAAGATGTTCCAGCTAAAAGCAGATACATGTAAATCGCTTTACATTGCATCGCTTGAGCAAAGAATGGATTGAACTTCTTGGTAAGATAAGAAAAATTGAAGGGCCCATCAAAGTCCGTGGTAAGTCTTCTATCAAAAAAGACTACCTCACCTAGTCTGGTTCCTGCTACTACTACTGGAAATCCAGAAGCTAAATCTCCTGAAGCCCAAAGGGAATCTTCTTCACCCCACGTGTTAAGAGCAGTTCCCCAAGTTAGTGTATCATCTCTTCGGAATTGTCCGAAGGCAGTAAACATCTGGCGATAGACTGTCCAGCAATTTTCTAGATAATTGTAAACCAAAGTGCGGTTTGGAAATCTTGTAGCGTCTCCTTGAGGAAATGTCCAATAGGCAAGCTGCCTTTGAAAATCTCTTATTCCTTGCACTCTTCGTTGAGCATTATTGATATTGGTGATTTGAAAAACTTGGTCGGGTATTCTTTCGTCAATTCTTCGTACAGAGTTGGTATCTGAAATCACAATACCTGTTCTACCCACAGTCAGAATACCTTGATCAAAACCAATCACTGAGTAGGTCGATTCTGCTCCAAATTGAGAGTTTACCCTTTCCCATACAAAAGGAATGGCTTCATTCGAGGTATAGCGCAATCTCCATGTAGAGAACTCAAAGAGGACTATGAGCATATCTCTCACAAAGCCTGCTGAGATGATTCTCTCTTCGGTAGGCGCATCGACAAAGCCTCCTCTTCCCGGAACATCTTGCCTCCAAGCTTGAGCATTGAATGTCAGGCCTGATGGCACGGGAGCTTGCACATAGACAGTTCCATTCTGAGAATACCTACATCTTTGAGGTTGTTCAACAAGCCCAGCTCCTTCGGTCGTGTCTAAAACAATCATCCGGTCTTTATAAGGAAAAATCATCAGACCGCGCTCTAATCGATCTCCTTCTTCATCATAGGTGACTGTCACGCCACGGGGGTTTGCGTCTGCTATGACAGCTAGGGTTATGTCCCCAGTAGTGTAGTTAACCGTCCCGGTATATCCAGCAGTTACCGACGTTAAGACTCCGAGACCATCATCCGTTAGCGTGACTTGAGGCTGAACGGCTCCTGCTGCGATGACGACTGTGACTGTGCCCGGTATGATAGGAGGGTTGGCTACAGCCACTGGTCCAAAAGCTACGGCAGCGCCTACTATGTTTCCCAACGATTCGTTAGAAAAAGTCGTTCCAAACAGTATGGGTCTAAAGTCTGTCCAAGTAGTTCCTGAAATGTAATAGCGAATCGGGTCAATATTATTGGTAGCCCAAAAAGAATTTTGATAATTCATCGACCAAAAGAACCGAGTATCATCGCCTGTCCAGGTGGTTGCACCAGAAATATTGATAAATTCATTAAGCGTAGTATCCAAAAGGAATGCTTGCGATTGGTTAAAGGCTATCAGGTCTTTAAAGAATGTATTGGTTTGTCTTGTCTTTAAACCTTGAATCGGCTGAAATACTCCACCTCCAGAAGCGTAGACTCCAAAAGCTAAAGTGCTCGCATTGAGCTGGAACATATTGAGAGCTGTGACTGTAATGATGTAAGGCACAGTTGATGAGTTTACCTCTGTCATGCCTTGGACGTTTTGAATAAAGACGGCTTGACCAGACGTAAGATTGTGATTCACAGAGGTAGTGACTACCCCGTTGGCTGCATTCGAAATATTCGTAATACCGATAGGGCCAGTGAAGGCAATCCGAGAAACTGTTCCCCCTAAAGTATAGGCTCCAAATGCTAGAGTAGAGATGTTGAGCTGAAAGGTATTGAGTCCAGTAACTGTTATTGTAAAAGGCTGAATGGCTGGATTGTTTATCTCGGTCATTCCAGAGACGCCAGAGATTAAAACTTGATCTCCGGTTGCATATCCATGGTTTACGGCTGTCGTGACCTCCCCATTTGCCGCATTAGTGATATTAGTAATTGAAAAGGCAGCAGGGCGAATAAGAGAGACATTTCCGTCTCTTTTTTCAAGTACTCCCCTAAACGGGAGCATGTCAAACAGCTCCGGAGAACCGTCATCGGGCAATACTTCCGGCTGATCATAGGTATCATATCCAGTTTTAAAGTTAATGATAGGTATTAGTTGGCTCATAAACTATATCTGTAAACTACTACCATAATTTCAGTTATTCCTGGCCCTGTTCGCCTTACTTGAAAATTATTGACATTTAACGATCCATCCACGATTTGGATAAAATTCGATCCGGAACTTCTAACGGGAGAGACTAAAACTAAATAATTTCCGTCAGGTTCCGCATTTTGGAACTGTATAGTCCACACTGGATCTACAAATGTGATTAAACCCGCGTTTATATTAAAAGATTGTCCAATTACAGCAGGGGCGGTTGAAACTCTAACCATAGCTCGAATGGCCGCTACCGGATAATCTAATGTCCCTCCATCTCTTCTTAAAAACGGAAAAGTTTGCGATCCGGCCGTTCTTCCATAGATAGAACATTCAGACACTCCCGGTGAAGGGGGAGTTCCACTTCGGTCTGGATAAGTAGATTGTTTGTGCAATCCGTTATTGGAAGAAGCATCAAATTCAAAGTGATCTATTCCGAAATATTGATTGGCTAAAAAAAAGTTATCTCGGATGGGCTGTTGGGTATCCGAGATGCGTTCACTTGCTAATGGCGTGTTTGGGTTATAGCTTGACATTGGACTTGCTCTTGTTCTTTTTCCTGATAAGTCCATGTTATATTATTTAAAATATTTCTTATAGCTTTTGGTGAGACACAATATTCAACAGCAAGATGTTTAGGAAGCTCTCCTTTTTGCAGTCTTATGCGGATGGAAGTTGCTGTTTGGAGATTTAATTTAGAAAAGATGCACTTATCTGGATGTTGTCCTATATAGTTATTACGATTTTTTAAAATCATATCTTTCATATTTTCCTCATAAGTTCCTTGCCACAAATGAGCTGGATTAACGCATTTTTCGACATCGCAAGTATGGCAAATGATTTTAGGCGAAGAAATTGGGCCTTTAAAATAGATATATGAAACACGATGAGCAAGTTCGTTTTTTTTGCCCATTTGAAAGGTGCCGTATCTTTTCCCCCAACGATTTCTGTTTAATGAGCCCTTCCATAACCAACAATTAGAAGTAAAAATAATTTTATCAAAAAATCTGCATTCAAAAGAGCAAAAACGCCCAGACCCTTTTTTATCAGGAAAATAAGTAATTCCACAATAAGAGCAAATACATGAACGTCTTCTAGAAAAGTTGAAACACTTTTTACAAAAATTACCTTTATAAAAGTGATCCAATGGCAAAATCTGAAGACATTTCTTGCACTCTTTCATGAAGGTAAGTATAATGAAAGTATAAATTGTAGACTAGAAAGAATTTTCTCTCAGAAACGATTGTATGCATTTTGAGAAGGCCATTGCGACATCTCTGTATAAATGGTTGCTGTTCTGTCTGGCCCTTGTTGGACAAGTGTTCTGCGTAAAACAAGACGCTCTTGCTCGTTATAAAAAGGCTGAATTTTGGCCCATCCGTCTACATCTAATCGGTCTTCTAATATTTTCTTTGCTGCACCAAAGGCAATGTACTGCCACCATTCATTAAGAAGGGGAGATTGATTAGAAGCAATCAAAGCTGAAGGAGCAATAAAGCCTTGAATCTCGACTTTATATACTTGATCGGGAACAGGTCGAAGAGTAATCACGTCATTGTAAAAAAGAAGGCCTTCCGGACGAGAAGCTTGATAAGGGACTGTTTGAGCATTAATTATCGCTCCTTGTGGTATAGCTATGGGAAAAATAATAGTCACTGCTCCAGTCACATAATTTATATTTCCGGCAATGGCCACTCCATCTTCATCAATCCAGCCTCCGTTTCCATTGTCCCGAGCTATGATTGAAGGAGAAGGAGTATTGGGAGCGGCTAATAAAACATTAGAATTGATTGTGGTAGTCCCGGGTGTGGTATAGCCTCTAAGGAAAGGAGCTGATGGAATAGTGAAAGTATAAGGCCCTGTAGTCCCATTTCCTGTAGCTACCTGCTGAAGATTGTTGAGCTGAGGGTATATCCGGTAAAACTGCTCTTGAGAAGAAGACCAAAAAGAGTAATAGCCTGCGATGTAAACAGGCGGATTAATGGTAAGGAAGGCATTTCTATCAAAAGCATAGGAGTCAACGTTAGGCTGAGTATAGAAGATATAGGGCTGATGGAGTTGAAAAAGTCGAAGATTTTCTGGTAAGTCATAGATTAAAAATGTATTGATGTAATCATTTAGATCATCATTAGACAACTGAGTGATAGAAGGAGAGCCGACGAGCTTTCTTGTTTTAGTTCTAATCGCTTGAAGGGTAGAAGGAGCGCTCATGTCTGACCTGCTATGTTGTCTTCAACTCCGGAGATAGGCACGACTTGAGCTGCCGTAAAGGCCGGAGGAAAAGTGGGTTCTATAAAGGGAAGTTGATTGGAAGTATTGATGTCTGTTTCAAAAGTGGTAGGAGATAAAACGTCTATTTGAGCCTGAACATAGTTCAAGTTCATTCCATAAGCTAAAGGGACTATAAGACGGACAATTTGCCCCGTCTCATAGCCGTGGTCTTCTGTGGTTGTGACTATTGCACGCAAAGCATTCGTCACGTTTGAAAGCAAACGCCGCTTCGGCACAAAGTCGGAAGGCATTTTAAGCCTCCATGAAGTCTAAGGACTGAAAGCCATAACGTCTGCGAACGGTTCCAACTTCCACGGAAGACATGCCTGTTTTGGGGTCTATGTGGTATTGATGCACTGGATAAGCACAGGAATTGATTTTTCCTCGTAGCTCTCCGGCGGTGGCATCGATTCCATTCAAATGTCTTGCTACCCAAAGAGGAACTTCATATTCTTTCCCGTCTTGGAAGGTGAACGTTTTGGTAGATTGACCGGGGAACTTTCTCACTGAAATCGTGGCGGAAGCTCCGGGACACTCATAGCATTTAAAAACTCCTTTGACCATGCGGCTTTCTTCTTGCATGATTTTGTGAAGTCTTTCCTTTGCCGCTTTTTTAGGGTCTGCGGATACCACTGTAGAGTTTGACATTTAATCACCTTGCATTGGAGGAAGGGGACCATTTGTCCCCCTCCCCATTGGTTTATACAGCTACACCGCGCTTAGCGATCCATCTGTAGGTCTCACCTGTGTCTTGCACAGTTGTACCGATGATGATTCCTCTAAAGGCTGTGTTTCGAGTTGCGTCATCCAAAAGATTTTCCCATGGACTTTCAGCAGTCATACCAACTGGAACGACTTGAGCTTGACCCACACCACCAGCAGCTTGAGCAGATGTTGGATAAGCAAAGGCTGTAAAGGCCGATGTATCCAAGTCCACTGTGATTGTGTTAGTGGTTGTATTGATCGCTGTGATCGTTGCATATTGGTTGTTGGCTTCCACCATTCCCCAGTTCTCAGGAACGAGAATCTTGACCCGCTGACCGACTGTAAAGCCGTGTGTTACCGAGAGGGTAATCACAGCTGATGCCGCGGCAGTGATGTTGGTAATCGTTCTGTTTCGTGGATAGAATGGAGCTTGGAAAGGAATTCTGCGGAAGAATCCGCCTGTTCCTGCCGAGCCGGGAGCTACCCCTGCATAGCCAAGGCTAAAGCTTACCCCTGCGTTGATCGCTGTCACTGTATACTCGATGCCTGTGATCTGTTGAGCTCCTGTATTGTTGATAATACGGACGACATCACCCACAGCCAAAGAGCCCGTGTTTACAGTCGAAACCACGATTGGGTTGGCGTTGCTTGTCGCAGTTTGCGCAAGGCTTGGCCCCGGAGAGAGATCGCTTGAATCTGCAATTCGGGTAAATCCATTGGTTGCTGTGGTATTCCACGCTTGCAATGTGGCAGCGCCGTTTGTCTTTTCGACAAAGATGGCTTGCCCAGCTCCCATTCCGAGGACCCATTTTGCCCACATTACAGGAGTGGCAGCAGCTGCCGAGCCAACGCTTGATACGTTGATTAGGTCAAACTCTTGAACATCTGAAGGGAGATTCAGAGTGACCGCAGTTCCGTCAGATACGAAAGTACCTGTGACGAATGCATGTAATGGTGTACTCATATTGCCTCCTTACAGCGTGACTCTTAAGTTAATGACCCATGCGTCGTTGGTGATTCGAGGAACTTCCGCGAATTTGTAACCAACAGATGCGTTCAGAGCTAAAGGCGAATCGTAGATCGGCGGTCTGTAAATAAAGTTTGCAGAGTAGCCGTCTTGCTCGATGCAAGCATATGCCTCTAAGCCTGTGCAGAAGACATTAAGCACGTCATTGCCCAGCAATGAAGCGTTAGGGGTAATGCTTCCGATGCTAGATACCAAGAATCTCAAGTTGGACACTGAGCCCCATTCAGGTCTAAGTGCTAACATGGGCGATGGGTACTGCGCTTTGGCGATAAATCCAGTCACGTTCTCTAAAGAGCCGATGATCTGAGAGTTTGCCATAGCGAAGTAAGCGTCCCTGACAGGAGCTGTACCAAATCGGTCTTCACCCTCGATATTGTCTGCGATTGTGTAAGCATTGTTATTCACAAGCGTACGAATCACTTCATCAATATCTGGACGAGTAATTTCCGTTGGGTTGTCCCCGTTGGTTCCCCCTACCGCGTTGATGAATGAAGCTGTACCTGCCAGCATATTTCGAGTGAGCTCATCTTCAGTTTGGCGAAGAGAAACCCCGAGACGCTGAGCCGCTTCATTCAAGACTGGGTCTTGGTTTTGTAATGTGACCTGTTCATTGATAAGAATGTACTGGCCATAGAAGTCCATCTGAGCATCGATGTTGACCGCAGTCAACTGCACAGGTGGTGGTAGTATTCCTGAGTTTCCGAGCGGAACAGTGGCCGTCGGAAGTGGATTGTATCTACGCATGCGGAGCGTAGTACCCCCATTTCGCGGCATCTGTTTGAGCATCGCCGGAATCTTGTGGATAAAATAAGGCGTTGGTACGCTTAGCAGCTTATAACTAAAGCTTTGCTGACTAACTATTACTTTCGGGCATCCACGACCCTACGGACCTATTGCTAGGCGGGGAAACCTCTTCGGATCTCCCTCTCTATGTTTCCATAGAGATTAGACTGTCGCTTACCTTCTCAGGCCTCGAGGACTCAGTCGTTGCGGCTACTTTATTACCATTGAACTCTCGCATTTTTACATACGATTCTTCTCGGTAATTTAGCTCTTCTGATGAGACTCCTTTATAACCAGTATTTCTGGTAGAAACTTTTGCACAAAATTCAGCTAAAAATTCCGCCCTATTTTTTTTCACACGTAAATAAGGAATAATTTCCTTTAAAAAGGGGAGTACGTTTTTAGCACTCCTCAAATACCAGTGAAAAATAGGCTTAGAGTTTACTCTATCTTTTCGAGCGCGATCTACATGATAGGCACCGAATTTTAAATCTTCAGTGATAAATTTTATGGCTTCTTCCTCAATCATGGCTATTTTTACGCATGGTAAATACGTAGGCGCCCGTTGAAGTTGTGAGAAAAATTTCCTTTCACTAGGAGTTTTTCTATTATGTTTAGAAATCATAAAACATCCATCTGCATCTAAAATTCCAGCCACATATGCGAGATCCGTTTGCCTCTGGTTACCTTGCATAACTCTACCTTTGTTGTACCCATATAAGTATAACGGAGAATAGAATTTATGTTTAGGCTTTCCAAGTAATCACCTCAAGTTTTAGGCCGGCTCAATTAAGTTTTAACCGGCGCAGGCAACACGCTAGTGGTTGTAATAGACATTTAATCACCCAAGTTTTTTAAGCTCTTAGCGAGCTTTAATTGCTTCTTGCATCTCTGCCCAAAGTGATTTTTTCACTTCAGGAGTCAGGCCTTGTGCAAATGCATGTGCTTGGGAAAGGGCCGATGTTTGGCCAACAGATTGGGCAGACCGGGGTTTTTCTTGATTCTGCTTGATGATCTCTGCTTCTTCAGCATTAAGACCCATCTTCTTAATCAATTTATACGCCCCTACCGGATCAGGGTTTGACATCAGCATCTTCGCCAACTCAGGCTCTCTTTGCACGAGTTGCTGCAAGTTTTGTTTCGATACCACTGCGTCATAATCCGTGTACTTGAGCCGTGCAAGCTGCTCAGCGAATTCGGCATCTTTCTTTGCCATGAACTCATTGAGTAGTGAGGCTGCTTCCTTCTTGGCGAGCTTCTTAGTTAGCCCCACTGTAGAAAGATCGTCCTCTGCTGCTGAAATCTCTTCTTCCCTTGTAGGAGGAGGAGCCTTCATTTTCTGCACTTCTTGCTCTAAGTGCTGACTATAACGCTTCAGTTCATCCATCTGCTCTCGCATCGCACGCCAATTTTTATCTTGGTCGTTTGAGCTTTGAGTTTTTGGACTCTCTGAATGTCCTGATTCCTGAGCGGCGGCCTCAGTTTCTACGCCCGTTACTTGTTCTTCAGACATTCAATCACCTTTGGTATGGCGAATACCGCTTACTGCCAGTTGTCCGGAAATTCCGGATACTTGATGTCACTAACGCGGACTCACGTTATCAAGTTAATTTTTTATTTAACATGTAAGACCGAAATTTGTCAAAAATTATTTTTACATGTAAAAAGAAGAAAATGGAGGTCTTATGACTACTTTAGAATTTCACATAGCCACATTGGCTTTAATTGCACCAATGGGCTTAATGGCATGGCTGAATTGGCGATGGAAAAACCGACTCCATGCCAATGTAGACCAGAAGCTAAAAGAGTGGGAAAAATGCTTTAACCACCGCATGGATAGCCATGGAAACAATGTAAAGCGATTTACAGAAGAAAGGCTGCATGAGTTCCAAGCCGAATTTAAATCAGCTTCCCGTCCGCGTAAAGCTTCACAAACTCGCAAAGCTCCCTCTCTTCTGAAGATAAAGAAGATTCGTTAACCAATAAATATTGACACGTCTCTTCATCCGGAATCGTCCAATGATATTTCAACTCTGATGAATCATTATCATAAGAAAATAATGAAGTATCATAGATCGGTTCCGGTCTAGTTCTTCTTACGATAAATTTCTGTCTTATGAGATTAGGAACAATACGATCTCTTTGATACATGAGATGTATATAGTATTTTTTTTCATATTGACGATGACGACTAATGATATCGTCCAGTTCTTTAGCCGTAGACTTTTGCATTTCCCTCTGCATGTCGATGACATTGATTTTCTCAGGGGCTTTGCGCAAAAGTTCATAGGCAGCCTTCCCTACTGTGGCTTCGCAGTCTGACATTTATTCACCTTTTTTAAAACTGCGCGCTTGCCCTCCAAAGCTTCGATGGCGCGCACACCGTACAAGTCGACCGGGAAGTCCAGTCCCTGTTTCAGAAGCTTGTAAACTTTTTATTTTATTATAAATAAATAGTCTAATATGTCAAAATTTTAGACCTAACAAAGGAAAATCAATGAGCTATAATATTTCTTCAAATAATCCAGTAGATCACCTATATAATTCCCAAAGACATCTCGAAAGAGGGTATCAATCCGCTCAAGATATGGGGTGTTGTATTTGGGAAGATACAAACTGTAAAATATTAGGTATTTCTATTTTGACGGGAGCTGGAGTTGGAACAGTGGTGTGCCCGGGAATAGGGACCGGGGCTGGCGCTGCTTGCGGAGCACTATTAGGAATTGCGATTATTGGAGTAAAAGAATCTTGTAAATGAGTGGAATTTGTTCTTCCATACAAAATTATTATAATAATAATTTTTCTCATGTAGAAAGTAACGGCTCTATAAGCTCACAACAGTTATCTACTGTAAAAAAAATTCTTATAATTAGCATTGTAATATTTTTAGTATGTTCTTCTAGTTCTCATGCTCTAACTTATTGGAATGTACCTCAATGTTATCAATGGATAATTTCCCCTATTTGGATGGGAAGTTTAGGGGGAATTTTATGGAGCGCAAATTGGATTAATAAACATTTAGATTTGCTTCGATCGAGGTAATGATGAAAATTTTATTTATATTTCTACTTTTTATTCCCTCCTGCGCATATCATTACACAGGCTAAAAGAAGGAAAAGGAAAAAAAGAATCATTCCTACTTCCTTTTAGGCTTTTTCCTTTTTTTCTTTTTTTCGGGAAGCTTAGTAGATTTTGGGGTGTGGGCTTCCCATTCCTTCGCGAGATGAGGTAATTTTGCGTGAAAATATTTACGTTGGGCTTGAGATTTAAAAGGCATTAGCACATCGGTTTAGTTGGCCAATTATTTTTTCTTTTTTGCTTTCCCCATTTCCGGAAACTTTCGGTAAACGCATTTTTTGATACCTGATGGATTGGGAGCGTTATGAGCATAAGCCAAAGCAGCTCGAGCCCTTTTTTTAGAGTTGACCGGATATGAACCTGAAGGTGCGTTGCCTGAAGGACCACAAAAAGACCCTTTTTTGACGTTTTTATACTCGCCAACGTTAGACCCTCCGGGTTTTTTTCTGGCCTTTCTTACTTTTTCGGACAGTTTTGCCATTTTTCTTCTCTTTACATGGATTTCCACTGCTACAACAACGGCAGCAGGCTTTAGTTTTAGCCATAAACTCTCGTATTTGGATTAAGGCTTTGTGCTTTTGCTTTCAAAAGCTCGTTATTTTTTTTTGGCTTTTTTTCGAGCTCTGTCCATTGTTGATACTTTTCCGTAGGCGTGGCCCGTAAAAGCTTTTTCTGCTCCTTTGGCCTCGTCTCTTCGAGCTTTCATGGATTGTTTCTTTTTTTTGCCTCTTCTCATTGACAGGCTTTCGTCTAATCTACTATCATAACCTTGTTTTTTTCTAGGCATATCTTCACCTTTCATTATATGGTCGTAAATTCTTTTTGCTTTTCCCGATGGTCTTAACATTAGTACATCGAATCTGATCGGTGTTTTTCTAATTGCCCATAGTTAAAGTCGTTATCGCGATCGATTTCAGAAATAGTATCTGGATAATCATCGGTTTTAAGGTATTTGCGACCTTTAGGGTACATACCTAGATCGGCATAAGGGGGCATATTTGCAATATGTCCATAGCCCGGGCCATAGTATTCACGACCTTTATGATAAAGCTGAGTATCGTGACCATTTCTTTGTTCTGCCGTATCGTGGGGCATCATCATAGCATGGGAATCACGATGCCAATCATCGCGGCGTTCATGATGTTCTCTTTCATAACGTTTCATGCCTCTAGATTCGTCACGACGATCTTTTCGGCTTTGCTTGTAATGTCTAGCCATATTCTCCTCCCGGAGTTGCTGTTGTGGTTAAGCATACCTTGCTGTTAAGGCTGGGGAGCCTTACGTTAAGCATACGCATTTAAAAATATTTTTTAACAAATGTGCTCAATGCTTTCAAGAAATTATTTACACTATATTGCTTCTTGCACGGCAGTTTCTGTTTCAATGCCCTTAGGCGAAACTTTTTCTCCCACGGCTTCTGTAATTTGTTCTTTTTGCACATTCATTGCCTGTAATTGGTTGGCAAGAGAGATCATTTTTTGAATTTGAGAGAGATCAATGTCTTGCAATTCTTTTAACGCTTTTACAAAGTGAAGAGTTCCCAACTCTCTATCTTTTTGAGCTTAGCTTTTCTTTCTACAGCAAGAGCGCTATTCTCTTGAATCCGGGAAGCTCTTTCCATTCCAAGTCCGCTATCGGCAATCGCAGAGGCTTGAAGTTTTTCAATCTGGGCTTTAAGAAGCTCAATTTGCATTTGAGATTGCTGTTGCTGCATCTGATTCTGGGCTTGTTCGGCTTGAGCAATATTCTCGGTAAGCTGTTGTTTATTAGAGAGAGTCGAGTTCTCTACCAGAATCTCGGATGTAATCGGAAGCCCTAATTCTCGAAGCTGCAAGAGCTGTGCGAACTGCATCTGCCTTTGAGTAGAGGTATTCAAGCCGTCCTCCACTACAGCGTCGTACTTTCCAAAAGCTTTATGGTAAAACTCGGGAGAGGGTTCCTCCCCAATAATCCGTTTTACTTTTCCCGGTGTAAAGTTGGCTTGCATGGTATGAAGCAGCAATCGTCCTAGAAGCTTTTGCGATAGGTCTAGTTGATCGAAAAGTATTTGGAGAGTAGTAAGGCCAGCTCCTTGGCGAAGCATCGCCAGAACGCCTGCTTTATCGTCGTCGGCCATTCCTAGCAGTTCTTCGTTGACACCGCTAATTTCTTGGATTTCTCTTCCAAGAATTTCGGAAAGCTGAATCATGGAAGGCGGTATTTGAGGAGCTTGGATAGCCTCCACATCTGTCATCTGGGCTTCTTGTTTAAGGGCTATTCCCCTTCCTTGACCTTGAAGGTAAATATCGCTTGGGTTTACAAGGGCATTTTCCTTGTATTTGAAGCCCGAATTGACTTGAGACTCTAGAATGTCCAGTTCTATAATCTTGCGTCTGTTATAGAGGTATTGGCTATCACGAAGCCCTCTAACCACCCCTTGGATTCTCCATGGGAAATAAGGCATATCTGGATTGAAATAGCAAAAGAAAGGGACAAAGGGGTACATATCGATATTCAGCGGATTTCTTCCGTGATACATCACCCTTCCTTGAACAACGATTCCCAGATTTACGGTCGGAACCGTTTCAGTTAAGGCTTCTACGGATGTATGAGCTTTTAAAAATTCTCTAAGGTTTTCTTTGTTGCCTCTCCATTCTGTGGTGTCCCCATTTTGAGTATCCACTAAGATGGTTGCTTCTCTATAATCGCGATACCAATACTCATCATATGTCATAAGGTTTTGCATGCCATATTGATAGCTTTCGGGCATAAACTGAAATTTTCCATCTCGATAGCCTCCAGCATACAGCTTGTCGATTTCATCTCTCTTATTAGGAAGAAGAGATTTGATCTCTTGTTTCGTGTAGAATCTTCTCAGCCAGATGAAGTTGCAATCAGAGAGGTCTGGTTTTCTAAAGTATGGGTCGATGATGAACGAGTTATAGGCAATCTGATCAATTCTAGGATCTCCAGAGATAGGGTCATTTCTATAATCCATCCAGACGTTGATGAGATTCATGCCGGTTGTGACAGAACCATCAAAGGCTTTTGAGATCATCTCATAGCCATCGGCATAATCCATAAGCCAGAACATCAACTTGGTGAACTGGGCTGCTGTGATATTATCCGAGTTCTCTCTAGGAGTGATCACAGTAGAGCGTCTATGTTTGCGCTGATATCCGGTTATCATGTTACAGACGCGGCGGATACGGTTGAAATTGAATACACGCTTTCTAAATGATGGAAGATTCCCAAAAAGGTCCGACCAAAGCTGCTGATCGCCTTCCCGAAAGCGTGTATCCATATCGGCTTCAGACCAAAAAGACTGGTTAATTGTAATAGCTTGAGAATAAGCTCTATCCATTTTTACCAGTAAGTTCTTGTCGTCTTGAGGAATATAATAATTGAGGTCAAGCTGGGGAAAAAGGGTCATATGTAAAGCACTTTTTTTACTTTACTTTAAAATAAATTCTTTACATATGCAAAGCAAAAAAAGCCCTCTATGGAGGGCGCGTGCTGCGAGAAAAGGTTAGTGAAATTACTTGGTTAAGTAACGATGTAGAAATTTTAATCTTGGAAGCGGTATTTGCATAATTTGCTTAGCACAAGCTCCCATAGGAGCGCTAAGAAAAATCACGATATACTTAAAACCAAGACTAACCATCATGATATCAAAAAGGTTCCATACTTGTCCATAAAGACCTAATACACTGAAAAGTACAGTATCTATAATCTGGGAAGCCATGAGCGAGACTACTAAGCGCAACATGAGCCGTTTGCCCT
>Ga0116142_10001073_pt1 | contig 33997 bp, 39 predicted proteins | sample AD_UKC033_MetaG_FD_89785 | JGI IMG/M metagenome (GOLD analysis project Ga0116142, IMG submission 89785) | Active sludge microbial communities of municipal wastewater-treating anaerobic digesters from USA - AD_UKC033_MetaG | ecosystem: Engineered > Bioreactor > Anaerobic > Digestate | place: USA... | reverse complement strand
TGTATACCCTGACTACCAGTATAACCTATTGGTCCTTGAACCGTTGAAGCACTACCAGTATAACCAATAACACCTTGTGATCCAGTATAACCTATTGGTCCTTGAACTGTTGACTATGATCCAGTATAACCCCTGCTACCAGTATAACCTATTGGTCCTTGAACCGTTGAAGCACTACCAGTATAACCAATAACACCTTGTGATCCAGTATAACCTATTGGTCCTTGAACCGTTGAAGCACTACCAGTATAACCAATAACACCTTGTGATCCAGTATATCCTATTGGTCCTTGAACTGTTGACTATGATCCAGTATAACCAATTATACCTTGCGATCCAGTATAACCAAATGAACCAGTATAACCAGTCTATCCTCTAGATCCAGTATAACCAATAACACCTTGACTTCCAGTAAACCCAAATGATCCAGTATAACCAGTCTAACCCCTACTACCAGTGTAACCTATTACACCACGTGAACCAGTATAACCAATAACACCTTGACTTCCAGTATAACCAACAACTGGATCCCAACTACTACCATTATATGATTTTAATACATTATTAGTAGTATCATACCACAACCTACCTTCATATAAAACAGATGGTGCGGACTATCCAACATGAGTAAGTTTTGGATCAACATAATTTTTATTTATTAAATCACTATCATTAGAAATAGGACCTAGATATTTTCTTCCAGACATTAATTACACCACCGTAATAATACTCTTATAATTTAATACAAATAATATAGTTAAAAATATAAAAAAAGTGGGGACATGTTCCCACTTAATATGTATTATTAAAATTATTAACCTATTACAACTACTCTATATTCTGTATTTAATGGAACATTTTGCGCAAAATATATTTCAACAGTATTAGTATCGGTTCTTTCTACCCCTACTTCTACTTCATCATATGGAGAAGCCTACTAATACACTTGAACTTGAACATCTCTTGATCCAATATTATGAGTTATTGTAAATTGATCATCACTACCAGTTCCAGTAATTGTAGTCTAATATTTATATGTAACTTCTTTGCCATCAGAACTTCGATAGAATGTTAACTATTTAACTGCCTAATACTAACTATTCTAATTATTTCTTACCTCTAATGCACTTGATTCTGTTCTGAGTTTAACACCAGACTAATCAATAGTAGGTAGGGTTAATGTTTTATTCTATAAAGTTTGAGTAGCTGATAAATAAGCTACATAATCATTCGCACCAGGATCACCAAATGTAATATCTCTCTACTATGTCTAAGGTTCTACCCACTTTAATGTTATATTTCTGGTAGTATTTTTTAATGTAATAGAAGTATTCATTATTGGTGATGTTAATGTTTTGTTAGTTAATGTTTGCGTTAATGTAGTTCCAACTATATATCCAGTCCCAACACCATGAATACCAGTAGTAGCTGTAACGTGAGGTCCTTCAACGGCTGTCCCAGAAGTAGTTCCATAAGATACACTAACTGTTCTCTATGTCTAACCGTCAAATGTTCCTGTCTATGATAATCCAGTACCAAATGTTAACTAATTAGGAACTTTTAATACAGTAAGTGATTTATCTGGACTTGTTCCAGTTAAACCAATAGTAGTGCCGTCAACCGTTGCTGATATACTATCTGTACCAATTGAAATACCATCACCACTACCAATATTTAATGTATTACCAGTTTTAGTTAAACCAGCACCAGCTACTATTTGACCCGCACCTGAGAATTGTTCAAATTCTAAATTAGTTGTGCCTAATGTTATCGGCTAATCTGTAACTAATACCCATCCACTATCCTAATTAGTAGTACCTTCTTCAACAAAAGTAAACATACCAGGATGAACTTTATCATTAGTATTAGCATCAGTTGAACGAGTCCAAGCTCCCTACTATACAACATAAATACCATTTTGAGATTCATCTGTTTGGTTTTTAACTAATACCCTATTGCCCTAAACAACCGAAACACCGTCAATAGTTTGTGTACCGCTTAAAGTTATATTCTAAGTAGTAGCTACTCTAACTGACTATTTAATATCTATACCTTGTGCTACCGAATCAACATATAATTTGTTGGCCTAATCTGTATCATTAACAGGCTATGATAACCCTGTTACAACCTAAGCTGTAATTTCATTCTAACTAAAATCTCCGCTCTAATCTCTTAATACAATTGTATTCTAAGTAGACTATGTTGCCTAATTTACTTTTATTTTCTTTGGAATAGATGTATCAAATTGTAATGTTGTTCCATCTATATTTGCGGTTACTGTAGCCTAAGACGAACCATTATAAGAGAAATTCTATATACCATCGCCATTAGTAAGAGCATTTGCTAACTAACCCTAAATATCACCGTGATATACACCATCTTTATCTATATATGATTTTTGAACACCATTTGCTTCAAATGATACTATATTATTCTATGTATCTAATGAATTAAATGTTTGTGTAGTATAAGATTCTAATTCTACCTAACCCATGTTACTTACAGATAATGACTATCCTACTGATGTACCACCCTAAGTTTTACCTGAAAGTAATAAACTAGAACCTTCGCCATTCTATACATCACTATTTACAGTGAAATTAGTTTGTGTTGTTCCAGTATCAGTATTTTGCTAATGTGTACTATGCTAAATAGTTGCATCCTATGTTACAGTTAATGTTCTTTCTGTTGAAGTTCCACCAGCAATAGTAAATGATGTTGTCCCTTCCTATAATTCTAAGCCATTAAATTCAAGAGCTTTAATCTACTAATACTAATTATCCTAATTGTTTCTAACTTCTAATACGTTAGAAGTTGTTTTAAGTTTAACTCCACCAGTTCCAAAATAAAATGTAGAACTACTTGTTCCAACATCCGTATTTTGCTAATGGGTATTATGTTCTATCGTATAACCGTTTATTGTCTATACATCTAATCTCTAATATGTACTCTAACCCTAGTCAGAAAATAATTCAAACTTATCTAAAGTTTCATTCCAACGTATCTACTAATCACCCTAAGTAGTACCACGATTGAAATATATTTGTTGGGTAACGCCCTATCCTGCATTATCCTAATCTAAAGTAAAACTTGTACCATTTATGCCAGTAATATCAATAGTTGTTATATCTTCTGTTAATACAGTTTTAACAACACCATCTAGATATATTCTTAGTTTTTTATCGGCAGAATTTACAAATATATAACCATCAGACTTACCCGTGGGATTAATGGCAAGATTTTGAATTACTACATTTCGTATTTCATTATTATTAAAATCATATATAGCTAATATATTTTTAACTGGTTCAGCCATTAATATTCCCCCTTGAAATTCCTATCCTATAATTTAACAATATATTACTAATTAAATTTTATGAACAGACAGCTATTCCACCCATCTACTATGTAAATGTAATTACACATTGATTTAATGAGGTATACTAAATATGTCCCTCAACTACTGTACCCGCACTATCTTGTATAAATACCTACGGATATCTATTTAAATTATGATTTATTGTCCAAATATCACTTGCTATATTTTGATAATGATTATATACTTCATTCTTCCATTTAGGAGATCCACTATCAATTTTTAATATTTGACCTTCTGAACCAGCACTTAGCTATTGTGGTTTACTTGTTGCATCTGAAATTATAATTTGATTTGGTTCAGTAAATATAGATTCAGGAATTTGTTTATCATTTGTTACATTACCTAAACCTATATTGTCTGGAGTAAGATTTACATCACCATCCCTATATATCTATTCCTAGTCTCCTTTTACCCCCGTTACACCACCAGTATCACCCTTAGAACCAGTATACCCAACACTACCAGTATCACCCTTAGAACCAGTATAACCTTGACTACCAGTATAACCTTGACTACCAGTAAATCCAATAGCAGCATATTCACCAGGAATACCCTGAGATCCAGTAAACCCTATTATACCTTGACTACCAGTATAACCCATGCCAGCGTATTCGCCAGGGATACCTTGAGATCCTGTATAACCTATACTACCTGTATATCCCAACTAACCTCTGCTACCTGTAAATCCAGTTTCACCTTGCGGACCAGTTAATCCTATATCACCTTTGGAACCAGTATAGCCCTAATTACCCTGAGAACCAGTATAACCAATATCACCCTGACTACCTACATATCCTATCCATCCACGACTACCAGTATAACCAATTATACCCTGAGAACCAGTATAACCAATGCTACCAGTATATCCCAAAGAACCAGTATAACCTTGACTACCAGTATAACCCAAAGAACCAGTATATCCTTGATTTCCCTTAACACCACGTGAACCAGTATAACCTTGACTACCAGTATATCCCCAATATCCTCTTATTCCTTGAGATCCTGTATATCCAGCTATACCACGACTACCAGTATAACCAATTATACCCTGAGAACCAGTATAACCCAATTTACCAGACGGACCAACTATTTGACTCTAATCAGATAATTTATACTAATATAACCATCCATCTTCAGTCCATAAATAAAGTTTTCCATTATCTGGATCTTCAAATAATGGTGTTTTAACTAAAGCAAATTCATAATAGTTTATACCAGTAGGAGAAGTATCCTATAATAGACTCTATACAGTTGTATAAATTTTAGCGATCTTAAATCCAGTCCCGATATCACCCTTAGAACCAGTATAACCCTAAGATCCGCTATATCCGTATCTACCTAGAAAACCCCTAAATCCTCTAACTATTCTATGCATATAAACCCCTAATTTTGTATTTTGATTGTGTCTATATAAATTAAACCATTTTATACAAATAAAATGAAATAAAAAAAAGCAGTTAAAGATTAACTGCTTTAATAATTATATCTTGATTTACTAATTTTATTCTGGTAAGGATCCTCTTACATACCAGTCACATCTAGTTGATCCGCTTTTAATTATTTGTTTTTTAGTTTCAAATTGTAAATACGGATATCCATCAGAAGGATCTAATTCAAGATAAACTTCAACTAATCCATTTTCAATTAGAATCTAATAATATCCATCTATTCTCGTTACAGATTCATTCTCACCACCAGCAAATGCCCCTATTTTCCATGTGTTTATGAAATTCCACTTCTACTACCTAATCCTATATTATTTTCTATTCCATTGTTTGAGATATATTAGTTCTCATAACTGTTTCTGGTAATTCGGGAAAACTTTCAGTACTAGCTGAACCAGTATAGCCTGTCTACCCTATACTACCATCATATCCTTGTGGACCTCTATATCCACGTGGTTCTCTTACAAATCTATATGACATTTTATATCATCTCCTAATATTACTATTCTGGATACTATAATACCCACTAACCATCAACTTTTACATAAATCTTTTGCTATGGTAAATATTTATCTCCCATTTTATAAAATATACCAGAACAAGTCATATAATTATTATCAATTTTAACCTATATCATATTAATCACATCACACTCTGAGGATAAACTATCCAAACTGAACCATTTCCACCCAATTCATCATTTGGAACATCATCAGATATTATAATATTTCTAATTTGAAATACTTCATAATCTGTATTATCTTGCTAAATTAATTTCTATGTCATTGTTTGATCAACATTAGTAGTCATAACTTCCTACGGTAATGTCTAGTCCTATCCTTGTGATCCTGTATACCCAATACTACCAGTAGATCCCGTATAACCACGATATCCCACAAATCCTCTATATCCTGTTACTCTGTAATTAGTTGTAATACCATACATATAAAATCCCCCTTGTATAATAATAATTAAATTAACCATAATATAAAAAATGAATTTAATAATTAAAAAAAAAAGACGGTAATAACCCGTCTTATAACTTATCTACATCTACTGTATATCTAATTAAAGAATTGTGTGTTTTAAATATCTTTTTAACTCTATCATTATGTTCTGTTAACTGTTTTTTAGCAGTTTTAACAAATTTACTAAATAACTTAACATCCATTTCTAATAATTCAGAATAACTAAACCCCATATTCTTCATTAAAAATTGAATATCATTGATTCTATTTTCTCCGTAAGTAAATCTATATTCTGGATCAGTTTTTAACGCCAAAAATATATTCATAAGGAAACGATGTCGCATCGATCACTTCTTTATGCCCACATCTATCACATTTAAAGTTGTAATCAATTGATAATCTATATTTAGAAAATGTTTTTAATATTTCAAGTATGTTTTCCACATCAGACGAATTAATAATATCACGTAATGCTAATGGAATCTCTGATACATCCTCTATTTCTACAACATCTTCTCCAATGCTATAAATAGATAACTACATAAACTAATAATTTTTATATAAATCAGATAATGTTTCAATTTCTTCATCAGACTTATCCATATATTCAGGTAAGTATTTTTGTAATACAAGTCTGAAATCTAACAAATACTTTTTAATTTCATTATACCAACCAACACGGGGCATAGTTAATTTTATTGGAACATTAGTAAACGATTTATAATCCAAAACTACATCCTCAAATTTATTTGGAAATTCTATTTTGTAATTTGTTAAGGGTATTTCAACCTACTTAGTATAAAATTCTTTTCCAGTAAGAATTTCCTATGGATTGAAGGTTTTAATGTTATATTTTTTAGTCAACTGTTTTACTGCTTCATCAGTTTTTTCTTCTAATTTTGTATATTCATTATAAAACCCATAACATGTAGGGCAAACAACTTTGGTTTTTATAGTTTCACCATATGTTTGCATACGCATATTATATGCAATAAATTGAACATCCTAAGAAGTAAGATAATCATATTGTAAGGGTTTTTTAGGATCCTATGAAAATACAATATCTTCTAATACATCATCAAACATAAGAAATTCAATTGGAAAATCTTTTTCTGCTAACCCCCGTATTGTTTGATAATATCTCATTTCCATTTCTATGGTCATTGGTGATACTCTTACTGGTCCCGATATTTTATCGGGATATATCATTGGCTATACTGGTAATGGTGTTTCAATAAACTTTTGTTTGTTTGAATTTTTATATTTATCTATGAATTTACTCATATATTTCCCTCCATTTACAAATTTTCATTATAACTTAATATAATTATTTTATAATTATTAAAAAAAATCGACACTATTAGTGTCGATAACTATTATTTAAATAAAAATTACTTACCAAACTCAGATAAATCTAGACTCTCTAAGAAAAATTCTAAAAACTTATCTACCTATGAAATTATTAATTCTTCGTCTAACAATTCAGTATTATTACCCTCAATTTCAATTATAGTATATCTTACTTGCTTGATAATAAAATCTCTTAAAAACTTTTTCTTCTATTCTTCAGTTTCATATGTCTAAATTGAGGCAAGAATCTATTCATCAAATTGTTCAATAGCCACACCAAGATATCTAACTACTTTTTCAAATCCCGATTCTACTTCTGGTTCTTTATCCATAAACGATACTAATTTCTCAAACTACTAATATGAAGTTTTTGTAACTTTCATAAGAGTTTCCAGATTTTTTACCTTTATTGTTAATTTTTTCAATTTAGATAAGCCCCACTAAGCCTATCCTACAGCAACGATTATACCAACAAGTATTGCTATTAATGTCCAGTCCATTTTATTCCCCCCTTAGAGTAAATAATTTAATTAAATTTTTTTTGTTAATTTCATACAACAGAAATTTCGGTTTCATATTTCAATGGGATATTTCCATTTATCAACTATCTCATATCTAATTTAATTGGAATTTTACCATTTATATATTTTATATTTAAACTATCCTAATAATCCTAATAATTTTTTACCATTCGTTTTGAAATTAAATTCCCAAAATTATTAACACTTGTTTCATAAATCTAAAATTTGGTTAATATATCTGATTGATCTATTCCCTATCTATTTATATTTTCTACTTTTGAAATAATTGGTATTGATATATATTTTATATTTGTTTGAAAATCTGTTGTTAAATAAAATTCTAGATATTCTCTATAAATCAATTCTTCAATTTCCGTATCATTCATCTGTTCTTCACTTACATTTAACAACTATCTATATCTATCAATATCATTTTGATTTACATAAAAATAATAATTAAAATTTAGATAAATATTATTAAATTTATTTAATACATTACTCTATGATATTGGATTTGTTTTCTATATATACTACTAATTTAAATCAAAAAATAACATTATCTATGGCTGACTATATTGTATTAAACCAATCTATTTATCTGTCTAATCATAATCTAATGGATCATATGATTTTAAAAATCCATAAAAATTCTACCAATTTTCAGTATCAGTAATATCAAATCCTATTTCTAATAAATATTGATTTATATTATATTTATCTTCTACCTAATTTCCAGTAATAGATATTTTATTCTATATTAATAACATTTCACGAATATTTAAAAAATTAGATTTTATATAATTCTATTGTTCTTCCTTAATTCCAAATAAATCAAATATCTACTCAGACTCCTATGAATCCTAATTGTATATTAGATCTAATAATTGTGAATTTGATATCGGCAAATCAAGTGGTTCATCATATACCACACAATACCTATAATTTTCACTATTTTTTATCTATCTATAATTCCTATAAAATACCTAATAGTCTATATCTTGTGTTCCGTCCTAAATAAACATTGCAAAAGAATATGGTAATATACCCTTAACATCATTTAACGATGTAAGTTTAAACATTTCAAATACCTAACCCAAATCGAATGATTTTATAACAGCATCTAATTTAGTTCTTAATATTATATTAGACTTTTCTCTAATAAATGGAGAAATTTTATAATTATCAAATAAAAATCCAGGCTGAGTTCCTTTTGTAAAATATACTGGATAATCGGATTGAATTATAAATGATGATACTGTATTAAATTTCTGTATTATATTTTCTTCTATATCATCTTTATTTCCAAGTTCCTACATACTTTCCTTATACTAATTCCAAATATCAGTATCAAATCTAAGAAATAAGAATTTATTTGTATAAGTAGTAATCTCATCCTTACCATAGTTATCCTAATCTAAGTAAAAATCACAATATTGCAATATATTTGGAGCTTCAAAAAATATATATAAATCACTATTTTGAGAAATTACTTTTGATGCCTACTATGAATTTAATTTCAATACTAGATCCCCATTATTATACATTTCTTCTAAATAATAGACAATCTATTTTCTAGTTTCATCAGTAAAAGAACCACTCTAATTTAAAATTCGTCTATATTCACTTATATCCGAAGAATTAGATGTAACATGGCTTGTAACCTTTGTTACCTATAAACTGTGTATTTGCTCAGGTGTTAAATGCCCCTCTTCACCTTCTGCTGGATTATTTTCTGTTAAATATTCTTCTACAAATATTATTACTTTATTTTTTTCCTATAAGTCATTCTATAAATTTACATATTTATATTCATCATCCTAAATAATTAATATATAATCATATTCCTGTGATAGCATATTAAGATTACCAGTTTCGTTATTTATATACTAGCATGTCTATGAATCAATACTATCAACTGAATCAGATATGTTTATATTCAAATAAGAAGAAATATTTATTGGATAAAAATTATCATATATTAATCCGTCAATCTATGATAAATCTAATGTAGTATTGTTAATATCAAAAAATAATGGATTTTTATCAGACGGCATACGTTTTAAGTTTTCTACCAGTTCTGGTAATTCTCTATTCTTAAATGGTATTAATAAATAAGATCCAAGTTTTGAACTTCTAATTGGGTGTGGTTTTAATTCGAAATATTTAATATATGACATTTATAATTACCTCATTAATATTCAATAGTATATACCGATGAACCGTAACGTATATTAAATCTTAATGTATCAAGTTTTATCTATTGAATTGTATTAGTCTATGTATCTTTTGTCTATATTATTTTCATTGTATCTTTATCTATATCTTTTTTATGTAATGTTGTGAAATTAAACGGAATAAAATACGATAAATAATTGGTATTTTTTTCTTCTTGACTAATTTGTGTATCATATGAATAATTTGTTAAATTATATATTTGATTCCATCGTAACTATTGAGCCGAATTCAAAATATAATCGTTCTATTCTTTAAACTACGTATTGGTTTCACTATCATCATTTAATATATCATCAAATTTAAGGAATATATTATTATTTGACATTGACATTAATATTCTTGACTTATAATATTTAACTTCTAATGGATCAGAACTATCAATAGTAATTCCTCCTAATAATGCTTCTAATGTTCCATCATCTGTAATACTTATATTATCAAATACTGTTTCATAGTCATTCATTTCAAACATATACAATGAATCTTTTGAAAACTATATTGGGAATATAGATCCTATTTCATATGTTAAATTTACATTATAAAATTGACTTGTAGTAAACATACTCTATAATAAAGTTTTATACAATATTTCATCCTAATTTGCCTATTCTCCATCATTATACTTACTTAATACAAACCGTGAGGTATTAACAAACAACTATTCGAATATATCATAAACTTTTGTAATATCAGATAAAAATGTAGCTTTATCAGGGAACGGTGCTAATGGCTATACTTCAATACTATTCAAATATGATAAAATACCATATTGATCAAAATAAATTAAATATAATGAATTTTTATAGTAATCCGTATTCTATCTTACAATATAATGATTTAATTCGTCATAACTATCATACTATACAAGCCCACGTAATAATAATTTTACCCATATAGTCGCATCTAACTATTTTATAATATCCTAATTAGAATCAAGTAAATAAGATAAGGTAGAATTAAAGATCCCGTGAGATATTTGATATTTTACATCATATAACATGGGATTAAATTTCTTTTCAAATTCATCTAATGTTGAATTAAACAACGTAAGATAATATGACAATTTTATAAGTGAAGCCTAACTGTCAGAAACTAAATTCTAAGTCTAATAATCAATAATAGAATCCTACCCCTATACAACATCATCATATTCATCTATTACATACTATATCTGCTAATCGGTTAATTGTGATTGTGATTTCTATACAATATACTATTCCCATAACTACGGTAACTATAATAAGGTTAACGTATTACTATATGAAAGATTAGATATACCAAATATATTAATTATAAATTTCAATATATAATTATTATTTTCATACTATTCTTCTGAAATTTTAGATATCATTGTTCTTATCGAATTTTCATCAGCAATAATCTAAAGTCTTGAAAACTTTGTTTCTTCAAAAGCCTATTCTATATTCTAAGTATTAAACTATCCAGATATACTACCTTCATATATTTCACTATATGGAACATTATGATCTTTGATTGGGTATGTAAAACGTTGAACTTTATAAAATAAACTATCAGTTGTTTGCCTATCTAACTCCATTATAATATTAGGATTATTATACGGACTCTATAACTATTCAATAGAAAATTCGCCCGAATCGTTTTCCTAATTAAATATTGATTTTATTCTCTACTTTTTATAAAAATCAATAAATGGTATAAATTTTATGTCGTTTAATATATTGTTCTACATCATTATCACCCTTATACAATACTATTTGTAACAGTTGTTACAAATTCACTATTTATCTGCTCATTTACTCTTAAATTAGTTTCTGTTACAAGCCCCTCAACTGTTAATATCATCAGTTGAATAGTTCCCGATACAGTCCTACTTGTCTATTTTTCCTATTTAGAATATGACTAATCAATAATATATTTGGTCTGGTAATCATCCGACTAAATAGTAGGTATATTTTCAAGAATTTCATCCATTCTACTATCTTTAAGAACAATATCTATCGGCAACTAACTTACTGGCTATGATATTAAAGGAGAATCATCCAATTCTTCTTCTAAATATACTACCCTGCCAATTTGTCCCCCGAATAAACTAATCTATATATCATTTAATCGAATTTCTTCATCGGTTTGATGATAAGTAAATGGAATCATATACTAAGTTTTCAATGTATCTCGTATCTAATCAATAGTTTGAATTTGCATAGGTAATACAAATTTTGATTCTAATTCTTTTCTTGATTTTAGAATAAACTAGTCCTTATATCTTTCCATGTCTATACTTATTATTCCGTTAACCTTTGTAAGATTTATATAAAGATTCAACAGATCTATACTCTCAAAAGGATCAAAGAAATCTAAATAAAAGTTTAAGAAGTTATCTATTTTCTGTTTAATACCGCTGATTATAGAATTTACTGGTATTGTTGTATCCTACCATACAGAAATGGGTAGGTTTGTTATAATCTCTAACATTTCACTATTCTAAAATTCTACATTCATTGTCTATAATATATTAGATTTAACTTCTTCTATTATACTATCTTTTTCATAAGTGTATTGAAATTTTGGTAATATCTGAGGATCTTCTGGTAAGTCAGAGCCATAAATTTTTGTTCCAATCGGGAAAGATAAATTTCTATAATTCTCATCTTTCATAACCTATGGCAAAATAAATACTGTGTTCTATATAGAATTTACAATAGTGTTTATTATCTATTCTTTATAAACCTATGTTTGATTGAGAGATAAAGTCAATCCTTTTAAGAACATTTCTAAATACTATTCTATATCTGTAACTGTAACTAATTTATCTTTCTATTTTATATATTTACTAAAATTATATTTTATATCTTCTAACTTTTCTACATCTTTACCCTATATTACTGGAGTCTATTGCTGAACAACAATGTTGACTTTTTTCCAGCCATAACTTTGCATTGGAGTAGACTAATTCTAAATATCAAAGAAATCATATAATGATACTCTCTAATTTGAACTTGGAGGATCTGGTATTAATTCGCCTGTTTTAAGATTTCTATTCAAATATACAATATCACTAAATAAATCAACACGTATATTATCATTATTTTCAGTAAAATCGGGTCTTGAAAGATATATCCTGTTATCTAACAATATTTTTTGCTATGTTCCCGCAAATTTATTTACCTACCCAAATTCCTACTATCCCCTAGAACCCTGAGTCATATAAAACTATAATGTTAATGTTTTATTTTCTGGTAATGTTTTTAACATGAATCCTCTAGTTTGGTCATCGCCATTTATAATGATAAATTTTCGTAATATATCATTATAATCCATAATCAGATATTTATTATTTATAAAGGAATCATAATCTTCAATATTATATTTACTTTGATCTATAATATCTATTTCGTCATATAAATCATAATATATACCAGTTAATTCCTGTCTTCTCTAAAACGGCAATATTTTAAGATCTATATTATTCTAATCACGAATAAAATAATTATTTACTGGAAATCCACGTGTCTCAGATAAAAATTCTATTATTTTGTTTGGAACGTTAAGCCCATCTACAATAGCTGTTTCATAATAATTCATTTGAACAAATGGTATTTCATCACTACCCGTAATAGATACCATTGAATATTTATTATATGTTCTAGTAACATCCTACCCATTTATTTTTACTTTTTTAGTAAATGTCTACGGTGTTTTTGTAACAAGTATAGAATTTTTATTTGTCCATAAATGATTATTATCATCAGATACCAATAATGATAACTATGGTATGGTAAAACTGGCTAGGTCAAGTTCATTAAATTCATACATACTATTCTCATCTAATGTTAACTTTAATTGAGTTTGAGAAGGAATACCAAAAGATTTTCTATATCCATATTGAGATAACAATAAATTTATTTTATCAGATTGCTAAGTCTCAATATAAAAATCACTTATACTTTGTTCAAACCTTTGCTACATCAACTATGTAACATAAGACTAAATATCTGTTATTAGATCCTAGCTGGTAGATTTGTCAAAACTTAACTAAGAATATTCAGAAAAAGTAGATTTTAAATATTCTATAATACTTTGTTTTATTTTATCAAAATTTAATATTTCATTTGCCATATATAACACCCCAGACAAAAAATTAGCAGTGCATCTACACTGCTAATTTAATCAAAAATTATATAAAGAAATAATCATACGCCAAAATTAAATTTACCTATATGTTGACATTTAATTGTTTTATCTAACCACGGTCTTACTTTGGTCTAATTAAATATTCTTATACAAGCATCTACATCTTCTGATAATGTATCCTTAAAATCATAAGTTTCATGATATACAAACCACGGATATTCATACTATTTGAATAAGTTTACATCCGTTAATACACAACCAAATCCGCAAGCACCAATTTCACTTATTTCTGGTAAATTATCTACTTGATCTTTTGTAAAATTAGAATACCCGCCATTTTGATTTACATAATATATTTCTGGTATTATCTCCTGCTTTCTCTGACGATAATATCCAGTAACAAATTGTTTTTTACTATCTAACATTCGTTCTAATGCAAATTGGGGAACCACAATATCACTATCTATCCATAAAATATAATCACTTGGAATATAATTTATCTAATTTTTAACTATTAAATTTCGCATCTGCTATACAGAATATGCATAAAATGTTGAATAATATGGTTCTACAAAAGATGGTATATTCATATTATACAACTATATCTACATATCATTTTCGATATTTTTATTTGTTGGGGTAGCAATTAATAATTTTATTTTCTTTTGAACATTTGGAAATTCTATTGTTTCTTTTTTCCAATCTTGATGTTCTTCTTCAACATAATTTGGTTGAATTATTTCTTCGGCTACCTAATCTAAATCATCTTCTAATATTAAATATTCATTAACTCCCTATTTTAATAATTTAGGTTTTCTATATATTTCATCCCGCATCTAATTTTGAAATACTTCTTGTGTTTTAAAATCATTTAAATCATTCTAATCATTATAAATCATAGTTAATTTATTAATAACACCAATTTCGTTTTTATTGCATAACTCTAACATTGGAAGCATCATCTATACATCAGACTAAATGGTATATAGTTTATGTTTATACTATTCGTATGTATCACCCTCATATACAAAATAATTCTATGGAATTTTCTATATTAATTCTCGTTTAAATGTTCTTAAATGTGTCATAGGAATTTTCCATTCAAACATATACCTTCTATATTCCTTTGTATCATGAATCCAATCAGGATAAGATTGTGCCATATAGTTTAATCCGCTACCAAACCCATATGAACTACCATAAGTCATCCTATAATTGTGATAATCATATTCATCATTTATATAAGTAAATATATTTGGATCATACTATAACCAATCATCCCCATCTAATAATATTATAATATCATCTGGATCTTTAGAAAATTTTGCAATCTAATCTAATTGATTAGTTAACGCATACTTTCTAATATCATTATTTATATATTTTATTTTATCCTATCTTTCATTTGAAATATTCTCTCGAACATATTTTATCTAATCTTTTATTTCTATTGCAGTATTATCAGTACTCTAATCATTTATTACAATATGAATATAATTATCATATCGTTGATTCTATACACTTATTATATTGGTTCTAATATATTTTTCCTAATTTCTAACAGGAGAAATTACAACTAATTTCCTATTTTTACTCTATTTATATAATTTAGTATGTTCATCATTAACTATTCTACCGTTAAACATTTCATATGTTCTTTGGTTTATATAATCCTATTTGTTATTCAATTCATATCCCTAATCAATTCCTAATAAATTATATAAATGTTGTTGCCACTGAATCTAAACTTTATCCCACGTTAAAAACTTTTTAACTTCATTCATTTTGTGCCTTAAACTATTAGAATAAAATTGATTGGTATATGCAAACTATACATGATTAATAAATAGCTCTTTAAGATAATCGTTCCACTATGGAAAACTTACTGTATTATTCGGAACCATTAAACTATACTTACCCTATACCTCTTTTATTGAACCAAAATTAACGCATATTGGTAATACATTATGCTATATACATTCTATAAGAGATATACCATATGTTTCAGGAAAGGTAGCGGGGTATAAAAAGAATGACTATTTAGTCAGAAGTTTAAACACTTCATCTTGTGGTAAAAACCCATGAAATATTATACTTGGATCATTTTTATATTTCTCTTTTAACTATTCCATATCATTTTGCATACCTTCTCTTTTATCCTTAAATAGATAGAATCCTCCAATTATATGAAGAGTCTAATTTGGATTATTTATTTTCTTCTTTATAGAATCCCACATTTCCTACTATAACGGAACACCCTTACTATAATTATAATTTACCACAAACATGTTTGGGTCTTTAGCCCATATATCTATATTATTATAATTGCCTGGTTTAATGCCATTTCTGGTTTTCCATATCTTTTCATTTAATTTTTCAACACTTGTTTTCTTTAAATATTCAATCTAATGAAAATCAGATAACACAAAAAATTCATCAAATAAATCATTTAATACTAAATCAGATAACTAAAATTCCCCCCATACAGTATAATCGTGCTATCTAATTATTTTCTTTTTCTATTTTAAATCTTTAAATATTGATATATCAATTGGATCTCGTCTGGCAATTTGTTTACTTTCTTCTAATACTTTATCCTTATAATCCATAGGTAAGAATGGATAAGTAGAACGTTCAGAAATTACAATATCATATTCTATGTTACAATTAATATTTCTGAAGTTTTTATAATGTATTCCATTATACTCACCTTCATTTTCACAATTATTATATACATAAACATCAAATCCAAGTTTATGTAATTCTCTTGACATATAGACAACCTAAGCCTCTGATCCGCCTAATCCTTTTTGTTCTAATGTAGCATCATCATATTCTAATCCCTAGATGTCAATAAACTATATTTTTATCTTATCCATCATTATTCTCTCCTTATACAATTAGGAAATTCAGATATTAATTTTCTTAATGAACCATTGTAACAACCATTACTAAAACACCTACATTGAAAATCTGAATACTCTCTATTTAATGCGGTATATTTATATATAATTACCCTTCATTTTATAAACATAATAGAGGACATGAGAACTCCTTTCTCAAACCCAGTTTCAATGTAAAAATCTTTATATGATTTTTCTTTCATAAATTCATCCTACTATTTATGAACCGAAAAATCATTATAATCGTGCAATATTATAAATCCACCATCAACAACAAAATTATACCAAGATTCTAAATCTTCTTTTACATATGGATATGTATGATTACCATCTATAAACAAAAAATCTATTTTATCATTGAATGTTTTTATCTATTGAGTAGATGTAGAATATATTGGTATTACATTATTTAATCCAAATCTAGATAAATTTCTATTATATTCATTTTTAGTATTAACTCCCATAAACATATGGGGATCAATACTATATAATTTTTTACTACTATTTATATCTGATAACTAAGTTGATAATACAAATGTAGATCCACCCAAATGAGATCCTATTTCTACTATATTATATTCTTCATTATACTAACATCGCTGATTAACTATAAATCGATACAACTAAATTTCATTATCTGTTAACATTGTAGGAACTATTTCATTTCTACATATAGAAAATATTTCATATAATCGTTTTGCCTCATTACCTACCATTATTCTATAATTAAATTCATTAATTAATTCATAAAAATTATCAAGCCTCATATATTATAGCACCTGAATAATATCCTAATCTATATCAAAATCTTCATCGTGATATACACTAAAATACTTACCCAACAACTAATAAAAATCAGATTTAATTTCTTGATCTGATAAATCAACGATTTCTTCTATTTTCCTGTTATATTTATTTAATCTAATGGATATAACCTATCTTCCATCATATAAATAAAAAGACTATCGATACTAATTCTCACAAAGAAATGCAACAAAATCATAAAATAATGTATTAGCAACAAGCGTAGCAATATCAATGTCTATTAAAATTCTAGAGCTATTATTTTCAGATACTTTTAATTCAGAAGCCATAAAATTTATCTAATTATAAATAAATTGTTCCTTTTTTTCAACAGGAATATCCATATCACTTATCTATACAATATCTACAACATCTTTCTACTAATCTGGAAAAGTTTCAGTATTAATTTCAAAAATTATTAAATGCGGAAACTTAGTTTTATGACGTAATATCAAATCATTTAAATTCATATTATTTCTGCCTCCTTATGGTTTGCTGTAAAACAAAACTTATTAGCATTTATATTAAACTTTTTTTCTTCTGATTTTGAATTATTCACAGGTATCTTATACCTCCTTTATAAAACTTGAAAGAAAAATGGGGCAGTTTCATTCCAAGCTCCTTATACAACGTTTGTCATATTTCCAACCATCGGTTCTCTGAATTAGTCTTATATACTTTGCGTGGCAAGTAACACCTTTAACTACAAAGTTACTTGGGCTACTATTCACAGTTAGCCGCCCCAAGTATACTCCTGCACCTTTACCCTTCGGTTTGTCGGCTTTCACAATATCCCCTGTATAAAAGCCAAAGTAGTTTTTCTTCCTCTGCCTGAATGCTTTAGGAAAGCCGTAAGCATCAGTCCGGCACATCTGACGGTTGCCACGCCCCATGTACTTGTATTCCTGAATGTATTTCGTGTTGATATTCAATTTATTCGGTGTTGAGAACCCAACACAAGCAGCATCAAAATAATGTTCTTTGGGTAAGCCATGTCTGATGCGGTTCATCTTAGTTAAAGCTCCTGAACCACATTCAACTGGAACGTGATTCTTCAATCTCTCATAAAGTTTCCATCTAGTTGCGTTCATGAAAGCTGCATCTTTATAAGTTTTCTTTGCATCTTTCATGATATTAGGAAAGCCAAATTCTGCAGCAGTTTTTGTGCCTTTTTCTCGATTACACTTTTCACACGCCAATGTGAGGTTGTTTATTCTATTTGTACCTCCTCTTGCTTTAGGTATTATATGTTCTATCTCAAGCGGCACGTCTTTCTTCCCGCAATAAACGCACTTTCTATCGAACTTTTCGAGCAAGTATTCTCTTACTTCGTAGCCCAAAAGTTTTCCCCGCTGGTATTCAACACCAGACATTTCTGGGTTATCCATTAACTAAGTATCAAACTTTACGTGTTCAGAAGAAATACTGGTTATAGGCATGAGCTTTTTGAATTTCTCAACGAGATGCAATGTTTGATCTACTCTTGCCTCCAAAGAAGGCGGCAACCAGCCTTTGTTTCTCTTTCGATTCAAGAAACGAGGCTTTCTGTATCTCGTCTGTCTGCTTCTCCTTCCCCTTCTCAAGGCGCGCCTTGATTCTAGGTTTTTCTTAATCATAGTTTTATGCTGAAGCTCGCCAAGCAAGATAACATTTTCATTTGTAAGAATCGCAACGCCTGTTGTCTTTGCTCCTGGGTCTAGCTTCAACCTAATATCTTGTAGCTTGCTTTCTTTCTGAGTCCTATCTTTCAATCTGATTGTGAACGGAAACATCTTGTGGATGACCGCTCTTTGTTTTTCTAACATCTGCCTTGCTCTTTTTTCCTTGCAAGGCATAAGTGGTTTCTTGTGCTTATCTAATACAAATACCATTTTGCACCTCTGCTAATTAGACTCCCAAATTGGGACCCCGTAAGGGGCTTGTGACGCTATCTTTCGATAATCTCTCCTCGACAAAGTTGTAAAGGCTTTTTGCATCTGCAACACCGTCCCTCTCAAACAGAACTTTTAATTGCAGACGACAGAGCCACAAGCTGGAGAAGCACTCGTGGGTGTCATGACCTAAACAACGTAGTTCTCGTAGAACTTAGTCTGGTTTCCATGCGGATAATCCGCCCTAGGTAACTCTAACCCGACTCAATCAAATGGGTTTCGAGCCAACCTAAGTTGAGCAGAAACCTGAAGGCTTGTTTTGTCCTATATGTTGATCTCTCGGTTCGAGCCAACCTGGGTTGAGTAGAAACATTACGTAACTTAATCGGTTTCGAGCCAACCTAGATTGAGCAGAAACATAATACCACATAATTAATGATACCACATAATCATAATATAATGTTTAAGCTAATGTAAATTTTTGTTATTATTAATTAATATTGCCGTAACTATAATAGGTTATACTATTATTAAGGAGGCGATATTACATGATAGACGTTAAGGAATTAAATGGGCAATTGAAAATAACAGGACCAAAAGATTATATGGAATCTAGGGGGCATGAATTAATTGAAAGAATTAGTTCAGGATTAGAAAACGAACATCTTTCTATGTATCTTAAATTCCAGCCACACATCCCAACTGCAATTAAAGTATTTATTCAAACCGATTATGCAAACTGGAAAGGAATGAATCAAATAATCAAATCTATTGATAAGTAATACGCATTTCCGATATTAATATAAAGGAGGTTACTTGTATGGATACTATTAGAGAAATAAGTAAAGAAGAAGTATTTGATTTAGATATATTTATAGTAGATACTATATTAAATGCATTAGATGATAATTTTATGACTACTCTTCAATATTCTAATTTTAGAAAATATGATTTTGTATACGTAAGAATATGTGAGCAAGATATATCTAAATTCATTGTAACTTACGGTATACGAAATGACAATACTGGAAAATTTTATTATGATACATTTATTATGGTAAGAGAACAAGAAAATTAATCCAACATAATGGGAGGAAACAATCATGATTGAGACAAAAATAATTAGAGTATTAGATTCAATGACAGATATGGGAGTTATGGCCACAAAAATAGATAATAGATCAAATATGAGAAATTCATCTATATTATCAAAATGTGGGTTTTGGGCAGATCAAGAATCACCAATAATATTACTAACATTTTTAGCTGATAATCCCTATGAAACTACATATGATCCATATATGTATGATGACAGAACTAGAAAAACTTCTGGAATTTATATCATACATAATTTTGACAAACTAAATGATGGAGATACTATTGATGTAAGAGAAATAATAAAAAATAAACTTATATAACCTTATATCTTGAATATAAGGTTATTTCACTTTATATTGGAGGAACTATAAATGAAGTTGTTTAATAGGCGGGAAAGTATTTTAGATAATGATTTAGATATTGTAATGGAACAAGCTATATATATTGGATCACAATATATAAATTGGAAATTAGCAGATGGAGCATTAAGACAATATAGTAAAAATCCATTCTTCTATCATAATATATATCATATTTATATGATGCTAAATGATTTAGAATTATATTATCATCAAATTATTACAAAAGAGATAGTATGTGCAATTATTTTTCACGATATAGTATATGATCCTAAACGGAATGACAACGAAGAACAATCAGTTTTAAAATTTAAAGAGTTGATAGAATATTATGAAGTAAATGATATTGATATTCCAAAAGTAGAAAAAATAATACTAGCTACAAAGGATCACATAAATGAATATTTTAATACTAACGATCCAGATATTCAATTAATAATAAGCCTTGATCTAATACATCCATTTATGGCGGGTAAAAGAGATATTATATTCAATGAAAAAAGAATAAGAAATGAATATAAACATGTTCCAGATAATATATATGCAAAAAATAGAATTAAAATTCTAACTGAATTTATGGATTTTTTCAAAAAGACAGGTTGGAAACAACAATATAAAAACTGTAAACAAGTAATAAAATATATTACTCGTAACATGAAATTTACAAAAAGCCCCAAAAAAAGAGATATGAATTATTTCATTTATAATTAATTATATCATATGTTCCTTTATATAATCTATATAATCTGGAATATATTCACCATTAATCTATTTTTGAATAACACTTTTCTACTTAGGATATTTATTAAATACCTGTATTAATTCTTTAACGTGATCTTTTGGTATTTTATATTGAACCTAAGTAGAACCATTTTCATTTTTAGTTGATAAAACAAAGTTTGATAAAGTATTTAGGTTTAACATATTGTTTTCTTGGTCTCTAAATTCACCGATACCAAAAATAAACTAAAATTTATAAAATGGGTTTGGTTTATATATCTACTACCATATATGACCATCTCCATCTTTTTTTTCAAATTCCATATATTGTATAAACAACAATTTATACTATTTTGATACTTCATCTAAATTATTTATATCATATTTGGATAGATATTGATGTTCCATACGGGGGATTTGATGTTTTTGCATTTCATAAAACTATTCAAATTTATCTTCATCATTAGTTGGCTAAACTCCCATTGATCGCATAATATAATCCATTATTTCACTTAATCGTTCATCTTTCCATATATCTTGAAATTCCTGATAATATATATCTCTAAGTGTTTTACCCTAAGTATTAGTTCCCTAAATACACCATTTGGTATGCCTACCCTATTCTATCTAATCTTCTCTAGTTTTAACATCTATTATATACCAATTATCTGTTTCAATTTGTTTACCAAATATTGACTTTAATCTTTCTAATTCATCCTGTTTATTTACATCCTATCTTGTAACTGTCAATTTATCTTTCATTTCATTATGGATATTTTCAAGCATAGGTATAGTTAATGTAGTAATATCCTTGATATCAGTTGGTAATAATTGTCTTTCAGATAATTTATTATATGTATCTAACCATACTTTTACATTAGTATAATTATCTTCTGTTAACTAACCAGTATAATATTGTTTCTATAACCACGAAATATATTTTTTATTAGAATTTATAGTAGGATCCAACAAGAATATATCTTCAACAAATTCTTCATCATAATTATTACCCATTTTATTTTGTAGGATTAATTTTATTTTATCTTCTTTCTATTCGAGAAATAATTGTTTTTTCATAAACTACCCCTTTATAACGTAGCCCGATAGGGTTAATACCCTCTGGCTGAGGCTAATCAACAAGGCCTGTAGTTATCCTGCAAGCCTCCACTTCAAAACCCGTTAGGGTTTAAGTGGTGGGTTGTTGACAACTATCTAAGAACTTTGTGGTAATTAATTTATATTTCTTGTTTTGATACCTTTTAGGTATAGTTACATTTTTATCATACTAGGATTCAAATATAGATGTTTCTGTATTATAAATTACAGTGATATCAAAATCATCATTATTAATAAAAGCGGTAATATCTATCCACTCATCTTCATCTTTTTCTGGTTTACAATTAATTTCTATATTTGTTAACGTTGATTGAATGTTCTAATCCCAAGTAATTTGATAATGATTTCGGTTCACAGGTAAAATCTAATATTTAGTAAAATCTTTATATTCATCAGATATAAGCTACCCATGAGCATAAACCCCAACTACCTTAAACTTGGTTCTATCTCTATTAAATTCAATTATAATAAATGCGGTAGATATTCCAAGTGTTGTAAAATTATAATAATCTGTTCCTGCTATTTGTGTTGTATCCTATATTTCTGGTATATATTCATACCCATGCCCATAATCTTTATCAGTATAATTTGGATCTGATGTTGACCAATTATCAAATTTCATTTCTATCACTCCTTGTTACCTAATTTAATTTAATTTATGTATTTATAATTTCTTCAAATGCCGCAATAACTTTATTTCTAATCTCTGTATTTTCAAAAATCTACATTATTTGATCTCTATAAAATGTAGATAGATCAAAATTTTTCAATTCTGTATCATCAGTAGAAGATATCTATAAGTCTAAATCTAAGTTTATAGTTCCAATATATTTACATTCCATTACATTTACCAATTTACGTAATATTTTCATTTTATTTTCAATTAAATCTCTTTTGGCATTAGTATCTTCTATTTTTATCTGATAAAATACTGTTTTTTGATTCTAAATAATATGTTGTTTTAATTTATTAAATTCTCGAATAAATTGATTCTACCCCTTATAATGAATAGAACAAATCCCATTTTTATAGGGAATAAATTTAAATGTAATATCATCTATATTATTAAACTCAATTAACTCATATCCAAAATATTTACCAAAATCATCTATTGTCATTATTTTTTCTGAATATGTTTGTTGTGAAATCTATCCAATTATGGTTAATTTTTCATTATTATATTCAAAATGCTTATGATAATGACCATTAAAAATATGATACTATCCAAAATCAATTGGTTTAATAAACTCATTATATTTTAATACCGTATTATTAAACGCTATATTATCTCCAAATAAATCTCTATGTATAAAATCAAAATTATGATGCATAATAAATAAATTATATCCCTACTAAAAATTCTATGAATTCATAAATTTATTTACTACATCCTAATTAGAATAGGGTAATATATGTAATTGTAACTAATTGGATAATTTAAATGTTCTGGGTTGTGAAACGGTAGTAACATTTTTTGTATTTGAAAATATATTTATAAAATTCCCAAAATTTACATTATTATCAGCATAAATAATATCATGATTACCAGTATTTAAAACTACTCTAATATTTGGCTATAACTTTTTTATTTCACTAAGTATAAATACAATGAAATTTATAACCACTAATTCTAATTTCATGGGGTTTTCAATTAAATCCCCATTAAAAATTAATATATCAGGTTTATCGTTTTTTACTATATGTATTATCTCTCTATAAAATAAATAAAAATTAACTGGTATACCATTTATCTCTTTTTTTCGTTTACTAGATATATGCAAATCACTTACTATCTATATTTTCAAATCAATTCACCGTCATTTTTTGTCAAATTTGAATTTTATATATTCTAGAGTTCTGGACTATCTTTCCTCCCGTGAGCCAGTAACATTAAATTTATCAATTGATAATTTGTTCTATAATTTCCAATAAATAATATTTACTATTTCTTGATATAATTTATTTTGGTGATCCCTAAAACCAGTATTATTTTCAATACTATCTAAATTTAGAGGATCAGGTATTATTAACTAATCATATATACTGTTACAAAAATCTAGAACTTCTTCCATATGTTCTATTAATAGTTGTTCCTCACTGCCACCGAAAGAATCACTATATTTATATTTATCATCCATAATTGTAACTGATTGTTTTAAATATTCCTTTGATATATAATTATCCTAATTAGAATAGTATGTATAATCATGATCGTTTTTATATTTATTGTACAAATAAAAATAAATAGTATATGCTAACTAATCTAGTGGTGTCCTATCAGTTATATATAGCATTTTTTTATTCCTTAATAATTGTTGCGGGGTTAATGCATCTAAAATTTCTAAATTATCTACTAACCTAGAAATTGTCTAACCACAATAATACTAATTCTTAAAATAATTGTAAGAATTAGCCTAGTTTACTCGTAATTTCTAAAAATTTGAAAATCGTTTAGATGTTTCAGATAACGATAAATTACTTACTTCAAACTATATTTTTTCTTCTAATAATTTTTTAGATAAATCTTGAATTAATGTTGATTTTCCGCTACCGTGAGATCCCGATATTCCCACAATATAACATTTTTCCATCATACATAATCACTCAAAATCAGAATCTAAATTAAATCCAAAATCGGTATTATCATCTAACTGGGTTTCTACATTATTATTTTCATCGGGATTATTAGAATATTTTTTAGCTATTTCTATACCATTCTTAATAAATAACATTGTAGTACCACTCTAAATAAAGAATTTCTATACATCTAATGCATACATTAATTCTTTAAACTATAATACTATTTTTTGAGAAACAGAATTTCCATTTTTGTTTTGATTAACAATAAATCCAAACTATGTTTGATTATTATTAACTAATTTGGATAGTTGTAATTTAGAAGAAGAGTTTCCTAGTTTGTGAATTAGTTCCAACTTATCTCTAGTCTTATCAGTTAAGAATTCAATTACTTCATATACTTCTAATGCGTTTAACATAATATACTAATTTTCTTTATAATTATATCTTACATTACCTTTTTGCTATATACCAGATTTCTAACCACTAAACTAAGGCTATATGGATATCTAAATTTTAGGCTAGTCTTTGTAATAAAAAAACTTAAAATCCAGTTTACTACTTGTACGATAAAAAGATACATCTCCTCTTGATTTCAGTATATCTTCTAAATAACTTGTTATTTCACTCATATTCAATATCACTCCTTTAATATCAATATTATTACGATACTTCTTTATTATAACATAGATATTAATATATTACAATGTTAATTTTATATTTAAAATGATTCAATTATATTTAATAATTGGGTGTATTTATATGATTGGATAAAACTTATATTATAATTTATGTAAATTTTTAGTTAAGTTACATAAATGAAATTATATTGTTACATTCTGTTGATGACAAACTGTAATCCTGATATTATACTGGTAGCGTATACGCTGCCAGTCATGGTACCATATAATACTATATAACAGTTATTTAGTACCAGTTGACATTGATTCATGCATATTGAATATGTTTTAGAAATTAGCTTCTCTGAAATATCTCTGGATCAAATATATTATAACATAAATATGATTATAATAACAGTTACATAACAGTTACTTAGTACCAGTAGACAACGACAAGGTGGAAGTCTACTTTTTTTTTATATATATAAATTTACATTATTTTAATAATTATTTTAATAAAATGTAGTATAATTATAATGTATTTGTAATTTGGAGGTTGATATATTGTGTAGTACAAATTTCCAGAAGAAAAAGTAAAATTAATGATTAAGAAATACCAAGAAAATGAAAATAATTTACGTAACAATAATATTAATCATTAGAAATACAGTCACATAAAAAGAGATTTAGAATTAAAATTGTATAAAGAATTTACAACATTATAGGAAATGATAGTTAATTATAAAGTATTGAAAAAACGTGGTAATTATTAGGGTGGTGGAGGTAAGGTAGTAGAAGGGTATGGACATATATTTGAAGATTTAGTAATACATTAGGTTGATCAAATGTTTAAATATATATTGAAAATTGATACCAATCGCAAATAGTATTCTATTTTATAGAAAATATAGAATTCTAGCTCCAGAGTTTATTTCTTCAGTAATTATAAAGATGATTCAAAAAATATTATAATACCAGATAATAAAAAAATAGAAGATGATTATTCTATGCGTAATGAAGTCATTGATGAATATTATTATAGAGTAAATCCATATAACCCATTAGAAGAAGATTATAACAATTTATTAAAATAGTTTGATATTAAGATAGAACAAGTAGATGATAGGAAAGATTGGGTAGTAAATAAAGAAATATTTGATAGAATAGAAAAGCTGATAATATTTGGGTTTATAAAAAGTAGCCGTGGATTATTACGTAAGATACATATAATTAATGTATATATGAAAAATTAGATTGAAGTATTTAATAAAGATATTTTCAAATTTATTGAAATGGTACATGCCAATAGGAAATACAATATTAGGTATGGATGTAAAATAGGTATGGATAAAATAATACAGATGATTTTAAATGAATATACCAAAAATGATCCGCAAATTAGAATGGGTAAAAAATAGATATCCATTTATTCTTCTTTAGTATTATATTTTTTAATATTAGATGGTAAGATAGAACGAAATTTATTATCAGATGAAGAATATATGGAAATTATGGAAGTTACAAACTATTTTAGTAACAGTAAAATGTTATTTAAAGAAGAAGAAATGGCATTGTAACATAAATAATATAATTATAGTATATAATTGTTATATCTCAATAGAAAAAGGGGAAAATTTTAATGGCTAGAAAAAAATAGATGGATATAACGGATGAATTTAAAAATGAAATATCTAATTATTATGAATATTTACGAAATCAAGTACCATAGGCGTTTGATGCATCTACACAGGATAAGAAATTTAAAACTGGTATAATATTATATGATGAAATTATTGGTGGGATTCCAATAGGAAGAATTGTAGCTATATCTGCTCCTCCTGGTGCAGGTAAAACTACATTAATGGTTCAATTAGCACAATAGTTACAAAGACAATTACATAATATAATATACCTTGATACTGAAAAATCTATGTCCATTCAAAGAATGGAAGAATTGGGGTTAGATGTAAATAACTTAATATATTCTTCACCTGATACGTTAGATGAATGTTACTTAGTAATGGCTAAATAGTTAAAATATAAACAAGATCAAATTTTAAAAGATAAAAAAACTACTAATCTTGTTATAACGTTTGATAGTACATCATAGGTTCCAACCGCAAAAGAAATGGAAGATGATTTTAATGTTAATACTCCTGGTCTTTAGGCTAGGGTAAATTCACAAAATCTTAAACGAATAATTAAACCTCTTGCGTTAACAGAATCAACATTAATAATGGTTAATCAACTTAGAAAAAATATATAGATGGGTCCTATGAGTTTTGGTCAACCAGATGAGGATATTACTGGTGGGGTATAGCTTAAATTTTATCCCAATCAAGATATACGATTAAGGGCGGGAGGCAAGGGAAATCAAAAAGATATTATGGATTTGGGAATTAATGGAAACATTATTTATGTAAAGTAGGTTAAAAATCGTCTTATGATGCCAAATATTGAATTCCCTATGGTTCTTAACTATGAAAATGGATTTTCAAATTAGTTGAGCAATTTTATATTTCTTAAATCGATAAAATAGGAAGTTTGGAAAAAATAGAAAATTTAGAATACTTAGTTTGGTTCTTCTGGCGGATGGTGGAATATAAAATGGCAAGATTATGAGAAGAAATTCAGATCATAGCAGTTTGAATATTTATATTTAACCGATGATCAATTTAGAGACCATGTAGATAGTTTAATAATTACAGTAATACGAAGAATGTTCCGAAGGGTTAATCCCGATTATCTATTTACTCCGCAAGATGCATAGTCATTAGATAGATGGGCGGATCCAAAAGATTTAGAATATTATTCTAATATATATGATACTGACGATGATATAGATAATGGAGAAGTAATAACAGATAAAAAATTAGATGAAATTGAGATCTTAAATTAGGAGGATGAAAATGAGTGAAAATATCAACAAGTAGAATATAATAGAAGAATAGGGCAATGATACAATCGATAAGATAATCTCAACGTATTAGGTATCGTTTGAAACTATTTTTAAAAAACAATTTGAATTATATAGCACAGTATATGTTCCTAGAATATGCAATGAACACGAATTTAATACATAGTATGAATTTTTTACGTTTATGGATAAACAGAATGTTCTATCTATTATGAATGAATTGTGGGAATTGATAGATTAGAATAGAAGTAAATCTTCTATTGATGAATTTTTTGAAATTGTATTTGAAGTAAGTGATTTATATCATTTTGTATATCAGGGATTAATTTTACAGTTACAAAAAATGTATCTATTTGATAAATATGATGGACTTGATAAAGTTTTATCTGAAAATTTATCAGATCAAGAGTTCTTACAATGGGTAATTGATTCTAAAAATGAACTAGAAATATATAAAGCCGAAAAAGAAATGGTTTCAAATTAGTTTGAATCTAAGTTACGAAAAAACATATAGCCAAATCCCGATAAAATTATTTTTGATATGTATTTAATATTATCAGATATATTAAATTATGTAGACTGGAAGCACTGGAAAACATATGAAGCAACATTAAATATAGAGAATTAGGATTACATATCTTATAGATATTATCAATTATTAAAATATATGGGGCACATATTGGGTATATTTAATATAAGTCCAACCGAAATAATTGATTTTTATAATATGAAAGAAAAGGTTAATAGAGAACGGCAAAAAAATAATTATTAATAAATTATATTAACTTATTTGGTGATTATATGTAGAATACAAATGATAATTTAGAAAAAATTCAACGGTTTATTTTACGTAACAGGGGTAGAATAAAGAATTTAGAACAAGTATAGAATTAGAGAGAATTAAATCCTAATCAAATACTTGGTATTGATGTATTGAATGAAATTGAATACATCAATAATGATGGAGATATTTATTTTGGATTCCAATAGATCACCCAGATAAGAAAATTGTATAATGAAAAAATAAGAAATTTAGTATTAACTAAACAAGGCGAAAAATTATTTGATATAAATTATGGTTCAGATATTTATAATTTTTTGTTTACATAGGAATTGAAAGAATAGAACACTGAAATTGCAAGACAATATATTTTCTCTCTCATTCAAAATAATTTTTCTGAATTATTAAATATAGAAGTAAACATTGTAAGGGAAGAAGATGGTTCATCATTCGTATATTTGATATATTTGGATTATGAAATACCGTTTATAGGAAATAATACGGATATTATAGAAATTTTACAATAACACAATAACTAGGAGGATGATATTTAATGGCTGGATCTAATAAATCTACCGAAGATAGAAAAAATATTATAACCGTTGAAAAAGAAAAGATTAATGAGGTAATAAAAGAATCAGTTGATGATTTAAAGAAATTCTTAGAAACAGAAATAGGAAATAGATTAACTATTTATTCTGCTCAAGGATTTTTAGGTCAATTTATTCAAGATTTACAAGGTAAGATAAATCAGTTGGAACTTTTTTATGGTACAGAAATAGAAAAGAAATAAGCAGTATAACTAAATAGGGCAGCAATGCCTTATTTTTTTTGTTTCATATTTGTAATAAAAAATTGTATTTAATATGGTATAATCAACTATGTGTTATATAATAGGAGGTAAGACAATGAGGCAGTTTAAAAAAGAAGTTATTGATAATTTCGGGGATAAAGTGATAGTAAATTCCACTATTATTGATAATACTACTTATTATAAACTAAATTATAGCGATAAAGTAGGTATAGGATATTTTTTTGAAGATAAGATACCATCAACTATATTTAACCATTTGCGGGGATCTGTTTGCATACTGGAAGATGGTTATTATAAAATTATTTATCCAGCAATGGATAAGTTTTTTAATTTACATGAATTAGAAAATATGAGATTGCCTATAACCGAAAATATAACACTAAAAACTGTTGTTGAAAAACTTGATGGTATGATGGTTTTACCATTTGTTATAAACGATGAAGTTTATTTATCATCAAGATGGAATTTTGATACTATACCAGTATTAGTTGGAAATAAATATATGAATGATTTGTATAAAAAGTTTATTAGAGAATGTTATTACGCTGGAATTTATTTGACATTTGAATTGATTTCGTATGAATCACAAATAAAAGTATTATATCCAGAATCAGAATACGGATTATATTTAGTTGCTACTCAGAACAAATTTGGAAAAGTATTGCCGTTACTGAAAGAACACGGTAAATATTATGTTCAAAATAGTTATTCGAAAATTCCTATACCTGACAAAATAAAGCACGCAAAAGTTTATGATATATCTGATATAAATCAACTTAAAAGTTTTGTATCTTCGTTTGAAGGTAGAACCTTTGAGGGGGTAGTGGCATTTACAACTACATCATATCCATTTAAATTAAAAAATATGAATTATTTGATGTTATCAAGATCTAAAAATAGTTTTATTGAAGAATTTGCAGATATGTTTATAGATAATACTATTGATGATTTACCAAATATAATTACTGATAATCCAGCATTTAAAACAGTAAAAGATTTATGGGGTAGATTTAATACAGATCTTTTAACGGTTGAGAATTTTGTAAGCTCTTTTAATTCTAAAAAAGAGATTGGTTTATATTTAAAAGAAAATAAAGTTCCTAGTTTCTATGGAATTTCTTTTAAGTTATTTGATAATCAGTTTGATATAGAAACCAAACGAAAAGTATTTAAACAATACATAAAAGAAAATATTTAGGAGGAATAATATGATACTTTATAATTAGTCAATAAAGAAACACGGAATAAATTAGTATATGCTAAAATTTTTTGGTAAGGATCTTAGATCATATGATCAGACTACACTAGAACGCTTTGGATTTAAGGTTTCAAATGATACAATAAATAATCAATTCTTGTAGATTCAGGTATCGGGGGGTATTATATCAGATAGCTCATAGTATCCTGTTGTAATTGAAACCCTTAAAAAATTGAAATCTGTTACTGAAATGAATATTCAGTATGATGATGATTTTGTAGTTGTATATGAGAATGAAAATGGGGAAAAGAAATATTACAAACCTGAGAAAAAATATTGATATATGTTTAGAATAAGCAAAATAGAATTAGAAGGTATCCAGACTTATTATGATAAGCAGGTAATAGATCTTACAAAGTAGGATAATTTTATAATAGTCAGTGGCAGAACTTTAGATAATCAGAATTAGAGTAATGGCACTGGAAAATCATCTATATTTAAATAGATAAATTATGGATTAGGGTTAAATCAAAGAATACCAAAATCTATTATAAGTTTAGGAAAGAAAGAATAGATGATAAAACTTACTTTAATTGATTATGATAATAACTAGGTTTTAGAGATAGAACGGCATATCTATAAGTCTAATAAACCATCTATTCTACAAATAACTTTAAATGGGCAAGATATTAGCACCCAACGAATAAATTTTTATAATGATATTTTAGAAAATCAAATTTTAGGAGTATCGGGAGATATATATCGTTATCTAAGATTTATGATTCCTGAATATACAAGTATTTTGCGTAATAATCCATAGGAAATATTAAAATTCCTAGAAAAGATATTTAAGGTGTATTTAGTAGATAACTATTATGCTTAGACAAATTAGAAAATATAGTAGTTAATGGAAGAATAGAATAAATTAAGTATTTTGATTCAAAAAGAATCAGAAGAAATTGAATAGATAGAAAAAAAGAAGACAAAATAGTATACTTCCACTGATACTATTTAGGAAATAGATAAACTTAAACGTGAAATATAGCAATTGGAACAATAGATATCAAATATAGATTGGACATAGATTCAAACAAAGATTAATTCAATTAAAAAAGATATTCAAGATATAAAAAATGATATTTATTAGGCTGAAGTTGAAATTAAGAATTAGAAAAAAGAAAAAGAAAAGTTTATTGAGCTAAAAAATAATAATCAATGCCCCACTTGTCATACTAAAATTAAAGGAAATGCAGAAATAGAATAGTATTTTGAAAAAATCATATAGAATAGCAATAACATAGAAATATTGAATAAAAATCAAATTGTTACATTAAAATCAAATTTAAATAACCTTTCTTAGGAATTAAAAGATTAGGAAGAACATTATAAATAGTTAGAAAAAAATAAAACAGTATTATCGCAAAAATATAAAATTTTAGAACGTATAGAATCATTAAATGAAAAAGTAAATGAAAGTATTACAAAGCAGACTTTACAATCAATACAAGATGAAATATAGCGAAGAAATAAAATACTTGAATAGAATACTGAATAGCTAAAATCTGTTAATACTAATAAACATTCATATGAATATTTATAGGAAATTTTTTCGCCTAAAAGTAAAATTAGGAAAGAATTAATGTTAAAGTTTTTAAATACGGGAATTAAACAACCATTACAATATTTTTCATCATATTTCTTTAAAGAACAATATTTAGATTTTATTTTAGATTCTCAGGGATTATATTTTGGGTTAAATTCAGAAAAACAGTTTATAGAATATGGTATTTTATCATCTGGTGAAAAAAGAAAATGTGATATAATTTTTTAGTTATAGATGAATATGTTATTAGATAAAATGTATGATCTTAACTTGGGTCTCATGGTAATGGATGAAAGTCTAGACAATTTAGATTCAGAAAGCTAGGTTATTATGATGGAAGTTTTAAATGATTATTAGAAAAAGCATAATTTACAAATAATGATTACTTCTCATTATAATGTTATAGATTTTGAAGATTAGGTAATATTAGATGTAATAAAAAATGGAAATAAATCTAATATTATGGTTAAAACGAAAGTAATGTGAACTACCACGAGCCTAAAGGCATCGTGGCTTCAAAAGCCTAAGTTCACCAGACTCAGTATAGAGAAATCTATACTACGATTATTAACTCATGACACCTGCGGTTGACGCAACAGACCGTT
>Ga0116142_10001072_pt1 | contig 34001 bp, 25 predicted proteins | sample AD_UKC033_MetaG_FD_89785 | JGI IMG/M metagenome (GOLD analysis project Ga0116142, IMG submission 89785) | Active sludge microbial communities of municipal wastewater-treating anaerobic digesters from USA - AD_UKC033_MetaG | ecosystem: Engineered > Bioreactor > Anaerobic > Digestate | place: USA... | reverse complement strand
GGATTTTTCAATATGTACAAAAAAGCCCGGCGTGGCACCGCAGAGGTGGAAAAACGTATCGAAGCTCTCGGTGGCGAGATAGCCTGGTTGCGCGAGCAGATTTGGCTTGCCGAAAATGCGGCGACTGAAGTCGATCTGCCAATTGCTGAGAAAAAGTCCTCGCATCGAAAGGGCGCCGGCAAAAATACTAAAGAATCCCCTGGTCGAAAAAATCGTGCGAACATGATCAAACCAGATGTAGTTATCGATGGCTGTCGCTATTATATTGGTAGAAACGCCAGGCAGAACGATATGCTGACCTTTCAGGTGGCCCGGCGTAACGACTGGTGGTTTCATGCAAATGATGTTCCGGGGGCTCACGTCATTCTTAAAAAGCCTGAAGGGGAAGTGACCGAAGAAGATCTGTATCGCGGCGCTGCTCTTGCAGCCTGGTTCAGTTTTGCCCGGGAAGGTGGCAAGGTGCCCGTAGACACAACCGAAGTTGCCAACGTTAAAAGAATTCCGGGTGGCATGCCTGGGCGAGTGTCGTATACTTATCAGCGCACGATAATGGTTGACCCCGCGCAGGCGCAATCTTTGCTCGCCATAGTCGGGGCGGCATGATCGAGCAGGCAGAGACCAGGATCAAAGCTCAGAAAATTTTATGCCCGCAAACTCGGCGTGAACTTTTTCTTGAAGAACCCGTAAACGCTTGCAGACGTTGCATGCCTTCGAAAGATTGCAGGCATCGTCTGAGCTGCAGCATACGTTTATCTGGCAGGCTCTGGGGTCGAAAATTTTTAGAATGTCGAACAAGCTCAGCTCAGATGGTTCAGCGATCAGAAAAATACCGCCCTGCTTGCCACGGGTGGCTCCGACCAGGCCAGACTCAACAAGCTGGTGAGATATTTTGCGCAGAAAACGGTATGGTATCTCGGCATTTTTACTGATTTCAGTTGTGGCAACCGGTTGTTGTCCAAAGCGTCGTGCGAGATAAACGACGGTTCTGATAGCATAGTCGGCTTCGCGGGTGATCATTGATGAACTTCCAGAATAAAAAATAATGATATAAAATAAGTAGCAAAACGAGATGCATAAGTCAATATGCTTGTGCATTTGACAGGTTGCCTGGGGTGCATTAGAATAGGGCTCTGCACCGGAGGTACAAGTGCCGAAAAAGAACACCACAAAACAGACTGATGTTAAAACAAATCTGCTCGAATACCTGCGCGAGGTTTCACTCGACGAAGAGTGTGTCCTGGCTAATCTGGCCTTCGAGCCGGTGATTGTCGGCCGACAGTTGCTCGAAAATCATTTTTCCGCCACTGATTTTCAGGGTGCTGAACCTAATCGGGTTTTGCTTGCGGCTATGCTCGAAATTGTCGAAGACCGCGAAACCCTGAATTTGCCGAATCTTATGGCGCGATTGACCAATCAGATGCATGGCAAAAAAAACTGCCTGGAGGTCAGCGGTGGCGAAGAGCGCGTTAGAGATCTTTTTGTCACGCCTTTTTCGCAGCCGGGCGTCGTTATGCTCGACGATATCGAACCTGTGATCGAGAGGATACGAGATCGAAATATCAGGGCTGAAGCACATAAAACCATGATCCGGTTTTCAGAGCGCATTATTCATGGCGAAGACAAAGACGCTTTCGAAATAATCGGCAGTTGTATTCAGTCTTTGCGCAGTCTTTTTTTGAAGGGTAGCGCCGGCTATATCAGAAGTCTGGATTCCCATATCGAAGAAATGCAGGAGTTGGTCGCTGATCAGCGAGTGAAAAAGCGCGGCTACCTGGGCCTGCAAAGCAATTTTCCTATTCTGATGGAGAAGTTGAACGGTTTTCAGAAAGAATTTTATCTTATAACCGGCGGGGTTGGGATGGGTAAGTCGACTTTTGCGACTCAACTTGCCTGGGACCTGGCCACCCTCAACCCTGATTTGACGGTTCTGTATTTCAGTCTCGATCTGAACCGGCTCGATACCACAGCGAAGCTTGTATCGCAGGCGGTCGAGCTGCCGATAGATTACGTTAAAAACCCTTATAGTTCCCGCCCCGATTTTGAAGAAAAGCGCAGTCAGGGTCTGCAGCGGGTCTCGGCTATGGGCAGTCGGCTTATTCTGGTAGATGAATCGAGTGGTCGATTGTTTATCGACGATATCAAGAAACAGGTTAAACGGGTTCGCCTTGAACGCGGTGGTGACGTTGCCGTGATCATTGACCCATTGTTCAAGATTTTGCTGCGCAATCAACAACAGATGAGTTTTAACGAAAAATGTAATCTGCTTGCTTCCGAATTGAAAAGTCTGGCTGCAGTCGAAGGTGTGACTGTCATTGCTACAGCAGGTTTACCTAAAGCGATCAGCAGCCGCCGCCCAGTTAAAGAAGATCTCGAAGAAATCATGGGGCTTCTTTATGACCCCTATGCAGTGTTTTTTCTTTATTGTGATTATCTGAATAATTTTGATACCCCTTTCCTAGAGTGGGAGTGGGGCAAAGAAGACAGTTTTATGATCCCTATTACCGAGGCATTCATTGCCAAAAATAAAATGGGTGGGACGAACGCTCGTATTTTTTACAGGTATTTCGAGGCATACTCGAAGTTTAAAGAGTGTGCGCCTCAAGAAGTCGAAAATTACTCGGCCATGATCGATAACCTTGAACGGTTCAAAGAACAGCAGAACAACATGACTGCCAAGCAACGTGGCGGTCGCCAGGAGGAATTTTAATGGAATCGGCACAGGAGCTGTTTCAGAAGGGGGTTGATCTGCAACAGCGCGGTCTTTTCGATCACGCTATCGAAGAGTATGAAAAAGCTTTGAAACTCGACCCGGATAACTCGGATATCCTGGTGAATCTTGGCGCTGCCTGTCTGCAGAAGGGGTTATCGGAACGGGCAGTGAAGCTTCTGACTGCCGCTCTTGCCAAAAACCCGGGCAACAGCCTGGTTTTATACAATCTCGGCAAAGCGTATCTCTATCGAGAACAATACGAAGACGCATTATCAGTTTTTCAAAAAGCACTTAGCATTCTTCCTGATGATAATGATATTAAAAAATTGATATACAAGACTCTGAGGCTGATGGGGCGGTATCGCGAGTCTGTCGAGATTATGCTGGCTTTGCTCGATACTGCTGCTTCTGATGCTGCCGATTTGCTTGAGTTGGCGGGCGATCTGAAGATGCTCGAGCGCTATGATGAGGCTCTCGAAATTTTCAGGCGTGCTTCGACGGTTGCCTGTGATTCGGTGGCTCCGCTCAGAGGTATTTATGAGTGTCAACTTCGCCTCGGTAATCGCGAAAAGGCTATGACCGCTCTGAAGCGCGCCATTATGATTGAACCTTTCAATCAGAGTTTGCTTGTTGATCTTGCTGATTTATATCTTGCTGATGGTCGAATTCAAGATGCTGTTGATGTAGTTAACCGCGGTATGGAAACGGTTCCGGAGCCGACTCAGCTCAGAGAAAAATATGATGAAATGGCTCGCCGCTTGCCGGTTTTGAAGAAAAAAGCCGGGGCTGCCAACATGTCTTCGCGCCAGAGCCCGTTTGAGACAGAGGTTTTTAATGTTCTTGACGGGCTTTATGATGGCCGCATTCGTCTTGATGTGGCTGTGAAAGAACTCGATTCTTTAAGAGCTCGTGAACCTTCGGATTTGCTTATTGCTGATGAGCTTGCCAATCTTCTGTTTCAGGCGAGGCAGTTTGATCGCGCCGCAGAGATTTATTCAGAGCTTTATATGGGGCGCCCGCGGGAGGCCGCACACCGCGTTAACCTTGCTAAATCTCTGGCTATGAAGGGTGATGTCGAAGCCGCCAGGGTTGTTTTGAAAGATTCTTTGCGTGATCTGGGGCATGTTGCCGAACTCGACCTGGCTCTGGTCGAACTCGATCTGTTTGAAAAAGAGTTTGCCAGAGCGGCTGGCCGTCTGGATATTATTCTCAAAGAGTATCCAGGCGAGACGCACGCTCTTTTTCTTTATGCCTATACCGCTCTTCGTCTTGATGAGCTCGAGCTGGCCGAAAAAACTTTTAATCAATTATTTGATAATGGTGTTATGGACGAAGAACTTGTTGTCTGGTATTCGAGATTATCAATAATCCAAGGTTGCCCGGAACGAGCTTTGAAAATCTGGGAAAATTTTTCTGACGGCATGGAGAGCCTGGTTGAAATAATTGCCAAGGTTGAATTGACGTTGGCAACTGGCGACGGCAAGGGGATAATGAAGATTCTGCACAAGATCGGCGATTATCACCCGCGCTTCATCGAAGACCATTTGCTTTTTGGTAAGGCATTTTTCTTTGCCGGTGATTTTGCGGCAGCGCAGCGGGAATTCGACCTGGTTTTGCGCCTTGAGGCCAGGAATGCAGAGGCTTTGGCCATGTCTGCCATGAACTCTCTCATTCGCAACAAAAGTGCCAAATTCTGGAACTACTGGCAGCGCGCCATCGACTGCGACTCTATTTATGCAGTATTGCCCGCGCTCATTCTTAAAAACAGTTTTAATTTTTCGCAGAAAGAAAGATTGAAGATAGAAACACGTAAGCTCGTAGAGATCGCTACTTTGAGCGATGCCGATCGCTCTCGATTGAAACGGCTGTTACAAAGCCTTCAGGCAGGAAACAATGAAAAAGAAAAAAGCTGAAACTAAAATCGACACCCGAAATATTGCAGCTCTCAAAGATCGTGTTAAAGCTCTGGTTAATGTGCCGGCCCGCCGTTTCAATGATGCTGTGTGTGATATAATCGACGCCGGCGGCTACTCGGTCGCGGTGCTTCTCGACACTTTGCCTGAATTGCCGGTAGCTTTGCAGCAGCAGGCCGTAAGAAAAATTGAAGATTTTTTTTATTTTCACCCTGAAAATGGCGTAAAGCTTTTCAGCCGCTTGAAAAAAGCCCTGGAAAAAGTAGACCAAAGCTGCCGACCCGGTATTTTGTCGGCAATGGCCGATATTTCAGAAAAAGCCGACGATCGCGATTTCACTGTCAGCGATCTGGGTGAATATGCGTTGGCAGTGCTTGAGTCAGATGCTGATCTTGGTCGCCAGAGCAAGGCGATTGAAGTCGCAGTTAAAGCGCTTGAATACGGCTGCATACCTTTTATTATCAAAATAATGAAAAAGGCGACGGCTGAGTTAGATAACTTTCAAAACTATCAATCTATAGAGACCTCGTTGCTCGCCTTGAAGCGCTTGGGTGGTGAACCCATTATTAGATTGCTGATTAATCCTGGTTCAGATTCAGCCTCCAGGCAGCTGCGTCTCGAGTGGCGTGGTATGAAAGATGCTTTGCTTTCTGAGACATTCTCGGTGTTGCGAACTCTCGATGCTGATTTTGCTCAGATGATGCTGAAGGTGGTCGACCTGTCAGATTTCAACCTGCCCTTTGTTGCGATGATAAACGAGGGAGTGAGTCACGACGACAAATGGGTTCGGCAGGCGGCCGTAGCTTCGATGAAGAAGGCCTCTGAGGCTTTGAGTCCCGAGGTTCTTTCTCGTATGCTCAATGACAGCGCCAGCGAGGTCAGGATGATGGCTGCGACCTCTCTGGGCGGGTTTTCGGCAGAGCAGACCGGCAGTCTTCTTGAAGAGCTTGCCGGGCGTCAGGGCGAGGCCCGTGAAATTCGACTCAACGCCCTTTATGCTTTATTTGCTCAGAAAAATCTCCCGGCCCTGAAAAATCTGGCGGCCCAGCCTGACGATATGCAGATCGCGGCAAACGCATTGGGTTTGTCGGTTTTGCTCATGCCTCACGACGAGGGTCTTGCGACTATTTTAAATGTTTTTGGTCTTTCCAGGGCTGAGACGGTTGGTGATTTGAGCCACTACCTGATGGAATTATCCGATCCCGAAGATATTGGAAAACTGATAAAAGCGCATGCCGGCGGAAACGAAACCTGCCGCGAACGATTGATAGAGTTTATCAAACAGTTTACTGCCAGAAAAGCCGGCCCAAGGCTCGATGCTGCAATCGGTAAGCTCTCGGAAAATGAGCAGAAGGCCTTGAAAGCCCTGACGCTGGTGGCCTGACGAATCGGCCGCCCCTTGCCTGTCGGGCATCTCTTGCTGGTGTTCTGACTCGCGCGATATAAAATCTTTCTGCTCAAATTGTTTTTTGCCGACTGGATCCCGCCAGCGTCCGGCAGTAGCAGAAGATATATGTTTTCCTATGTTTAGGGGTTAGCTCTTAAACGAACTGATCTTTGCTCTCAGAACCCCGCCCTCTTTCGTCTTTAAGCGAAAGAGGGCGGTTTTTTTTCGGCAAAATACTCTTTCAATCAAAAGGAGTGGATGCTCCCAGGCAAGTCTGTTGTCGCCTGGTGATCAATCGACTGGAAGTGTCAGCGCCGGAGGAGTGCAGAAGTGGTAGGTCTGCGCATGCTGCGCATCGTTGAAAGATCAGAACAGGCTTTTGCTCTCGAAAAGTTGCAACCGCCAGGCGAACGAACAGACTTTAATACCTGTTATCTAAAAATAGATAACCCCTCCCGTTTCGATACTAGCTTGATAATTTAATCACTTTAATATAGATAACCGCGTGATAATTAACTATACGCTGATAATTATAGTAATTTGTTGCTAATAAATGATAATATAAGCTTTATTATGATAATCATATCATGATAATGGAGAGGAGGGGCTGGAGGGGCAAAGAACAGGCAAAGTCAGAAAATGGGGTTCGCTTCAATGTGATGTCAGTAATCAATCAGGGGTGGTTGTAGTGCTGTGTTTCGGCTAAAATGACATGCCGGAAACGCCGCAAAAAACGCGGTCGATCAGGAAAATGCCGAAGTTGCTGTAATCCTCTAATATAGTGGTTTCTGTGGTGGAAAGGCCGGCTCAGATCAAAATGCCGCCTGTTTTCTTTCGTTTCACCCGCACGACAAAATTATTCTCCTGAGCCGACCAGAAACCAGCTGTGCTCCCCTTATTAACGCTCAGGTTTTGTGGTTAAAGCTCTCTCTTATCAATGCCTACCCGGGTTCATCCGTGGCTAAAAAGCTCTCTATCTTGTCGACGTCCATCCGGGTTCATCCGCGGGTTAAAGCTCTCTCTTATCGATGTCTATCCGGGTTCATCCGTGGCTAAAGCTCTCTTTTATCGATGTCCATCCGGGTTCATCCGTGGCTAAAGCTCTCTCTTATCAATGTTCATCCTGGTTCAGAAGGTATTTCATCGCCGCCCCAATGATTTTTTTGCCGGCATCACCATCGCCGTAAGGGTTGGCGGCCTCGGCCATGCGTCGGTAGCTGGCCGGGTTGGTGAGTAATTCGCTGGCTTCGGCCAGTATTTTGGCTTTATCGGTGCCAACGAGCTTCAGTGCTCCTGTTGTGATGCCCTCAGGGCGTTCTGTTGATTCGCGCAGAACAAGCACGGGTTTGTTCAGGCTGGGGGCTTCTTCCTGGACTCCTCCTGAATCTGACAGGATTAGATCGCAGCGCTTCATGGCGTTGATAAAATTTTGATAATCAAGCGGCGGCGTCAGAGCTATGCGCGGGTGGTTGTTCAGCATTGCAGCTGCTTCCTGGCGCACATTCGGGTTCGGGTGAATCGGAAACAGGATTCTGATATCGGTAAACCTTTCTACCAGCTCTAACAGGGCTGAAAACACTTGTCGATGGGGTTCTCCGAAGTTTTCCCGGCGGTGGGTTGTGACCAGCAGCAGTCGACCTTCTTTGCCAAGAATTTCTTCGATATCTTCTTTGAGGGGGTAGTCTTGTTTCAGACTCCAGAAGAGGGCGTCTATGACTGTATTACCTGTTACTTCGATTCTGTTGCGGGGAATCCCCTCCCCTGCCAGCATATCGTGGGCTCTTTGCGTTGGCGCAAAATGCAGGCTGGCAAGTGGGGTTACCAGCCTGCGGTTGATTTCTTCCGGGAAGGGGCTGTAGCGGTCCTGTGTGCGCAGACCGGCTTCGATATGCCCGACGGGTATTTTCTGGTAGAAGCCGCCAAGTGCTCCTAAAAAGGCAGAGCTGGTGTCGCCCTGTACGAAGATCATGTCGTAAGTGTTGCGCGACAGGATTTCGCCTATACCTTCGGTAATGCGTGAGGTTAGCTGAAACAGTGATTGGTTGGCCTGCATTACCGCCAGATCGAAGTCGGGTTTCAGGCGAAAATGTTTGAACATTTCGGCGGCAAGTTCAAGGTGTTGCCCGGTGTGCAGTATCTGTGTCTCGATTTCACCGGTTTCGCGAGCTGCAAAAATGACCGGGGCCACTTTGATGACCTCCGGCCTGGTGCCGAGAATAAAGAGAAACTTGAGCTTGCTCATTTAAACGTCCTTGACGTAGTTGTCTCCGTCTGGTGATTTGTTATTGGAATTTTTGCTTTTTTCGATGGCTTCTGCCGGCTCTGCTTTTTCGATTTCTTCGATTACGTTCAGCAGGGGTTTAACGGCTGGCAGAGGTGGCAGTTCGCGGCCTTCGATGAGCTCTTTGAATTCTTCGCCGCTGATGGTTTCGCGTTCGAGAAGGGTTTTTGAGCACTTATCGAGCAGAATGCGGTTTTCAGAGAGTATTTTGTGGGCCTGCTGCAGAGCGCTTTCGATGAGCTTTCTGATCTCGCTGTCGATCTTGCGGGCTGTTTCGTCAGAAAGGTCGTTGCGGGTATTGAAGTCGCGACCCAGGAAAACAGTCTGGTTATCGTCACCGAGGTGCAACGGCCCGATTTCGTCGCTCATACCTAGTTCGCAGACCATTTTTCGGGCAATTTTAGTGGCTCGTTCGATGTCGTTCTTGGCACCTGAAGTCAGTTCGTTGAAAACGATCATTTCGGCGACGCGGCCGCCGAGTAGAATGCATAGCTGGCTTTTGAGATGGGTGCGAGAGACGGTCAATCTGTCTTCGACTGGCAGTTGCATGGTAAGGCCCAGGGCCATGCCGCGCGGAATGATGGTTATCTTGTGAACCGGGTCTGTTCCGGGTAGGAAAGCGGCAACCAGAGCGTGCCCCATTTCATGATAGGCGGTATTTTCTTTTTCTTTTTCGGAGATGATACGGCTTTTGCGCTCGGAGCCAGCGATAACCTTGTCGATCGATGCTTCAAAGTCTGACATGATGACGATTTTGCGGCCGTGACGAGCTGCCAGTATCGCTGCTTCGTTGGTGAGATTGGCAAGGTCGGCACCGACGAAGCCGGGGGTGCGGCGTGCCAGAACCGACAGGTTTACGTCATCAGATATGGGTTTGTCTCTGACGTGGATCTGTAGAATTTCTTCGCGGCCTCTGATGTCAGGCTGATCGACGACGATACGACGATCGAAGCGACCTGGGCGCAACAGGGCGGGGTCGAGAACGTCGGGGCGGTTGGTGGCCGCGACAAGAATTATGCCTTTGGTGTTGTCGAAACCATCCATTTCGACCAGCAGCTGGTTGAGAGTCTGTTCGCGTTCGTCATGCCCGCCGCCCAGGCCAGCACCACGCTGTCTTCCGACTGCGTCGATTTCGTCCATGAAGATGATACATGGAGCGTTTTTGCGGGCCTGTTCGAAAAGGTCTCGAACTCTCGAGGCCCCGACACCGACGAACATTTCCACGAATTCAGAGCCGCTGATATTGAAGAAGGGAACATTCGCTTCGCCGGCTACTGCTCTTGCAAGAAGGGTTTTGCCCGTGCCTGGGGGGCCGAACAGCAGAACGCCGCGCGGAATTTTAGCGCCAAGGTCGGTAAATTTGCGAGGGTCACGCAGAAATTCTACGACTTCAAGGAGATCTTCTTTGGCTTCAGAAACGCCGGCAACATCTTTGAAAAGAACGCGTTTCTCGGTCGGGTCGACCATGCGGGCCCGGCTTTTGCCGAAACTAAGGGCTTTGGCTCCGCCGCCCTGCATTTTTTGCAGAATATAAAGCCAGGCCCCGATCAGAAGAATGAACGGGAACCAGTTGATGAGAAGGTTGAGCCACCATGACATCTGTGCCGGCGGTTCAGCTTCGACGATTACGCCGCTTTTTCTGATTATTTCCATGAGGCCCGGGTCATCGGGGGTCACGGTCAGAAAGTGCGAGGTTGGGGCTTCCGTGCTGGAGCCAAGGGTAACCTGTTTCTGGATTCGGCCGGTTATTTCGCGTTCGTTGATTTTGATGCGCAGAATTTTTCGGCCGGTGTCTTCACCCTGGAGAATCGAAAGAAACTCTGAGTAATTGAGTCGATCAACCTTTCGAGTGTTGGTTACGTTGGTAAATGCTGTCAATAGAAGAATCAACAGCAGAGCATACAATGCAACGGTCTTCATTTTTGTGGGTTGTTCTTTCATATTCCTGTGCCTGTAATCAATTTTGCAGTGAAATTTTTCAATGGTCAGTTATCCTATCATATCAGAAGTCACGAATCAATTTTATAAAACCTCGCAGCAGGTGCTGGCGCGAACCCGGTCGCAAATCTGATGAATCGGGGCTGTTAAGATGTACGAAACAGACGTTTCTGCTTGGCTTTGATCCAGCTTACCCAGCCGGAAGTTTTGAATACCTGCTGCTCAAGCATATCCAGCAGCAATGAAGCATGACGGCGGCTTTCATCGGTGCGGCCTTCAAAGACCAGGAGCATGTTCAGGGCAGCGTCACCCATGCGCACGACTTTCCCGGCGACCAGAGAAAATTCTTTCTGATTGCTGATTAGCTCGAGCCAGAGCGGCAGACAGTCGGGGCTGTCGATGCGAAAAATGGCATCTCTTGCATTCTGGCGTATCTGCGGGTGTTCGTCCTGGGCCATGATCGCCAGAAGTTCGCTGCGCCCAGGAATCTTCACCTTGTCGAGAACGAATATTGCGGAAGCTTTCATCCAGGGGTTTTCGTCGCTGGCCATTTCTTTGAGCATTTCAAGCAGCTTGCTCTGGTCGTCTTTGTTCCAGAGAGCTTTGATGACGTTGGCTCTGACTCTATTGTCTTCGTCTTTCAGCATGGGAAGCAGCAATCTGGCCACGTCGGGCAGATCGAGTTTTTCGATTGCCTCGATGGCATTGGCTCTTACCCTTGAGTCTTCTTCGTGGAGCGCTCTGGTTAAAAAGTCGACGATATCATCATCGGGCAGCGCCAGCCGGCTGACTGCCGTCACTATGCAGGCTTTGACCCTGGCGTTGGTATCTTTTTTGTAAAGATTTCTTATGGCGCCAAGGTTGGTTGGGTCGCCGATCAGCCCTAGTGTTTCTGCGGCGAGGGCTACAAGCTCCGGGTTTTTGTGTTTGAACAGGGCCATTATCTGTGAACTGGCCGCCGAGTCTTCTATTTCTCCGAGGGCTTTGAGGCTGTTGTAGACTATGTCTTCGTCTTCAGAGGCAAGCTGTGCAGCAAGTTCGTCGATATGTTCGGGTGTTTGCGGCATATCCGGCATGAGTTTCCAGATGCGGATACCTTCGCGTTCTATGGTTCTTACCCAGGAAGCGCTGTTGTAGTCGGCATATGAGTCGAATTCGCGCTCGGCTTTTTTGAGCGCCATAACCCGATCGGAAGCCTCAACAGTATATTCAATCTTGAATTTTTTGCGTGGGGTCGCCGACTCGCTGTATGGAATGATAACCTTATATGTTTTTGTTTCTGACATTCAATGTACATGTTAGCAGATTATTGTTTTGAACTCAATCCGCTTTCCGCATATATGGTGTATAATTATAACCTGAATCAAATCTGACAGGAGCGCTTTTCATGTTACCCGAAGAAAGTGTTTTTATTTGCCGCAGCTGTGGGCTTGAAAAGACTATTGTGGTCGAAAAACAGAAATTCATGACAGAAAAAGGCTATGATCGGCAGCCAATGTTTTGTGAAGATTGTATAGTCGCCAGACTCGACCAGATCTGGGAAACACCCGGCGAAAAAAGGCTGGTTCTATGCAGCGACTGTGGGCGCGAGACAAGGTTGACTTTCGTGCCCTATAAAGAATTGCCGCTTTATTGCCCGGAATGCTTTAAAAAACGGCAGGAGCCGGTCTGAACAGTCATCTGCTGCTGCCGGTATACCCGCTGGATGTGCTTGTTGCCGTTGCTGGTTTGACCAGAATGGTTTTGTCGACAGCTGTTTCGTTGTTGCCCGATGCGTGAGATTCCGAGGCATTGCCTGTTTCTGCGGTCAGCGTAGCTGTATCAGGCAGCAGAAGAGTTTCTGACCCAAAAGAGGCAATACTGGTTTCGCCGGTCTGCTTTTTTTGCAGGGCTTCCCAGGCTTCTATGTCGAGATCTTCAAGGGTAATGCGATCTGGTTTATCTGCCGGCCATTCGCTGTTTGTAACTGTAGCAGCGTCATCAGAAAACTTATCGCCTATAAGTCGCAGCAGTGACTTGACCGGATCGCTTTCGAATTTGAACTGCAGGTTGATACCAGGGTCACGGAAACTTTCGGACGGGTGTCTCGTTGCACGTGGATGCTGGTTTAAAGGCATTCGCAGCCAGCGTGATATGGTGCGGGCTGAAACTGAGGTTGCTGTCAGCAGCAAAACAACTGCCGCCGGCAGAAAAAGTCGCTTAAACCGCATACCACACCGCCAGATTGTCTAACACTCTGTATTTAACTTCGCCGCGGCGATAAAGCGACGATAGATAGCCATTAACTGTAGCGCGATAAAGATAGTATTCCCAGCCGACTTTTTTCATGCCAAAATGATCGAGAAAGGCTTTTACAACGTGATCCTGTGATTGTGGCACGCGCAACAGTTCACGCATAAAGCTCATGGCCCGGTCGACGTGCTGCAGATTGCTGGCAATAAGGGTCGCAATGTTACCGGTGGCCGGAAAGTGCCCCCCGACAAAAGTTTTTGCCGACAGGGTTCGCATTTTTTCGAGGGTCTGCGTGTGCATTTGTGGGTCATATGAAAAGGGCAGACGCTGCTTTTTGAAGAAGGCCTCTGGAAAAAGCGTATCGGCGACAAAGGCGACGTCATCGATCAGAAAGCCCTTCTGGTTAACAGAATGACCTGGCAGGTCGAGAAGTCTGATGTTTACGCCATCGAGCTCAAATTGGTCGCCCGGAAAAACTTCGACGGGACTGGGGTCGGCGATGATAAATCTATTCATCAGATCCTGGATCGGTGAACCGGCAAAAAGAACCGCTGATTGGATCAGTGGCTGTCTGATGGTGGGCGCTTCGAGCTTTGCCGCAAAAATGCGACAATTGCATCTGGTGGCGAAAAAATTATTGCCGCCGATGTGGTCGGCGTGGGCATGGGTGTTTAAAATGTAAGCGACTTTAAAACGATAATCAGAAAGCAGTTCGAACAGGCGTGTCGCATATTTTTCGTCAATACCTGAATCTATGAGCGCCACCCGGCCATTTTCGAGTATAACACCGCCAACGTTCGCCGGCCCGGCGACATAAAAAGTGCGCTCGCCAAGTCGCGTGAGTTCCATGGATTCAGAGTGCCGAACAGGGGCCTGATCGCTCAGAGGCTCCGATTACCACAAACCCTTCGCTGCAGTTGCTCAAGACTTTTATGGTGCAGCCCGGAGTGCCTGAAAAGCCGATTTGTGGCGCAAGCACCTCTACGTAATATGGGTTGTCGTGATATGGAGAAAATTGCGCTTTATAGATCCAGGCTTTGACGGGCTGGCAGCCATCGATGGTCAGTTCGATGCGCAGAAATTTAAAGACTTCGCCGCCTTTGACAATCTTAAAAGCCGGGTGCCATGGCAGCGGTTCGGTGGTAAAGTCGGGCGAGAGAATTACCAGCGGTTTTTCAAGAAGGATGTTGATAGTGCCTTCTTTGCATTCTGCCACTTCAGGAAAGCATTTGCGGAAAAATGGCAACTGTTCACGAACGGTATTCTTCGATTCCCCCAGGCCTCGCTGGATTTTCCCTCTGATGGCCGCCATGAAACAACCTCCCTTGTTTTCCTTTACTGTTCAAGGATAGACCAGCAACGGCACGATTACAAGTTTTTTAGTAATAAAAGCAGCGGGTTCGTCTTTGCGACAAACCCGCTGCTGGGTGTTAGAGATCTGTTGATGTTATCAGCGGCGTGATCTGCTGAAATTGGGGAGAACGGGGTCCTGGTTCGGGGGAAGGGGCTGGCCGCTCACTGCAGTGCCGGTGCTGGTGCTGCCTGAAGAGCTGCTGGAAGCTTTTTTGCCGCCTTTTTTGCTGACTTTGCGGAAGTGACCTTTGGTGTGGCTTTTGCTGCCTTTTTTGTAGTGGCCTTTAACCCATACTTTTTTGGGTTTTTTGCCGGTGATTTTTGATTTGGCTTTGACAGCGCCATCCATGATTTTATTGGTAACTGCAGATCCTGCTTTGACACAGGCTTTTTTGGTTTTTTTGCAGGCTTTTTTAAACTTTTTGGAGGCCGAAGCGAAGAAAGAGGTTTTCTTTTTGGCTGCTGAAGCTTCAGTGGTTTCGCCTGATGTTAAAAATAACCCGAATAAGGCGAAAAGAACGGCGAGGGTTTTATACACTTTACTCATAAACTTATAACCTCCGTTTGGTTCTTATAATCGATTCAAAATTATTCTTTGAGTATAAGAATAAAATTTGCAACCCGTAACCCCATTATTCTAAAAAAATAAAAAGTTTGGCGTTAGTCGTCTGAGAATGTTATTCTGCAAGGCAATTACTATGCTTGCGGAGGAATTGAACATGACAAGACACGACGGTCGCGCCGGTGACCAGCTCAGGCCGGTCAGCATCGAAACCGGTTACGTAAAGTACCCCCATGGTTCAGCTCTGATATCGTTTGGTGACACCAGAGTTCTTTGTACCGTCCAGGTCGAAGAAAAAGTTCCTCCCTACGTTGCATCCCGGCAAGTCGTTCAGGGCTGGATCACCGCCGAATACGCCCTTATGCCTGCTGCTGGCCTGGTGCGCAACGAAAGAGCCGGCTACGGAAAAGCCATTGTCAAGGGGCGGGTGCATGAAATTCAAAGACTTATTGGCCGCTCGATGCGTGCCGCTCTCGACCTTACCAAGCTTGGTCCCCGCACTCTAATGATCGACTGCGACGTCATTCAGGCCGATGGTGGCACCCGCACCGCTTCAATTACCGGTGCTATGGTAGCCCTCGAAATGGCTGTAAAAAAACTTATGGCAGAAGGCAAACTGACAGAAAACCCTGTAGTTAATAAAATTGCTGCCGTAAGTATCGGGATTGTCAACGGCCAGCCCTGTCTCGATCTCGATTATGTTGAAGATTCCCGCGCAGAGACTGACCTCAATCTCGTAATGAATGATCAGGGCGGTTATATCGAAGTGCAGGGTACAGCTGAAAACGGCACATATTCACGCAGACAGCTCGATCAGATGCTTGAAATCGGTGAAGCTGGCATCAAAAAACTTTTTGAACTGCAGCGACAGGCTGTGGAGAAACTCTGAATGAACGTCTGGGTTTCGACCAGGAATGCGCATAAAGCCGAAGAAATCAGCCACATTCTGGCTCCCTGCCAGATAAAAACCTTGCTCGATCTTCCTGATTTTCCCGAAGTCGAAGAAAACGGTTCGTCGTATCGCGAAAATGCAGAACTGAAGGCCAGAGCATTGTTTGCCAGGGTGAATGAGCCGGTTTTTGCCGACGACTCGGGCCTGGAAGTAGATGCCCTTGGCGGTCGCCCCGGCATTCACTCAGCCAGGTTTTCCGGTGTCGATACCAACCATGACCGCAACATCGAAAAGCTTCTCAGCGAGCTGCAGAATGTGCCGGAGCCAGCCAGAACTGCCAGATTTCGCTGTGTTATAGTTTATATAGACGCTGCCGGCGTTGCCCATGAATTTGTCGGAACCCTGGAAGGCTATATTGGTTTTTCAAGGCGCGGTAGCGGTGGATTTGGCTATGACCCGGTATTTATGCTGCCCGACAAAAAGTGCGCTGTTGCTGAACTTCCGGCTGCCGAAAAAAACAGTATCAGCCACCGGGCGCGGGCCCTGGCTAAATTGCAGGCTTTTTTGCAAAATGGCAGATAGCGCTCGGCAGGCAATCTTTTCGATAACCGCTGAGCCGGTCATTATCTGTCTGGATAGCCGATGGTTATCGTGACTTTTGCTCTGCTGCTCACCTGCTGTCCACTGTCCACTGTCCACTATCCACTAAACTAATTGCTTTGTTTTCGCGGCTTTTTCTGGTATATAGTTACGAATTGCCTGAATCTGGCTTCCGGCGCCAGATTTCAATGGCACAATCACATCATTGAATTTGAAGGTTAGCTGTTAATGTCACAGATTCTCCCCTTAATTAGAAGGCTGGCTCAAAATGCCAGCGAACGCAATGGCGACGGCCGGCTTGAGAAGTTTTTCGTATTCAGACTGGGCAGCAGTTCTTTTGCTATTCCGGCTGTCGATATAACTGAAGTGGCGATGCCGGGGTCTTTGATCGATGTGCCTCAGAAGTCTGAATTTGTTATGGGCGTCGTTAATATCCGAGGTACGGTGATCCCTGTCGTTAACCTGCGCCGTCGCGTCAGCGCAGTTCCTGAATTTCAGATTGACGACAACTCTCGTCTTCTTATTTTTACCCTTACTCAGAATTCTTTCCTGGGCATGATTGCCGATGATATAGAATATCGCCTGCGTGAAGGAATTATCGAGGCTCCCGGCAATTTGCCCGAAGAGAAAGAGTCGCCGATGCGCACCGCTGTGATCGAAAACCAGCGTTTGCCCGTTTTTATGATTGATTCACTGATTGAAAAACAAGAGTTTGAAATTCTGCGAAATGTGGTAGAATCTTTCTGAAAATTTGCATGGAGGTCATTGGAGATGGCTAAATACGTATGCTCTGTATGTGGTTATGAATATGATCCGGCCGTTGGCGACCCTGATGGCGGGATCGCACCCGGCACCGCTTTCGAAGATCTTCCCGAAGATTGGGTCTGCCCCGCCTGTGGCGTAGGCAAGGACCAGTTTGAACGGGTCTGAGTTGAGATCGTTTTTTTGAAAAGGCTTGCGGCATCTGCTGCAAGCCTTTTTTTTTCGGGGTTTCACATGGAACATTTTCTATTGGTTCGTTACCAATGGTCGCTTATATCCGTATAATTGTTCCTTGATGAGGGGGAATCGTGCGTGCCTGAAAACTATTGGCTGAATCTGCTGGCCAAAGCTGTTTATGGAATCGTGCTGCCATGCTTTTTGCTGCATCTGGCTTTAACCAGCCATTTCGGCCTGCTGCTGGAGCGGCAGATTCAGGCATGGCAGCAAAAAATGCATGATTCTCTTGAAGATCTTGCCAATTACCACAGCGACGACCGCTTTTTCCATGGCTTGTTGCAGGCTAATTTTGCCGATCTCGAACGGGCCGACAAGTCGCGGGAATTTATTGGCAGCCGTATCAATGCTTTAAAGCGCAGATTTTCTGGTTTGCGCTTTATCGTTCTTGATTCGACCGGCAGCATTGTCGCCGATCTCTCAGATGAAAAGCGCTATCAGTATGTGATGAAGGCCATGAACCAGACCTTGCGTGAGCCTGATTCCGTTTTTAAAGCCGGTAGGATCGGGTTGTTGCGTGGTTATTTCGGGCAGTTCCTTATGGAAAAGCACCTGTCCGACCCTTTGCGGAATGGCTATCTGGGCAGCTGTATTCGGGCTTCAGCAGAGCCTCAGAAGGCTCTGCTCTGGTTTCAGGTCTACCGCAATTTTACCCTGATTTGCTTTGTAGATCGTAATCTGCTGGGCCTGAATCTAGGCCCGCGCCTGCTTGTCGATGCTTTCAACCGGCGCAGCGGCAATATGCAGCTGGGTTTTGTCGCCCCTGGTGCTCAGATTGTCTATGGACCGGCCAGCGGCAGCGCCGAAGCCGGTGAAATCATAATCGAGGCGGCTGCTTATGCCAGGTCGGCGACCGAGTTCAGAACGACCGCCAGGCAGCTTGTTCTTTTTCGTCAGGTTTCCCCGACTCTGGTTATTTTCAGTCGTTTGCTCCGCCGCCCGCATCTTCTCGATGTCGAGCACGAGGTCAACAGGCTGATGTTTTGCGTGGCAAAATGGTTGTTGGTGGGCGCTTTCGTGCTTCTGGCGATGTCGCTTCATTCGGATAGGCTGTTTTTGTCAATCAGGCAGAAACTCATGCTGCTTTTTCTCTTTGCTAACGGTCTGCCGATCATGATTCTTCTTGCGACTGGCTACGAATTTTTTGAACAGAAAAAAAGTTCGCTGATCAACGCTGTTCACGACCAGTCTTCACGAATTATCAAAGATTTCGACAGCCGTTATCCCATCGGCCGGGAGCTTATGGCAGCCCGTCTGAACGAATTTATTGCCGTGCAGAATCTGGCAAATGGTTCACGACAATGGCCTGTCGAAGAAATTGAAAAATTATCTGAGACAATAGATGAATTTGGGCCCAGTGAAAAATATCTTTTTACCGGGTCGGGCGAGCAGCTTCTGCAGCACAAGCGTTCTGGAAGCAGAGAATCTGACAGATTCATGCGCGACTTTTTCAGCTCTGCACTCGAGTTTATCAATAACACTTCTGACACCTTTGTATCGGGTAAAAAGGTGATCGTCGAACAGCTTGCCGGCGAAGACGTCTATCATAGCATCATCAGCCAGCTTTGCCGAATAGAACAGCAAAACTACGGTTCAGGGCTTAAATGGTCGTATTTGAATCTTCTTGGTGATCGAGAAATGCACAGTTCCTGGGGAATTGCCCTCGCGGCCTGGAACCCTGAAGGTCTGCAACAGGCATATATCAACGATCAGCTCGATGCTTTAAATGTCAGAATTGCTCCGCGCCGCCTCTATGTCATGGAAACCAGAGGCGAAAAAATATTTCCGGCTGTTTCGGAAGCGGGCAATCTGCGTCGTCTTATGCACAGAACCAGAACAAGAAAGCTGCTGACCGACGATAATCTTTTTCTGGCAGGTGAAGAATATGTCGCGACAGTTCTCAAGGGCATAGAGATGTCAGAGGCGGTCATTCTGGCTCTTTACCCCCGCAAACTGATAAGCGAACAGATTGGCAGGCTTTTCTGGCAGATAGTCATGGCAGCTGCCATAAGTGTGCTGCTGGTTGTAATGATTGTCTGGTTCTTTTCCAGGCGCTTGCTTGTGCCGATTTCAGGTCTTGCACAGGGTGTACGTGCAATTTCCCGACAGAATTTCAAGCATCGGGTCGATTTCAGATCTGAAGATGAGTTTGGGCAGCTGATCAGCGTCTTCAATAAAACGATTGCTGGTATGGCTGCTCTCGCCATAGGCACGGCGGTACAGAAGAGTCTTTTGCCTTCTGGAGAGCTCAGCATTGGCAAATTTTCGCTTTATGCCCGATCTGAATTTATGAGTCGCATGGGTGGCGATTATTTTGATTATTTTCAGCCGGCCCCCGGCAGGCTTGGCGTGTTTTTCGGTGATGTGGCCGGCCACGGTATTCCGGCAGCTTTGATGATGTCGATGGCAAAAGCGGTAGTTGTCAGCGCCGGCTCAGATTTTAGTGGGCCGGCGGCAATGCTGCAGCGGGCCAATTCTGTTTTTCTGCATCTCAAAGAAAAGGGCTGGAAAAGGATGATGACGGCTCAGTGCCTTGAACTGGACTGTGATACCGGTTACTTTAGGTTTGCCAATGCCGGTCAGTGCTTTCCATTGATTGTCGGGGCCGATAGAAAGAGCTTCAATTATGTCAAAGCCTTTGGAATGCCTCTTGGCAATGTTCTCAGAAAGCCATACGCCGAAATTGAAGGCAGACTCGAACCCGGTGAGACCCTGGTTCTTTACACCGATGGCATAATCGAGGCAACCAATGCTGCCGGCGAAGTGTTCGACTTTTCTGGCTTCGAGAAATTGTTACTGGCGAGTTACAACGAAGATCTGGCGACGTGGTGGCAAGACGTTTTCAAGGGCTATTCAGGCTGGGCCTCGACCCAGGACGACGATATCACCCTGCTGATGCTTAAATATGAAGATAAACGATAACATAACAAAGACCGCCTGGCTGCGCTGGCTGTTTTTTGCAGCCATTACCATTGCTTTGCCTGTGCTGGCAGGGCTGGCCGGCTGGCGGTATATCGAAGCCATACGCCGCGAAGTCAGGCTGCAGTCTCTGCAGCTGGAAGCTTTCAACAGACTTGAAACCCTCAAACTCGCTGTCGATAGTGGGCCATATGTCTGTCAACGTCTGAACGACTCTTTTGACGCGGCAGATAGCCCGGCTGATCTGCAAAAGAGCGCCGAAAATCTTAGCGATGAGTTGTCGTTAGACCTGAAGTTTCTCGTCTGGAAAAGAGCCGGCCAGGTTTTTTACGCCAGCTTCGATTTTCAGATCGATGGCGCCAGCTGGGCAGAAGCGTTTGGCACTTTTTACAACATCGCTATCAATGGCCTCGAATACCCGACTGTTGCCGAGACGGCCAACATCAGACGAATTTTCGGGCCACAGTTTATTCCGATCAATTTTACCCAGTGTTACAGAGGCAAAAGCATCAGGCTGCTCTATGGTGATTCTACAGGGGATGGTCGCCTTTCCTGGGTAAAAGTCGATTCAGAGAAGGGGCTGGCTGTTTTTTTCTCGCGTCAGGCCCTCGATTCATTGCCCGGGCTGAATAAAACGATGCTGCAGATGAGTAGCGAGTCGGCAGCAAGGTTCGCCACCATTATTTCCGGCAGGTTGAACCCGGGGCCACAGCTGAATCTTACTCCGGCCGAGACCAAAGCCATTCTCGACAGCAGTGACAGCGTTTTTAAAGCCGGAAACTGGCTTGTGTTCAGAACTTTTCTCAAAACCGGAGTCGAAGGTCTTTGCCTGATTCCGCAACAGCACCTGGACGATTCTGAAATCTCAACAACTGGCATTTTGTGTCTGATTGCGCTGCTGGTTCTGGTTCTGCTGCTCATTTATCGCAGCTTTCGCATTTTCTTTTACAACGAAAAAAGCAGGCTGAGTATACGCAAACAGCTGATTATACTGTTTGCGCTCGCAAATGGCCTTTCATTAAGTATTCTGGGTATTCTGGGTTTCGATTATCTGCGCGAATACAGGCAGTTGCTGCAGAGTAAAATATTCGGCAGCGGTATGACCTATCTGCAGAGTATCGACGAAATGTTCGTTTCAGAGTTGACAGCGCAACAGCAAAGGCTCGAATCGGCTCTGCAAAGACTTGCCGAAAAACTGAAACATTCGCCGCCCACAAGAGAAATGCTGACCGAGTTCTGCGCCGCTCAGAATCCTTTTCCATTCAGGGTTATCCTCGTCGGCAGTCACACCCCTTATGTTGGCAGCGAATTTGGCATAATGAAAGATGGCGAGTTCATCGACCTTTTCAGCGACAGGGCAGACCGTCTCAAGCATATGAAAGTTCTGGTAGAGGCCATGGGCAAGCTTGGCCGCTATTATCTGGCTCTTCTGAACCGTGAAAGTCTTTCTGACCTTATCATTACCCAGGTCGAACTTATCGCCGAATCTCTGGGGCAGCTGCGTTCGATCGAGATGTTTCAGGAGTTTTTTGCGGCCACCGGCTCGTTCTGGCAGTGGGGAATGGGCTGGCGCTACCACCCTGCCTTTATCCAGGTGTTTTATCTTTTCGAATCCCGCAAGGCTGATTATGTTTTTCTCTACCTGTGGGACCCAAAGAGCCTTGAAGAACAATACATCCGAAAAATGTTCAATGACCTGAACAGAAACCAGATGGGGTTGAAGATCATGGCAGTACATGAGGATTTTCGTTATTCATACCCACCGGAACTTCTTGAACAAGTAGTTTTCGCTGACACTTCCGTAAGAGAAAAGCATTCTCATCTGCTTGCCTACACTGCCAGGCTCCGTGAAAAGGCGGGCACAGAAGTCGAATTCTGTGACTGGCAGGGCGAAAAGCATTTGCTCATGGGGTTAAAATGTACTTCTGTCGCCAGCATTCGTCTGCTCGGGCTTTACCCCGTCAGTTCGATCGAAAAAAAAGTTCGCGAAAAATTCTGGTTATTCTTCTTTCTCGGGCTGGTCAGTCTTTTAATCTCTCTGGCGTTAAGTCTTGCCGTATCGCGCTCTATTCTGAGACCTCTGGGTGAACTGCAAAACGGTATGCTGGCCCTGCAGAAACACGATTTTTCTTATCGTCTGCCAGATCTGGGCAGAGATGAGTTTGGGCATCTCGCGCAGATTTTTAACAACACGCTCGTTGATCTCGAAGAGCTGCACACTGCTTCGATCGTGCATGAAAAGCTGGTTGACAGCATGGATTCAGTTTATGAACAGGGGAATTTTCGAATTTTCGGTGGCTGCAGAGCTTTGACAAGTTTTGGCGGCGACTTTTTCACTCTGGTTTCCGTAGATGAACAGCGTGTCGGGGTGTTTGTCGGAGATGTCGCCGGCACCGGCGTAGCTTCGACTCTGGTCATGGCTTTTGTCAAAGCCAGCATTATTCAGCTTGCCGATCTGTATACCGCCCCCGAATCTTTACTTCTTCGCATCGATCATCTGCTTCGCAGCTGCAGCCGAGGAAAACAGCGTCAGTTCATGTCGTTGCAGTATGTTCTGATCGATTCAGCTTCTGGTCTGGTGCAGGCAGCCAGCGCCGGCATGTGCTTTCCGATGCTGCTGACTCCTGAAAAAAACTGCAGACAGATAGAGTTGCCTTCTATTCCGCTTGGGGCAGGCAGCAGGCCAGGTATTGCGACGGCTGAAATTGCACTGCCGTCGGGCAGCGGGCTTTTATTGTATACCGCCGGGCTGTACCGCAACGCCGAACTCGGGATGGCCAGGCTTTCTGATGTTTTCTGTTCTGTTGCGCATCTGCCGCCCGATGAATTTTATCTGGCGGTCGATCAAGAACTTGCCGACTTCAGAGGTGATACGCCATGTCTCGATGACCAGACGCTGGTCGTTGTAAAAACGACTGTGAACCAGCCCGATTCTGACGCCAAAAGAGAAGTGGCATGTTGATCGATACGAGAAAAATTACCATCGGTCTGGCAATAGTGGTTTTTACCGTCATTTTGCCGGCTGGTCTGATCTGGTCGATGTTGCTGGGGCATTTTACCGCGCAGCGCAGCCGTCTGGTGAAAGAGGCTTTCGATCAACTCGCTCAGCGACTTCTGCCCCTGGAAAAATACCATGATGACAGAGTTTTTCTGCATGCGCTGCTGCAGAAAAACTTTGCCATGATCGATCAGCAGGCCGGTTCCAGGCAGCTTCTCGAGAAGAAGCTCACGGCCCTGCGCCGTCTGTTTCCCGGCAAATTGAAGTTTGTCGTGTATGACGGCCGCGGTGGGGTCGACCGGCGCCTGTCAGACGAGCTTAAATACCTGTATGTTCTCAAAACCATGTATGATGTGCTTCATGAATTGAAGCGCCTATACCAGGAAGACCCGGCAAACGACCCGACCGGCTCGGCGTTGCTTACCAGCAAAATTTCGCTGCTGCGCGGTGCTTTTGGGGATTTTCTTGTTCAGAACCTTATGCTCGAGCCACTGCAGGCGGGCAACATGGGAAAATGCCTTTTTGTCAGCGATGACCCGGCGCGGCAGTTTCTCTGGTATTACCCGGGCGTTGATTTTTCTCTGGTCTGTTCTATAGATGCTGCGCTCATACACAGCAATACCGGCCTGAAAATGATCGTCGATCGCGTTAATGCCGAAAATGGCCCTGTCAAACTCGGCTTTATCAATCTTTTTTCGTATCAGGGCTATGGTTTGCCGGCTGATGCCGGTGCCGAAACCGAACTGAAACTGGAAGCCAGAAAGTTTGAGAGCTACGCCGTCGTCGCACGGGAGAGCACCGGCTTTCTTGCACACTTTCGGCAGGTTTCGCCAGATAACCTTATTCTCAGCTATCAGAGCAATAAAATGCTGTTGCAGCCATCAGCAGCTGCGACGGCTGCTCTCGTTGGCTTTTTGCGCTGGTTGCTGGTTACGGGGTTTGTGTTTTATTGTTTTTTTCTTCGCTATCGGTGCTTCTCGTTGTCTGTTCAGTTGAAGACGATGCTGCTGTTCTTTTTTGCCAATGGTCTGCCTTTGCTGATCATGGTTTCTGTTGGCTACGAATTTTTTACCGCCAAGAAAAAAGAGCTTTTTAACGCCGTTCATGAGGAATCGGTAAGGGTTTTGAAGGAGTTCGATTTTCGCTTCCCGGAAGCGGGGAAAAGCCTGGCGCGCCGCCTCAATGCCTACATCGATGAGCGCAATAAGATCTATGGCCCTGAGCGCTGGCCTGAACGGGAAATAAGCGGACTTTCTTCGGTGACCGCAGAGATCGAACCTCAGGAGGGAGCACTCTACGATTACGACGGCAAAATGCTGTTTCGAATTACTACGACTTTTGACCCCAGCGAGAGAATTGCCAGAGATCTGCTCACCAAAGGCCTGGAATTTTTCAATGCCGGTGTTGTCAAGCCAGGTAGCAGTATCAGAGCTTCTTTTCTGAGTGAAATGTCATCGGATGACCGGATTTTGAATAACTTTTTGTGGTTTCTCGGCCGCTTCGTGGTCTTGAACACCGGTTATTCAGGGCGCCAGACCTATATCAAATTTCTGGGTGGCGAAAAAGCCCAAACCGGCGAGTTTTTCGCCTGGGCAGCCTATGTTATTTCCTGGGACCAGCTTTCCTTCATCAGAACCTTTATTCCGGGCAAAATCGCAGAAACCGCAGCCACATTCGCGCCCCGTCGCCTGATCGTTCTAGAGCGCTCCCGTGGCGAAATTTTTTCGCAGCTGCCGGTAGTGAACGACGAAATCGGGCGGCTGCTGAAGCATACGCCCGGTCGTAAGCTCGTTGCCCGTGAAAATGTCGATTTAGAAGGCAAAAAATACCTTTTTACCGCTATTGTCGGAAATGAGATCGACAACGGAGTTCTCGCCGTCCTTTACCCTCAGGAGACAGTCGAAAAAGAAATCACCGGATTGAAAAACGTGTTTTTTCTGGCCGGGTTGTTAATCGCTTTTGTTCTTTTCCAGCTGGTCAGGTTTTTCGCCAGCCGGCTACTGGTGCCGGTAGAGGAGCTTGCGCAGGGCATTAACCGGATGCGCGCCAGAGATTTTGACTATCGTCTGCAGTATCGCTCTGAAGACGAGTTCGGCGCTCTTGTTAATGCTTTTAACACGGCACTCGAAGGGATGAGAGAACTGGCAGTAGGCACCGCCGTCCAGGAAAGTCTGCTGCCCTCCGGTAACTTTTCTGGCGGTCAGAGCCGACTTTTTGCCAGATCTTTGTTTATGAGCAAAATGGGCGGTGATTATTTTGACTACTACTCTTTGCCCGGCAACCGTCTTGGTATCTTCTTCGGCGATGTTGCCGGTCACGGAATTCCGGCAGCCATGATCATGGCCATGGCAAAGGCTGTCATAGCTTCAGCCGCTTCGCAAGCCTGCCCGATTGGCCCCATCTCTTTGCTGGATGCGGTTAACAACGTTCTTCTTGAACTCAAAAAAAAGAACTGGCGGCGGATGATGACGGCATTGTGCATCGATTACGACATGCAGAGCGGCGAATTTTCTTTCGCCAATGCCGGTCACTGCTACCCGGCTCTGGTTGGAAGCCGCGGCAGTGCGGTCAAACTTCTTGAACACAACGGAATGCCGCTTGGCAGCAGCGGTCGTCGGCCCAGAACCATTTTTTCCGGCCGTTTGCAGCCCGGCGAAACTCTGGTGCTTTATACCGATGGCATCGTCGAGGCTGTTGGCGATTCTGGTGAACAATTTGGTTACAGGCGTTTTTGTGAGCTGCTGCAAAGCGCCTGGGATCAAGATCTCGAGGTCTACTGGCGCAATGTCATCGCGGCCTGGAACAGTTGGAGCGATGCTCAGGACGACGATCTCACTTTCATGTTTTTACGTCTGGAGGAAAAAGATGGCAGCCACTGATTTCAGAGTCTGGTTGAAACTGAATGTTTCTTTGGTGTTGCTGCCACTTCTGCTGCTTTTTGGCGGTCTGTATTACCTGGCTTCTCTGCAGAAGAACGCGAATCTGAGAGAATTCGAGCTGGAAGCTTACGAGCACCTTGAATCGCTGCGTTTTTATTCTGAAACCGAAAAATACCTCTGCAGCGCTGTTGCTGGAATATTCGATACCGCCTCCGGACCTGAACAGATAAAAACTGCCGTGCAAAAATTTGCCCGTGATCATCGGATCGATCTGACGTTCTTTATCAACAACCCCGATGGCAGTCTGTATTTCAGTAATGTTCCAGCCGGAATCATAGAAGGCGACCCCGTAGCGGTGTATCTTGACATGCTGAAACTGATTAAAGCAGGCTTCCCCTCCGATGAAGGAGATATTCCCCCTGTCATTCTGGCCAACATTCGCAAAGTGTACGGCCCGCATTTTTTCCCGAGGTATTATTTCCGCTGTTTTTCGGGCAACAACGTGACTTTGCGCCGTGGGCACGCTTCTCTCAAAAAACCGCTGTTCTGGACAAACTTCACCGATCGGGCCGGGCTGTCGGTGCTTTTTCCACCCGAAGTAGTCGATTCCTTCTGCGGAGTTTACAATCACACACACAATGTTGCGGGGCGCCTGAAGACAGGCTATATTCTGAATGGTCAGATAAATTGCCCAGACCCTTCACTCGCAGCCGAAGTCGACAATTACAGGGAAACTGTCAGTCGCGGTCTGAGCAGTGTTATCAGGTTGCCCGGGCACTTTTTGCTGACTAACTTCGTCGATGCCAATATGCTCGTTTTTGCAGCCGTCGAGAGCGAAAAAATCGCAAGCTTTTCTGTTCCCATTTTAACCACTGTTTTATCGCTGTTGCTGCTTTGTTGTTTTGTTGTTTTCGCTGTCTGCAGCTATAAATCCGTCGTCAGGGGGCATACATTCGCCATCCGTCTGAAATGGCAGCTTTTATTATTGTTCATCTCTTCAAACGCCATTTCTGGCTATGTACTGTATGCCGCCGGCTCTGATTATCTGCAGCAATACCGGGCCGGGTTGATTTCCGACGCCTACAATGACAGTATGGCATATCTGCAGAACATCGATGAACTGTTCGTAAACGAGCTGACCGTGCAAAAAGGCAGACTCGAAACGAGCCTGGACAAACTCGGCAAGCATCTTAAAAAACGCGGCATTACCCGCCGGGAAATCCGGAAATTTTTTGGGGTGCAGCGCCCGCCACCATACGGTTTTTATCTGGTCGCCAGTTCTACGGGTCTGGTTACCGACCATCATGGCAGTTTGAAGCATGAAAACGTGTATAAATCATACGTTCCTGGCTTTAAAGATGATAAAATACGCATCAATACCATGCGGGCCATGTATAAAATCGGCACTTACATTCTTGCATCACTGAACAAACAGAAAATTTCGACCAAAGCCGGAGCAGAAGCGGAAATGTTTTGCGAGGCGTTTACGCAGCGCAGCCCGGCCGATCTGATCAGAATGTTTGCTGATCGCGGCACCTTTGGCGAATGGGGTATAGGCTCAAGACGCCACTTGACCTACGTAAACCTGTTGCAGCTGTTCTCTTCGCAGTTTTTCGACTACACACTGCTTTATCTGTGGGATTCAGACGATCTGGAGTTTGAATTTATCAGAAGAATATTTCACAATCTCAACCGCAACGAACTGGGGCTGCGCGTGACGGCGGTTAATGAAAAGTTTTCCAAGGGTTTTCCGAAAAAATCTTTGAGCGAACCTGCTCTCAAACGCTTTTCTTTGAAACTTCGTGATCGCAGCCTTACCAGACCAGAAGTCTGCAGCATCGATGGCTCAGAATACCTTCTTGTTGGCCATAAATGCGTGGTGCTCGCCAACATCAGACTGCTGGGGCTTTATCCGATGGAAAAAATTGCAGCGCTCGTTGCAGATAAAGCTGGTTTGTTGCGCATACTTGCCCTGGTGAGCCTGCTGGTGTCGGTTTCAATGGGTCTTTTTGTCGCAGGCGGTATTCTGCGACCTCTCGAAGAACTCCAGGTCGGTATCAAAGCGTTGAACGATCGCGATTTCAGCTGGCGGGTTCCAGATCTGGGTGGTGATGAGTTTGGTCATCTTGCCCGTGTTTTTAATGAAACTATCATCGATCTCGAGGAGCTGCATGTGGCTTCGCAGGTTCAGGAAAAACTGATCACCAGAATGGAGGCTCCTCTGAATTGCGGTTGTCTGCAGTTTTTCTGTTGTTCTGCCGGCGAGAAGGGCACCAATGTCGATTATTTCGATTTGTTCACTGTCGCAGAAGACTGCCAGGCAATCATGTTTGGCCGGTCGGCTGCCAGAGGGGTGGCCGGCAGTCTGGTTCTGGCTTTCGTTAAGTCGGCCTGCATGCAGTTGAACCATCTGACTGAAAACCCCGGGCAAATGGTCGCGGCTCTGAACAATCTGCTGGCAAAGAGTGGCAATGGCAGCGGCAGAACCATGAAAATACAGAATGTTTTACTGCACTCCGATGGCAGAATAAGCTGTGCGGGTGGCGGCCTGCCGGCGATGCTCGTTTTTGACAGCAGGCTGAAACGTGTCGAAATGTTGGAGTCTTGTAGTGATCCGGTCGGGCTTGAGGCTGAAAAAAGTTTCCAGACGCTAGATCTGCAGCTGTCTTCCGGTCAGGTGCTCGTTGTGCTGTCGGCGCTGCCGGAAAACTTCGCGCTCTGGCCGACCATACTTAAAGACATTACAGTTACAGACCCTGAAGAAATATGCCACCGGCTGGCCAGGCACTGCAGGGTCGCAGATGCAGAAGCGGCGGCTGTATTTGTTGTCAGTTGTGTGTGACTTTCGGTGCCGATGTATCGGTTAGTTCTATCAGCCGGCACAGCCGGTTTGCAAACATGTGCGACTGCATCGATTCAGTCTCTTCAAGCGTTTGCCCGCCGAATTTTTCTGCCCACTCAAAGCCGATTTTAAGAAGCCTGGGCAACAGCATGCACTGCAGACGATCGTCTTTGCGATTTCTGGCGATGAGTTCAAGAAAGGCCTGGGCAGTGCCGGAAGAACTGTTTATTGTTCTGATAAGCCACCAGCGAAGCTCATCATTCATTTCACCACTGAGCAGCTCACTTAGTTTGTGCCTTGCAGCTTTTTCGCGCCTGACCAGTTCTTTTGCCCGGCTTGTCTGCGGCTCCGGGTAACGCTCTATGCTTCCCTCCACCAGCAGAAAAAGCATTTCAACATGGGTCGGGTCAGCGGTCTGGAAAGAGCTGTCGATGATATTGATCTGCTCATCGACTGAGCCGGCACTGGCGAACTCAGCATTCAGCCGTTCGAAAGTCAGGTGATTGAAGAGAATCGGCAGTTCGGCGAAACGAAGAATTTCGGTCCAATCGTGCCTGGACTCTGAGAGTTTTTTGAAAAAAGCCAGTCTCTCGGTGAGCGGCCCGGAATTTATTGCGATCATCTCGTGAAGCTTCAGGCGGGCCGGGTGTTCGGGGGCTGCGACGAGCAGATCGATGAGAGCCGTAAAATCGTGCCATGTCTGCAGTTCTGTCGAGGAACAGACGGCGCAGGCAGCCGCGCCATCGCGCAGTTCTTTGATTCTGATATCTTTTATTATCCCCAGAAGTTGCAGGAATTTTTTCAGAGCTTCCATGAAAATTGATTATATCTCAACCTTTGATTTGCTTTCCAGGCTTTTGCAGAATCAGACAAAATAAATTGTCGTTCAACCTCGCCTGGCCGGAAAAAGCACCGCCTGCCGACTGCTTCGTGCAGTGCCGGCAGGCGGACCTTGCGCTGGCGTTGTGTCGTCAGTTCAGGGCAGAACCGGGCGCAGGTCTTCTTTGCCGTTCAGGCCGGCGATGGTTTCGACCAGCAGATCGATTATCTGCTGCATGTCGGTGAGCGAGCCCATTTCAACCGGCGAATGCATGTAGCGTAGCGGCATTGAAACCAGAGATACAGGCACGCCTTCGCCGCTGAACATGATTTTGTCGGCATCGGTGCTGGTTCTTGCCGGTGTCAGCTCGAGCTGAATCTGCATTTTCAGCTTTCTGGCAGCTTTTTCGATCAGCTCGTTGATTCTGATGTTGATCGGGCTGCCGATCGAAAGGGCCGGGCCTTTGCCCAGGCTTACTTCAGCCGATTTATTTTCTTCGCCCGGTGTGTCAGTGTTGAAAGTCACGTCACAGGCTATGCCCATATCGGGCTTGATCATGGCTCCAGCACAGTGAGCGCCGCGCATGTTGGTTTCTTCACCGGTAGTGCTTACGGCATACACGGCTACTTTCAGCTTGCGTTTGCTCAGCTTTTTAAGAATTTCCGCCACGATGAATGCGCCCGTTTTGTTGTCGAGACCCTTGCAGACAACGCGGTCGCCGTTCAAAATTTCAGGATCGCTGCGATAAAGAATGTAATCGCCGACGCGTATGTGTTTTTTCAGTTCTTCGCCCGAACTGAAGCCGCAGTCGATAAAAAAGTCGCTGCATTTGGTTTTGGGCGGGGCATCACCGTCACTTTTTCGGTTGAAGCCAACTACTCCATTGATTGTTTTGCCTTTATAGCCGAGTATTTCGACTTTAAGTCCGGGCAGAAGCAATGGGTTGATGCCGCCAGACTGGCTGAAATAAACGAAGCCTTTATCGTCGATGCGGTTGACCATCATGCCGATTTCATCGCTGTGGCCTGCCAGCAGAACTTTAAATTGGGCATCAGGGTTGAGTATGCCGATGGCGTTGCCTGAGTGGTCAGTGGTCACTTTCGCGAATTTTTTTACGTAATCCAGCCATACGCGCTGCAGGCGATATTCAGCACCTGATGGCGAGGGAGTCGAGAGCAGTTCGAGTAAAAAATCCAGAGAGGTCTTTTCCATTTAGTTTTACTTCCAGGGTGATAAGTTTCAGATCAGATTATTTATCGACCGCCGGTCGCGAATTCGAAAGATTTTATGCTCTGCCATGAAACAGCCGCTTTTCGTGCAAAAAAAAAGCCCGGGTTATTCCCGGACCTGAAAAATAAGGAGGCAAACAAATCCATAAACCCTGTCGAACGAAAATGATGTTTTCTTTACCATTATTTTTCAGGCACAAACAGACATAAACAGACAAGCAAAAGCGCCCACACCTTTCGCCAATCACCTGCCAGCCCCAAAAAACAACAAAAATGCAGGCTGGTGTAAAACTTTTTTGTCATGGCCTGACTTGTTTATATTAAGTCCGCTTTTTTCTGATAAATGTACGAATTAAAAACTTTTGTTGTCGGATTGCGGTATAATGTTTGTGAGTTAAATGACCAGATCCCTGTCTGTCTGTTATAGCTGCAGGTTTTGGTTTTTTCTTGCGAAAACAATAGCCCGAAAAGGAGCAGAGATTATGAGGAAAGCGAAAATTTTGAGTTGCATCGTTCTTGTGCTTTTTGGTGGTTCGCTCATGGCGATGAACTTCAATGAAACCCTCAAAGGCCACCAGGCCGGCGATAAGGGTTCATCACAGGCTGCCGCCAGCAGTTCAAAAGCTGACGAAAAGGCTTCTACCGCCGGTGGGGCAGTGCTGCCCGAGGGCGACGCCTACGTCAAGGTCAATACTTCTCTGAACATAAGAACCGGCCCGTGGGGCAAGATCGTTGGCTGGTTCCATAATAATGACAAGGTTAAAATTATCGGGCGCAGCGGCGACTGGTATAAAATTTCGCACAATGGCCAGACCCGCTTTATCCATTCAAGATACGTTTCTTCTTCGAAGAACAGCAACCCGCCCGTCGCCTCAACCGGTGGTTCAACTCCGATTCTCGATGTTCCGGGTTCTGGCAGCACAGCTTCCAAGGTCGTCGCCGCCGCCCGCAATCTGGTAACCAAATACCAGACTCCGCGCTCGTTCCCATATCACCCCCTGACTCAGGGCGGTTCACTTGGCTGCGCCCAGGTCGTTACTACCGCTTTGATGGCTGCCGGCGTTAAAACCGGTATTCAACTTGCCGTTCTCAATACTATCCCCCAGCTCAAAAAACTCGGCTGGCAGGAAGTCAGAGTACCACCGTATCGCGCTGGCGACGTCATCACCTGGAAAACATACGACCGCACCGGTGACGGCGTCATGGATAACGACACTCACATCGGTATCATCATGACCAGCGGCAATACTGCTCAGGCTATGAGTAATTCCTCGTCCATCAAACGCCCTTCTCTACACTCAGCCAACTATTCGCCGGTCTGCAGAGTTCTGCGCAAAGTCTGATATAAGCAAAGAAAGGTTATTAGAGAATGAGAGTCGGTTCTTACATTCTTGCATGCATGTTTTCGTTTACAGCTCTGGCAGCCTCAGCTCAGGTTGCTCTTCCTTACGGTGACGGCGCCGGCAAAGTCGGTTATATCAACGGCAACAATTACCCTGGCATTGAAGAACCGGTTCCGTTGGGGCCAAAATCTTTCAGACTGGCCGATGACCATGTCTGGGTAGTCGACAGCACCGGTGGCAAACTTTTGAAGCTCAACAAAGAAAAGGGCCTCGCAGGTGAATTCTCGCTGTTGGCTTCGCCGCCAGTCGTGTTGCCGGCAGACGTGGCTACAAATGTACCGAACCTCGAAGTGATGATCGAAGATTTCGCGCCTGTTTACGATGCTGAAGGCCGCCTGACCTCTTTCTGGTTCGTCGATCTGATGCAGAACAAACTGATGAATTACGCCGTCGACGGCACAAAGCTTGGCGAAATCAAAAACGAAAAGCTGGTGCAGCCTTATCGCGTTGAAGTGGGCCGGAACGGCCACATCTTTGTCGGCGACAAGGGTGCACAAAGCATTGTTGTTTTCGATGCCGAAGGCAAGCTCATGGCCGAAACCAACTGGGAATGGTCTGGCTTCGCTGTTGGTGCCGAAGATAAACTTTATCGCATGTTCTTCGAATCAGAAAACAGCCGTTCTTACCTTGTTCTGCAAAATCTGGCCGGCGACATCGAACGCGAAATAGAGCTCGATCTGCCCGGCCATCTGAACCCTGAACTGTGGTGGGTTGACGAAGCCAAAGAAGAAGCGGTTATCACTTTTACCCCGGACACCGGCTATGCCGGCAAGTTTGTTGTTGTCAGAGTGGGTTTTGACGGCAAGGTCAAGGCTTCCGGCGAGATTGTTCCGCCGATTGCCATGAATCGTTTTATCGATCACCAGGGCTTTGCAGAAGTCTGGCTCGGAGTTGCAGATTATAATAAGGCTCCCGAAGGAAGCTTCAGTGTAGTTCCGACCAGTTTGCCCTGAAATAAAGGGGAAAGACAATGATTAAGCGTATTGCTCTGATCATTCTGGCCTGCGTCTTCGTGACGGGGGCCTCTTTTGCTTACCGCATGCCTTCGAAAGGCGAAGTCACGGCGGTGGCGCTCAACGTTCGAACCGGCCCTGGTACAAGTTACTCGATTCTGACGACTATTCCTCAGGGTACCCAGGTTCAGATTGTCGGTATCAGCGGTAACTGGTATAAAGTTAACGTGGGCTCGCAGAGCGGGGTTTTTGTTCATTCTGCCTACATAAAAGTTACCGAATCGACGGAAATCGATGACCCGAAGGCCGACAAGGAAGCCACCAAAAGGTTTCTGCCAACGCTGCAGAATGTCGACCCTTCGACAAGGTAGCACTATGACTGACGAGTCCTGATATGCAAAAAATGCTGACAGAGCTGCGCTGCCGTCGAGGCAGCGTAGCCGTAGTTATTGCCGGGATATTTCTGGCCCTGCTGGTCGCTTTCAGCGCTTTTTTGAAATATTCTACCAACCGGCAGTATTCTACCAAAAAACTGAACAAGGTATTGCTGGCGCGGGAGTTCTCCGCCGCGCTGGCAACTCTTGCCAGTCATCAGCTCAGACAGAAAGATATCAAAAACCTTTCCAGCAAGCTTGTCGAAAAGCTTGCTCTGCCACTCTCAGCCATGGACAAAGAAGCATCTGAAAAAATTATTTTTGTTCAGCCGGCGAAAGGGCTTGTTGACAAGCTGATCGCTGCCAGCAGTGAGTTGCGTGACCTCTCTTACGATATAAAGTGGTCGTTGCGCAAAGCCGATTTTCAGCCTTGTATCGCCGCATACCCCCGCGAAAAAATCGGCACTCTTCGTATTCCGATTGTCGTTTCTTACCGGGCACCCGCCTCAAATGAGCTGATTAAAGAAGATTACCTCTATTCGACCAGAGTGAAGGTGACCGCCAATCTGGTTCCGGTTCTTTCGCGCTTCAGTCTTTATGTCGAAGATGCCGTTGCCGGTGAAGGCCCTGACCGCTTCAACAAGGTCGAAACCAACTCGCAGGGCAACCTGGCTCCCTCTTCCAATTTCAGACCCTGGGTTCTCGACAATGGCAGCGGCG
>Ga0116142_10001066_pt1 | contig 34081 bp, 50 predicted proteins | sample AD_UKC033_MetaG_FD_89785 | JGI IMG/M metagenome (GOLD analysis project Ga0116142, IMG submission 89785) | Active sludge microbial communities of municipal wastewater-treating anaerobic digesters from USA - AD_UKC033_MetaG | ecosystem: Engineered > Bioreactor > Anaerobic > Digestate | place: USA... | reverse complement strand
CAGGCGTACCTGTGGATGGGGATGATGTCGTTATTGCCAGCGGGCACGTAATTGAGTTTGACGCAAATCAGAGTGCTTTTGTGACAGGCGTAAAGGTGACTATAACCGGCACGCTCACTCATACCACAGCAGCTGGATCATACTGTTTGTTCCTCAAGACGGGGGCAAGCGTCGTCGGCGCCGGCACCTGGAATATTGGCACAAGCGGCGCGCCAATACCGTTTGCGTCGAAGCACACGGTCACTGGTGCTGCTGACTGGTATGTGGATGGAGTGTCAGGCTTGACCATGACCGTGTATGGCGCAGAACCAACGTATACCAGTATCAAACTGTCGGCGGATGAAGCGATTGGACAGACCGAGCTGTCCGTTGATACTGATGTGACGGGGGATATTTGGGCGGCAGGTGACATAATCAGGATAGACGATATTAACAAAGGGCAGGAATCAGAAGAGAGGATCATCGCCACGGGCGGCATTGCGGCAGGAACCATTACCGTAACTGCTGGACTGACAGCGGCTAAAAGCAAGGGGGCGTTAGTCAGCCTGATTACACGTAATATCAGAATCATAACGGTTGGCACAGGCTCAAGAACAATCTACCAAGTCGGTAGTACCGGAACAAAATTAATGATTGCCAGCGGTATGTGGTATGGTGTGAACAAAACCATGTTCGACTCATGTCATTATGCGGCTATCTCTGGGGGCGCGTTTAGTAGAAATTACAATGTTCTAAATAGCTGTACATCCGTATCTATCTCCGGTGGTTCATTCAGTGGAAATGACAGCGGTATAAACAATTGTGCATCCGCGTTTGTCTCCGGTGGTTTATTCAGTGGTAGCAACGTCTGCCTAAATAATTCCGCATCCATATCCGTCTCCGGCGGTTCATTCAGTGGAAGTGGTTCCGGTCTATACAACTGTTCATATGCATTCATCTCCGGTGGGGCATTTATTGGAAATTATATAGGTATATATAATTGTATGTCTGTATCCATCTCCGGTGGTTCATTCAATGGCAACTATTTTGATATTCGAACTTCAACCGGCAGGCTTTACAATACCGGACTGACATCTGCGGCGGAGCACTACTTATACACAGACATAACGAATCGTTGGCAGAGCCTGCAATCCGATAACCACGATGCGGTAGACGGAGCGGTCAAAGCCTGGTGCAAGGGTGGTGTGGTCACGTCGCAAACCGCAATCAAGCCGGACGGGTACACGCAGGCGTGTGCTCATGCGCTGGAATCGGCGACATATCCGGCGTTTTGGTACAAAAAATTTACTGTACCGGCGGGTCAAATATACTCTATTGAGGTACAGCTTCGGAAGAGCACAAGTATGGCATACCTACCGAGAGTATATCTCATGGCAAGCATTGGCAATCCGCTGGCAGGCGCTGCTCCGGTTGACACCTTCACCATGACTAATAGCACAGACACTTGGGAATCTGACACATTCACGGTAGACAATTCTGCCGGCGATTACGATCTGGATTACGCACTGTGGTTCGTCGGTCAGAACGCAACGGGGAGTGTCTATTCAGCTTACAAATTAAGACAACTCAATACGGATTTGACACTTGTATTAGAGAATCTCGCAATCGTGGATACAGTGGTGGACGCGATCAAACTAAAAACTGACCAGTTGACATTCACCGTTGCGAATCAGGTAGATGCAAATGCATTGACGGGTGGAACGAGCGCGGAGGACGTTGCTGACGCGGTGTGGGATGAAGCGATTGCAGGGCATACGACCGCTACTACATTCGGTGGTAAGAATCAAAAAGCCGTTCCATCAGAGACAATTAGCGATTACACAGGCATAAGCACGGCCGACATTTTAGCGGCTGTGGCGGATGGCACAATGACGGTGCAGGACTCGCTTAAAATTCTCAACGCGGCGCTGGCAGGTAAGCTGGACGGCGGCGGAACGGGCACGCTAACCTTCCGCGACCCTGACGACACAACAGACAGGATCGTTGCTACGGTTGATTTAGCAACAGGTGATAGGGATAACATCACTTTGGATTTGACGTAATGGATTACGTACAGACTTCTAACTATTGGGGAATGTCTTACTGGGGCGGTGGTTATTGGGGCGCAATCGGTCAAAGGCATGCCGAAGTATTTAGAGTAAACCTTGTGATGAACAGGTCGGTAGAAGCAGTTGGCGTAATGGCTATGGAAGTACCCGCTTTGCAAGTCCTGAATTTGAGCGTAGCGGAATCTGTTATGATTAACTTGAAAGTCTCGGCAAAGGGCATAATCAATAAACTGGTAAGCGACAGATATGACGAGTTGGAGGAATTATGACAGATACCATTATCCATGTAGGCGATGTTGGCACTATCTTTGAGGTCACGGTTGTTGAGAATGATGAAGTAACTCCCGTGCCGATTGGGCTTGCTACAGTTATGAAAATCTACTTCAAAGATCCCGCCGGCACCAAGATGGCCAAAACCGCTGTCTTAGTTACGGATGGCTCTGACGGAAAGATGAAGTATGTTGGGATTGCTGGAGACATTGATTTGGCCGGTACTTGGCAGATGCAGGGATATGTGGAGATCCCAGCCGGAAAGTTCTACTCTGTCAAAACCCGGTTCACCGTGCATGACAATCTAAGTGTGTAGTAGAAGGACGATGAATGCCTTCAGACATTGAAAAAGCAGTCAATGAGTACCGACAGCTAATGCAAGGTCGCGAGGCTGACACAATGCGGGACCTTGTGAAGCAGTGGATCCTCATTGAAGACAACCTTCAAGCGGAAATGTCTGAACTTGCGTATATCATGTCAGCAAAACGGGATGCTGGCGAGGTGATTACACAGCAGATGCTCTGGAAAGAGGAGAAGTACCGCAGGCTGATTCAGCAGGCAGAGGACCGGATCACTGCTTTCACCAAGTCCGCGGAAAGCCTAATCAATGCCTCACAGTTGGATGCTTATGTCTTGGGTGTTGATGCGGCAAACGGTCTTATTGAAACACAATACAAGTCAATAGGCGCGCTATCCCCGTTCTGGGAGCGGACTGACATCCGCGGTGTTGAGAGCATGTCTGCCATCCTTCAGCAGGGAAAACCGCTGCACAACCTTCTTGAAGCAAGTTACCCAACCGCTGTTGATGGGCTGACAACCGCACTTATTGAGGGCGTGGCACGGGGCTTTTTGCCTGGTCAAGTAGCAGAGAACATGGTAAAGAACTTCGGCCTGGGAGCCGACCGTGCTCTCTTGATTGCCCAGACCGAGATGTCCCGTGCTTACCGTGAGGGTACCATTCAGCAATACCGAAGCACCCCGGTGGTTGAGTACTACATAAGGATGGCCAACAAGGCAACAGCGTGCTTGGCCTGCATCATCCTTGATGGGACCAAGTACAACAAGAGTGATGAGATGTCAGACCACCCGCGCGGGATGTGTAACATCTTAGCTAAGGTAAAAGGCGTGCCTCCGCCTCAGTGGGAACATGGGGAGAAGTGGTTCAAGGGTTTGGATGAACAGAAGCAGAGACAGGTGATGGGCAATACGAGGTTCGACTTATGGAAGTCGGGCCAGGTGAAATTCAACCAGTTTGCCACAATGTCACATGACAAAGTCTGGGGAGAGGCTCCAGCGGTGTTGAGCCTGAAGTCACTGAGGCAGAGATACAACATTTTCTCAGATGCAGACTCAACTACAATTATACGTGTAGCAGGCAATAGATATATTCCGCCGATCACTACTTTCGCTAATCCAAGCATGGGTGAGCGCGTTCCGTCTACTGCGGAATTAGCTGCAATAAGAGCCCGTATTGCAAATATGCCCGCTGGCCTCAAAGCATTAGAACCTATAGACGATAGATATAGAACAATGAGTGCTTTGCGAGGAGGTGAGTTACAAGATGTAATAATGTCTGATGAGTTCAATATTGGAATTATTGATAATTTAGCTCAAGCAAAAATGGGGTCTGCGTACAGCAGAACTCATAATATGTACATTTATCATGAGTTTATTGGAACACCTATACAAGACCATGAGTACATCCACACGTTGACTTGGCGAAATAAGGTGTTAAATAATGGATTACAGCGGGATTACAGTCCACCATCACTCTTTCCCCACGCTTCATACGCGCAAAACAAAAAGGGTGAGCAGTTTACTATGGTGATGACATGTTATGATTCTGATGTGAACAAATGGGCAAGCGAAGTATCCCGTGCTTGCGATGTGGATAGCACAAATGCAAAGAAGCAGGTGAATGCGGTGATAAACTTATTGAAAGGACTGAATATATGGTAAAACAAAAACCGGACTACAATAAAATGACATTGCGTGAAATAATGAAGGTGATCATACATGCTGAAACACCTAAGAACACGCAGAAGAGCAGGCCCGCTTGAAACGGATCAGCTGGATCACCTTTTCATCAATTTGTATTAAATACAATTACAAAATAATTTTAGAGAGTGTTATTTAATACAAAAGGTGATCCACGTGATCCAGCTGATCCGCTGTCAAATTCAACAGAAAGCGTGCTAATGCGGTGCAAAGGTGTTATAATGTAAACAAGGTGGCCGAGAAGGCCAGAATGGAGAAGCGAGATGCCAGACCAAAATGATAGTACTACCAGCACGGACCAGACTACTCAGACCCAGCAACCCGAGCAGGGTGCTAACCAGCCGGAGAGCTTCGAAGCTTGGTTAGACACCCAGGATGATGGTGTCAAGAAGATGTACGGCGAGCACGTGGCCGGACTTAGGAACACCGTCAAAGCAACCAGGGATGAGCGGGACAGTTACAAAAGTCAGCTAAATGACGCGCTCAAGAAAGTGGAGCGGGGCAGTGAAGCTGAAAAGTCCCTGCAGGAAGCACTGGGTCGTGTTGAAGCAATTGAAAAGCGTGCCGCCTTTTTTGAGGATGCACTCCGCCCTGAGATAGGGTGCCGCAATCCTAAGGCAGCTTACGCGCTCGCGGTTGCAGAAAACCTCTTCACGAGAAGTGGAGCACCGGACTGGAATGCAGTCAAGGAAGCTGCACCTGAGCTGTTCGGCACTGCGGCCCCTCGCGGGACTGCAGGTAATGGCACCACCTCGCCCCCAAAGGCGCAGGATATGAACACAATCATCCGGCAGAAAGCCGGCGCAATATAAGGAGATAAGACATGCCTTTCAATGATGCAATTACTCGTGCTGATGCTGCATCGCTGATCCCGGAAGAGGTGTCAAACGCCATCCTCAACCAGGTCGCGGGCGGCAATCCCATTATGCAGATGGCTCGCAGACTTCCGAACATGGCACGCAATCAGCAACGGTTGCCGGTTATGAACGCACTTGCCACTGCATATTTTGTTACTGGCGACACTGGTTTGAAACAGACAACTGATGTCGCGTGGGCCAACCGCTTTATTGATGCGGAAGAGCTCGCAGTCATCGTTCCCATCCCGCAAGCCGTGCTTGATGATGCCAACTATGACATTTGGGGCCAGGTTCAACCTGAGCTCGTAAATGCCTTTGAGTTGGCAATTGCCCAGGCCGTGCTCTTCGGTACCAACATCCCTGCTTCTTGGACCGTCAACCTCGGGGCCGCTGGCCTCATGGCTGGATCAACCGCCGCTGGTCACACCATTTCCCTGGCCGCTTACGCTGATGCGTATGAAGCCATTCTTGGTGAGACTGCCGCTGGAGTTGATGGCCTCTACATGCTGGTTGAGGCAGATGGTTACGCTATCACTGGGAACCTCGCACATCCCTCAATGAAGGGGATCCTGCGGAACACCCGTGCTGTTGGCGGTGAACCTATCTTCAAAGTCAACATGCAGGATGCAACAAGGTATGACCTGGATGGTTCACCCATCTCATTCACCTATGACGGTTCAATCAACCCGGCCACTGCACTGATGATCGCGGGCGAGTGGAACCAGCTCATCTACGCGATGCGCCAGGACATCACCTACAAGGTACTTGACCAGGCGGTGATCCAGGACAACGCGGGCAATATCGTGTACAACCTGGCTCAACAGGACATGGTTGCTCTGCGAGCGGTAATGCGCCTCGGCTTCGCTCTGCCTAATCCCATCAATCGGATGAATCAGAATGCCGCGACCCGCTTCCCGTTTGCCTTCATGACCGCATAAGGAGGATGACATGGGTTTTTACCCTATGAAGTTTGCTTGGGAGTGGAGGGCACAGACTGAGGTACCTGGTACCTTGGCCCAAGTGCACTCCATTCTGGAGTTCGCGCTTGGCAGCCCAGTCGTAGACGATGTTGACAGGATTGTAACAAGTGCGAACATGAAAGTGGGCGCGTACACCATCGCTGCTCAACCTGATGTTCCACGCAATATCACAGTCACTCAGACTGCGGTAGATGCTGAAGACACCAACGGCACCATCGTGATTGTTGGTACTGACATCGCCGGCAATGTGATCACTGAAACGCTTACGCCGAATGCAGGCGTGACAGTTGCGGGTGCTAAGGCATTCAAAACCGTCACCTCCGTAACTGGGGTTGGTTGGGTAATCGGCGGCGGAAATGACACAATCACAGTGGGTGTTGGAAGCCTGATTGGTCTTCCGTACTTGCTGCCTGCTGATTCACTGGTATTCGCTGCTACGTTGGGCGGAACCAGGGAAGCCACTTTGCCAGCGTTAACTCGGTCTAGCACCGTGCTGGACCTAAACACCTGCGACTTTGACTCAGCGTGGAACTCGTCCGCTGGCGTCGTGTTTGTGATGGTGTAATATGAAATTACGCGCCGTCCGAACTTTCAACCGTAAGAATGTTCTTGTCCACAAAGGCGAGGAGATTCCTGAAGGTACTTTTGAACCACGGGTCATCCCTTTGCTCATAGCAGAAGGATGGATAGTCGACGAAGACAAAGCTGCTGACCACGAGGTGGTCCCGGAGGCTGCCGCGCCCGCTGTAAAACCTAAGAAAAAACCAGCACCCGCTGGTGAGGAGATGAGCTGATGACTGCTGAAATCAATTTTGATGCTGGTTCAGGTGCGCTGATTGTTGACTTCGTTGGTGAGGCTGCAATTGGGCTCCAGGGTAACATCCTCAACCCCGAAGGTGTCGACCTTCTGGTGACTGAGAGTTACTTCTACCTAGACACCCCGTCAACCGCCGCTGCCACAATGAATGTAGGTTTGGCCGCGTCTGGCGTGGACGACGCTGCTCTGCACGGGGCACTGCCCTTGAATGGCGGCGCTGGAACTTGGTGGATGGGACTTCATCCCGCTGTAACCCAAGATGGCGCTTTGACGGCCGGAGTTTGGGGTGCTGCGGAGTTCTTGACCTTTACCACCGCGGCTGCATCCGCTGAGGACTGCGTCGCTAAGCTGTACATCAAGTACATCCGCGTCGAATGACCTCTATGAGGTTGGAGCTAACCGCCTGCTTGGCAACCAGGCAGGCGGTTTTCAAAGGAGCGATGTATGACTGTATCAGCTGATATGATAACCAGTGTTCGCAGGATGGTGAATGAGCCAACGGATGAAACATACACCGATGACATCATTGAAGCCGCCATCGAAAAGTACCCGCTCATGGATGAACTTGGCATTGATCCGTACTACTGGACTACAACTAATACTACGCCAGTAAAGACATTCAACACCAATTGGATCCCCACTTACAACTTGAATTACGCAGCCGCTGACCTCTGGGAAGAGAAGGCTGCTGCAATCTCCGGAATGTTTGACTTTTCAGCTGATGGCGGCACTTACAGCAGGTCACAGCTACACGGACATGCTATGCAAATGGCGAAGTTTTACCGCAGCCGTGGAAGTGTAAAGAACATAAAGCTCATCAAAAAGCCCGATGAACCAGATGAACTTTCAAACAGGCCCTCATGGATTGCTAACTTGCCGGAGGTTCGTGATTAGTGACAGCGACTTATGCATTCACTGATGATGAGTTAGAGTACATGCGAAATGTGCAAGAAGGGCACATGATGGACACTTGTGTGTTTCAGCACCGTACTGTAACTCCAAACACCTACAATGAACAGGTTGAAACTTGGCCCACTGATAGCGCTGAAATTAATTGCGGACTTGACATGCGACCTGGTAGTGAGCGGCGTGGTGCGGATAGCACCGTCCTTCAATATGACGCAGTTCTGCGACTTCCAATTACTACTTCAGTTGATGTGAAGGATAAGATTAGAATCACGAAGCGCTTCGGTGAAATCCTCACCACTCCCCTCACCTATGAGATTGTAGGCCCGGTTCAGCGAGGACCCAGTGGGATCAGGGTTCTGCTGAAGAGGATCGACCTATGAGCAGCGGGATGAAAGTGACCGTGCTCGAGAATCACATCGAGGACATTAAGAAGTCACTCCGCGAGAAGACACTCGAGAATGCTGCAATGGCTGGTGGACAGGTAATTAGGAACAACGCCATTTTGAACATCCAGCGGACTTTCAAGAATGTGCACGGGACTAGGGGACTTTCAAGAATTGTGGTCCAGGTCCAAAAGAAGTCCAACACCTCATGTACTGTTGACATCGGACCTACTGTGGTGTATGGTAGGATTCACGAGCTTGGCGGTATCATAAGACCCATCAAGGCTAAGATGCTGTCATGGGTAAATGAAGCAGGTCAGCGCGTGTTTGCAAATGCAGTTCACATACCTGCAAGGCCATATATGCGTCCAGCGGTAGATGACCACATGGATGAAATCAAGCAAGCGGTCGGCGCCGCCGTTGCTGAAGGAGTCAGGCAGTCATTATGACAACTCTTGAAGAGGGACTTAAGTCGTACCTGACCGCGTACGCGGGATTGACTGCGTTGATAGGAACTCGGGTGTACCCCTTCCGCATTCCTCAGGGAGCTACATTACCTTGCATGACCTATCAGCGGATGGACACACCCAGAATGTTGACCCATCAATCAGTTGGTGCAACTGGGGATTTGGCCAAAGTCAGAATGCAGTTTGACTGCTGGGCAACAACCTACAGTTCAGCTAAAGCAATTGCTGACCAGCTCAGGGCTGCACTGAACGGCAAGACTGGGTCCATTGGAACTGCACCTAATGCTGTTGTAATCAGAGCGGCACTTGTCGATAATGAAATTCCAGAGTATAATCCAGAAGTAGACATGCACCGGGTTATTGCTGACTACTTCATTTGGCAGGAGGAGTAATGACAAAATATGCAGCCTATGGCACTTCACTCTCAGTGGGCACCAGGCAGGTTGAAACTGCTACGGTAGTTGGCACAATCACCAGTCCTGGGAATGCTACAGTGATTGTCACTGCAACCGGAATGACGGGAAGTCCAATCTCAACCAGTGTTGCTGTACTGCTAAATGATACAGCGGACATGGTGGCTGAGAAGATCCGCACTGCTTTGAACTTAGTAGCTAACATTGTGGCTAAGTATGCTGTAGGCGGAACCGGTCCTTATGTAACACTAACAGCGTTGACTGCGCTCGCTAATGTGGCGAACTTGAATATCAGTGTAGCAAATGACACGTGCACAGGGCTTACGGACAACACCACATCCAATGATACTACCGCAGGAGTTGCAGCTGCAACTATTGCACAGGTGGCAAACATTGGAGGACCCAGTCTTTCAATGGACACTGAGGATGTAACTACCCATGACAGCCCAGAAGCGTGGGAAGAGGTTGTGGCCACGATTCTCAGAACTGGAGATATATCTCTTGACATTGTGTATGACCCAGCTGCAGCAACACACTCAGCCGCTGCTGGTCTTATTGACTACAAAGAAAATCGCAAGATTGGGTTCTTTACACTGACGTTTCCAAATGCGTCGGCTTGGTCGTTCCCAGCCTACGTAACAGGATTTGAGCCATCAGCACCGCATGATGGGGCGCTGACAGCAAGTGTTGCACTTAAAATCTCGGGAAAACCGACCATCGTATAAGGAGATGAAAGATGGGTAAATACGCTGCTTATGGTACTAAGTTCAAAAGAGGTGCTGTCGAAATTGCTGCAGTGACAAACATCTCTGGACCCGGTCTTTCGCTTGACACGGAAGACGTAACTTCACATGACTCGACTGAGGCCTGGGAAGAGGTTGTTGCGACAATCCTGCGTTCTGGTGAGGTTACCCTTGACCTCATCTACGATCCCGCTGCCGCGACACACAAGAATGCATCTGGTGGTCTGCTGTATGATATGACCAGCAGAACAAGCACTACTTACTCAATCACGTTCACTGACACCGCGGCATCAGTCTGGTCATTCACCGCATTTGTTGTTGGGTTTGAACCCAGCATGCCGCATGATGGTTCACTGACCGCTAGCGTGACTTTGAAGATCACGGGAAAGCCTACCCTGGTGTAGCATGGTTGCTTACCGCGGCGACAAGTTTGGACTTGCACTGCTAAATGTAATAGGTGAAAGTCCCGTCGGGGTACGGTCTGTCAGACTGATTGCAGAAGTAGATTCAGTGCTGATTGTCGTGATAGAAAAAATGGTGCCTATAGACAAGGCAAATAAACTAGTTGAGTTGCTCGAAGAAAGTGAGAAGGACAATGAAGACTCTGAACAGAGATGATATTTTAGGTGCATCGGACATCCGTAAAGAAAAGGTGAAAGCATGGGGAGGTGAGGTCTGGGTTCGGGGCATGACAGGTGCTGAGCGTGATAGGTTTGAATCATCTGTCATACAATTCAAAGGCAGCTCTCAGAACCTGAACCTCTCAAACATCCGCGCTAAGTTGTGCGCTTTGACCATCTGCGATGAGTCGGGTACCCGTCTTTTCAATGAGGCTGATGTTCAAGCACTTGGCGAGAAGTCTGCAGTAGAGTTGAGTAAAGTGTTCATAGTAGCACAACGGCTAAGCGGGATCACGGATGCAGATGTCAAAGAGCTTTCGGAGGGTTTGAAAGAAAACCCTTTCGAAGATTCTGCTTCCGCTTAGCGCTGAAACTCGGGTGCACTGTTGCTGAACTGCTTGACCGTGTATCAAGCAAAGAGTTGACAGAGTGGATGTGCTTTTATGAGATTGAGCCATTTGGACTTCGTGCAGATTACTACGGCCATGCGGTTACAGCTAAGACAGTTGCAGATGTAAACAGAAAGAAGGGCACCAAACCGTATGACATAGAAGAGTTCATACCTAAGTTTGAGCAAAAGGGTCAGACAGTGGAGCAAATGATGATGATAGCTGAGATGATTACAGTGGCCCTTGGAGGCGAAGACTTGAGGAGTGAGGCATGATAGGTGCAGGTGGCGGAAACACTCTCATGAGTTTGCTTGTCTCCCTTGGTGTTGATGCTAAGGACTTGAATCAGGGGCTCGACAAAGCAGAGTCAAAATCAAAGAGCACGGGAAGTTCAATCGCAAAAGGACTGGGCGGCGCAATTGCAACTGGCGTGGCAGGTGCAGTAGCTGTTGTAGGAGCTGCGACTGCTGCGATCGCCGGTACAATTGGACCAGCTTCCGACCTCTCTGAAACTATCTCTAAAGTAAATGTCGTGTTTGAGGACTCTGCGGAAGAGGTGCTTGCGTTCGGCGAGACAGCTGCTGAGGCTTTGGGCATGACCCAGAATCAAGCACTGGCCGCGGCAGGCACATACGGCAACCTCTTCAGAGCGATGGGAATTAGCACTGATGCGAGCACTGAAATGTCGACTGGGCTGGTAACACTGGCCGCTGACCTCGCATCATTCAACAACATGAATCCAGAAGACGTGCTGAATGCACTGCGGTCTGGACTTTCAGGCGAGACTGAGCCGTTGAAGCGATTGGGTGTAAACTTGAACCAGGCCGGAGTTGAAGCTAAAGCAATGGCAATGGGACTGTATGATGGTGAAGGTGCGATAACTGCATCAGCAAAGGCCCAGGCAACTTACGCGCTTGTAATGGAGCAAACCAGCTTAGCGCAAGGTGACTTTGAAAGAACATCAAAGGGACTGGCAAATCAGCAGAGGATCCTTGCAGCTAACTTCGGCGACATAAAAGCTACTATTGGCCAAGCATTTTTGCCGTACATCGAACAAGGCGTGCAAATGCTGAATGAGTTCGCAGGCGGACTAAAAGAGGTGCTTGGAAGCAGCATGCCCTTAGAGGAGAAAATGGGTGCTATCGGCGAGATGGCTGGCTCGTTGGCGAGTAAGATCCTTGAGATGCTTCCTACTCTTACAGCTGCGGCTGTTGGACTTGCAACTGGGTTGGCTCAAGGACTCATCACCGCGATCCCTGCAATGATGCCGATGATGATTCAACTCATGCTTGGACTGGTGAACACAATCATTGAACTGGCCCCGATGATGCTCGACGCAGCATTTCAAATCATCTTCCAGTTGGCTATGGGCATCGCAGACGCACTGCCCAAGATGATCCCTGCATTGGTCGACATGCTGCTGAACATGGTGAACATACTTATTGAGAATGCGCCGCTGATGATAGATGCAGCGATTGCAATAATCATTGGACTAATTGATGGGATTATAAATGCACTTCCTATCATCATAGAGCAGCTTCCTGTGATTGTGGATGCGATTATAAGTGCTATCATTGTAGCACTGCCTAAGCTGATTGAGGCCGCGCTCAAGATCATTAATATGCTGGTCAAGGGAATTGTACAGTACCTACCCGTGTTGATGAAGACAGCGGGTGACCTTGTTATAAAGATAGTTCAGGCCATTGTAAAGCTCGTCCCGCAACTTTGGGATGCGGGCAAACAGCTCATTGCTGGATTGTGGGAAGGCATCAAGAGCATGTTCGGCTCAGTGATTGATGGGATCAAAAACTTCGGTAAAACTATCCTTGACGGACTGGATGACATATTCAACTTTGGCAGTCCCAGTAAGACAATGTTCGAACTTGGTAAATTGATGATGCTCGGGCTTGAGAAGGGCATTGACCAATATGCAGTTATGCCGGACCTGAGTCTGCAAGGTACCGTAACTGGGTCTAGGCCAGTTACTTCTGCGAGCCAGGGTGATGTAACTTTCAATGCACCTACCGCTAATGAAATAGGTAAGGCGGTGGTACAGCACATGATGCAAGCTGGGGCTCTTGGGTAATGGCATATTACTATACGGACGTTGCGTATGAGCTGGAATTATCTGCTGGCGTGTGGACTGATGTTACTGCTGATGTAATTGGGGTTGTGAAGTCAAGCAACGGAATACACGGATGGGGGCATCATGACAGGGTAGCCGATACTGGAACGATAACGCTGACCTTATTGAACGAATCAAACAAATACACGCCTAATCACATCTCTTGCTTGACAGGATTTCAGGCAGGAATGCACCTGCGGATGAAGTTGGAATATGACGCTGATACGAAATACAGGTATTATGGAACCGTGCTTACGGATGGCATCAGGTTGTCGAACAAGATAGGGCTTGCAGTTACGGAAATTACCGCAGTAGATTACATAGAACAAATGACCAACCACGAGTTATGGCTTCCTGCTTACACACAGAACAAGAAGTTGGAAGAAATCGTTGCTTTGGTTATTGCGAATATGCCAATAGCGCCACTAGCTACCAGTTATGGTACAGGTCAGGATACTTTTGCTGGCGTATTTGATACCGTAAAGAGTAAGACGTTTGCGCTTGCTGAAGTTGGCAAGGCAGTACAAACAGAGATTGGATATACATATCTCAATCAGGGTGCGACCGCAGAGGTTTTGGTTACGGAAGGGCGTGATGATAGAAGCGGATTAGCTTTATCACAGAACAGTAACGCAGAAGATTTTATATTCGACAACTCAATGAAACATTATTCTGTCACTCACGGAAAAGAGTATTTCAATGCAATAAAAGTAATCGCTTATCCGAGAAAGATAGACGCAAGTGCGACTACTGTTTTGTTCAACCTTGAAAGTCCGATAGCGATTGACCCCGGCGATACTGTTACTTTTGTAGGCAGGTATGTAGACCCGAACATGGAAGCAGAAACCGTATGCGGTATTGATATGGTTACTCCACTTGTTGCCAATACGCATTTCAAATTCAATACTGCTGATGATGGCTCGGGAACAGACATATCAGCAGACCTGACCATAACGCCAACGTTTGGCACGAATGGTACAGAATGGGAAGCGACCAATGGTAATGCGAATCTTGGGTATATTTGGTTTCTGCAGTCAGTAGGAAAAGGCGTTTACATCTACCGACCAGTAGAGTACAACGTAGAAGATGCTACTCTTGTAGCCGCTGATGGCAGGCGGTTACTGACTATTGATTTGAAGTATCAAGAGAATCCGCTTGTTGCTCAGGATGTTGCAACGGTTATGCTTGACCTGTATAAGACAAAGCGCACGGCTGTGGAAAATGTTACATTTGTCGCCAATCGAAGTGAGTTTCTACTAAGGGCGTTCAAGGACATTCAGATAGGTGATAAGATACAAGTAAAGATTACGCAGATTGGAACGGATGAGGAATACTTTGTGCATAGTCTTGATTGGACAGGAAAGCCGGGCGGTTTCTTCGAATTTACGCTTGGCTTGAAAGAAGCGAGCATGGATGCGAGAACATTCTGGGAATGGGGCGAAGTGGGTTATTCGGAATGGGGCTCGACCACGATTTGGGGCTTTTAGGAGGTTTGGATGGCAAGAGCAGCAATACCAACCGTAAATACTGGTGATTTAGCAACCGCCGCCTGGGCGAATACTTATCTTCGGGATAATGAAGCGGCTCATTGGGCTGAAATTGCATTGAAGGCGAATGCAACTCAATTAAGACCTGCTGACGGAAGACTAACAATGTCGTCAGGGAATCCTGATATACTAACCGACCAAGCAGGTGTTACGGTTTACTATACTCCTTACTGTGGTGACACAATTGCTTTATATGACGGGTCAAGTAAGTGGGAATTAATTACATTTACTGAATTATCACAAGCAACTAGTGGGCTGGATGCTTCAAGTGTTTATGATGTGTTTTGTTACAACAACTCTGGAACTGCTACGCTTGAAGTTACGAAATGGACTAATACCACTACAAGGGCAACTGCCTTGACGAGGCAGAATGGCGTATATGTAAAGAATGGTGCAACGACACGCAGATATTTGGGAACTTTTTATACCCATTCAGACAAGAACGTTTATGACTATTATCAGTATCGCTGGCTATGGAACCACTACAACAAGTTATTCAAACCACTTTATGTGTATAGCGGTTCTGCTGCTCGTTGTGATTTCGTAGTTGGCGACCCGAACGGCGTAAATCTAAAATGGTCAATCGGTGGCTCTGTAAACAAATCACAAATGATGTATTCGTATTCAACTATTGACCCGTCTGGAGCGCCGGGGCATGGCGAATACGGTAAGCAAGATAGTGATTCTAGCATTCACGGCTCAAGCCAGACGATAATGACAACGTTTGCAACTGGTTTAAGTTACATCCAACAAACTCCAAGTGGCGGTACTGTTAGTTATGGAAGAATAATCGGTGAGTTATGGTGCTGAGCATTTAGCAGATACTCGGATTGATTTGTGTAGGGTCAGCAGGGCTTGTCCTGATAGTCTGGATTGTGTTGATGTTGGGCGTGTTCTTCGGAGATAAGGAAGATGATGACTTATACTAGCGTGCAGGAAGTCCTCGACTTCTACAAGGAAACTACATTTTACCCTTATGGATTTGTTGAAGCATTGAAAGACGTGGAAGATAAGTTACTCAACCGTATAAAGGAGTTAGAGAATGACATCATACAGCGCGATGCCAGTGAAGGGAATTGATGTAAGTCAATTCAACGGCACAATTGACTGGAGTAAAACTAGCGCTTTTTCGTTCGCGGGAATCCGCGTTGGCTACGGTAATGTAAAAGACACCAAGTTCGATACCAACTGGAAGCAGGCTAAGAACCGACTTGAGAGAATGCCATACTGGTACGGGGATTACTACTCGCACCGGAATGCGAACATGGGAATAACAGATGCGCAGTGGGGAGTGAAGCAGGCCCAGAACTGCTATGCTTGGTTGAAGGATGACTTCGGCGAGATTCCTATGATGCTTGACATGGAAGCCAGCACCTACGGTGGGAAGATCACCTTCTTAAATGCGGGCAGGGTGACAGCGGTGTATCGTGCTATGATGACTGAGTATGACCGCTTGACTGGCAGAAGGTGCGGCATCTACTGCTCTCTTGGTTTTATCCCGCTTCTCGGTAGCTGGTTCAGAGACAGGGACTTGTGGATAGCTTGGTACAATCGGAACATCAGTGTTGAGTATGTCATCAAGTCGGCACGGGACAAGGGCTGGAAGGGACCCATCCGCATTTGGCAGTACGCAAGTGATGGTGACTTCGATGAGGACGGCATAGGCGAAGGCAAAGAATACGGCATGGAAGCTAACACCCTTGATTTGAACGCTTATCTCGGAACCGTGCAGGATTGGTCATCTTGGTTGGGCACTACCCCGCCCATTGTTACACCACCAGCGGAAGATCCCGTAGTTCCAGAAGCACCCGAGTTCGGGTGGAAAAAAGAGATCACCGTTGCTACTGTCAATGCAGCATCTGGACTGAACGTAAGAAGTAAGCCCACTACAACCGAGTACAATGTTGTTGGCTGGGTGGCTAACGGAAGCCAAGTTGAAGTTCTCGAACAGGCGAAGTACGGAAATGACATTTGGGCTCGAGTGGGCCAAAAGCAGTGGTGCGCAATTGTGTACAATGGGATTAGGTATTTAGTGTGAGGTGCAACTATGTTTGACCCTTTGCTGCTGTTGAAAGTCATGATTGTGATCGCTGGGATGTACGCAACTTACTGGGAGATCATGGAAGCTAAACGGATGATATACTACAAGTTGGGGTGGCGCAGGATAGGCCTGAAGTTTGGCTTCGCGGTTATGGCTCTTTATTGGTCGGCTTATTACGCAAGAAGCGCTGTCGGGATTGAGATTGGAATGACGCACCAGGTCTGGGTCCGTGCTCCACTACTGATTACAATAATGCTGATAGGGGCAAGCGCGTCGCTATCTTGGTTTAGGCACAGGTGAAATATGAGCTATGAAGGGTACATTGCAATTGCCTCTGTAATCATATCATTGCTGGTAGCTTACGGGGGATTGCGGAAAGGAAAAGCTGACACATTTTCTATGTACCAAGATGCATTGGCCAAAGCGCAGAAGAATTATGATGACCTAAACTTGCGTGTTGACAAGTTGGAAGAAGAACTGCAGAACATGCAGACTTGGAACAGGGCTTTGTGTAATCAGTTGGTTGAAAACAGTTTGACACCTATCACAATGGCGCAAGCTGTAAAATACTCTAACGGAAAGTAAAGGAGATGAATCATGTTTGAACAAATTGTTGTAGAAGTTGGAGCGCTGGTTGGATTTGCCGCGTTCGTGTCGGTAGTGGTGAACATCCTCAAGTACTTCAACGTAGTGCAGGATGGCACCGCAGACAAGTGGGTGGCCGGATTCAATTTGGTAGGCGTGCTTGCGCTTTACATCGCACGCATGCTCATCCCAGACTGGGATCCTGCCATCATTGACTCAGCACTAGGTGAAATTGCTGTTGTGGCTGGGTACATACTTTCATTTGTTGTCATGCTGCTGGGATCAAAGCTCACTTACACTGCTGTTCGCGGTTTGCCACTAATCGGTAAGTCACATTCTGGATAAAGCCATTCATCCCTCCTGAAGCAACCGCCTGCAATTTATGCAGGCGGTTTGCTCTACTTCAGTTATCGCTGGTAGTACTTCAGCTTCTTAGGTGGTTCAACCTTCGGGGGTGGTTTATGCTCTCCGATGGTGCAGTCAATGATGATACCCTCAACCACACGTTGCACCTGCTCCATTCCGCTGATTCTCATCTCACGAAGTTCACGTTCTTGAGTGGTTATAAAGCCTGATGATATGGTGATAAGCTTACGCTCATTAGCAAGTGCCTTTTTCACTTCGGTCCTAATGCACTCAATCATCATTTCATAATCAATAACCTTAGTCATTGGCATTGCGACTCTCCATTGCGGCGATGAATCTACTGATGTTCACGCGTTCTTTTGCAATGTACGCCTCAGTAATATCAAGAGTTGAGATCCCCCGTGCTTTGAGGATTGTGAGAAGCACTCCAATGAACGCTAAGATGTCAGCAAATTCATCTAGGGTTTTATCCCTGGATTTGTCAGGAACGTCCCTCCAGGGCTTCCAATTAAGCGTCTGCACGAACTCGCCCAGTTCAACCATCAGTGCAAGGACATAAGTCCGCAGCACGTCCTTTTCTCCGATGACTGCAGTCAGCGGTGCGCCGCAATGGTCGACTAAGCAGTTAGTTCCCTCATGGATTTTTGACAGTGACATTAGTCCTGTCAACACGTCTTCTGCGAAAGTGCCCATCATCCCGTCAAGGGATTTTGCCAAGTCGGCCCTTTCTTCCATTATGCTACGATTGCCAGTGCTTGCCACACTTCACCTCCACTTTTACTAGCATGTCAGGGAATGCACGGTGCATTCCGTCTATCATTGACTTCTCCAGTTGAACCTTCACATCTTCAATGAGGTTGTCTGGGACAGTCGCCACCAACTCGTCATGCACGGTGGCCCCGATGTACTGCATGATCCCGTTCTTTTTAGCTTCAAGTAGTGCGTATTTCATACCTATTGCGGCGGGGCCCTGCACCGCAGTGTTGAGTATGCGAGCTGGCGTGACGTTCCGTCCAACTAGCACCCTCTTCGCTGAATTCGGAAATTGGATTGTCACTACTCGCCTTTGTGACATTCCCATTGCCCGCTCTCTGATTCTGCGAAGTCCCTCAAACACCTGGAAGAACTTGGTGAATATGTCGTATGCCTCATCTTCGGTCATTTCAGATCCCATGCTTCTCGCACTTGTATACAACCGATGATGACTTCCTCCGAATAGCAAGGTGAATGTTGCAGCCTTAGCTGCCCGACGCATGTCAAATGTCACCTTCTCAGGCGGAATGCCAAAGATCAGAGATGCCACATTTGTATGAGCGTCCCCATCCTGAAGCACGCTTATGAGCTTTTCATCCGACGCAATCTGAGCTGCTATCCGCACTTCAATTTGCGAGTAGTCTGCATTCACCATTGTCAAGCCTTCGATGTTGCCAACAATCTTTCTGCCGTCCTTTGGAATCTGCTGAAAGTTGGGGTCTGAGCTTGAAAACCTAAGCGTGTCTGTCCCTGTTTGCCAGTATCTAGGGTGCACCCAGTCATCAACTATGTGCATGTTCTGCCATGCTTCGCTGTACATCTTTAGCCGTTGTGCAGGGGCGCTGTAGTCCAATAACATTTGGGCTAACTTCTGAGGATAACCACTTCCATAGTTGGCAATCTCTTGAAGTGTTTCCGCGGCGGTGTCTTTGAGGAGCACGCCCTTTAGCTCTGCGGCTTTCTTTTTCTGAACTGGTGAATTGAGGTTGATTGGACCGAGCTCTTCTAAAAGCCACTTTTTAGACTCGGCTTGCTTTACAACCTGCTCAGTTAGCCATTCATTGATGATGTCCCGTCGCATGGGAACCCCGTTCAGCGTCATCTCAGACACCACTTTTAGTAGTTCAGTCTCCATGTCAAGTGCTTGAAGTTGACCTTGGGCATCTGCCTTTGCCCGCTGTTCATCCATAAGCTCAAGTAGGTAGATGACATCCCCTGCAGCGTACTCCTTCTGCCTTTCGGACAGTACCTCATTCTCCCAGTGCCCGTGCTCGATGTCTTTGTCAAGTGTCATGCCCAGCCGTCTGCGGACTGAGTCTTTCAGCGTCCTTGACACGTCCCGTCTTCCCGTGGTTGATATGATCCCCTCACCTATCAAGGTATCGTACCAGCGGGAATGCTCCCACGGAACGCCATGCGTTCCCAGGAATAAGATGTCAAACGCTGCAACATTGTGTCCAACGAACAAGCGGTTGCCGTGCCTGAAGAGTGTTTCAATAGCTGACGGCACCATTCCACTCGGCGTGCGGATTAGGATGGGAACATTTGACTTGCGGCCGCAGAACTGCATCAGTGCAATTCTGTCGCGCCACGGACTTAGACCTGAAGTCTCTAAGTCAAATGCTATTTCATCTTCCTGCTCAAGGATGTGGTAGGCCTCACTGACATCCGTTATGATGTTCATAACCAACCCCTGCCGTCTTCCTTCTCTTCTTTGAAATCAAACTCTTCTTTGACTAATGACATGGTCAGCACGTCCATTTCCTTTTTAGCCCAGTATACCCAGTCATCAAATTTATCGCTAACTCGTGGCAAGGTAAATGACCAGGGCGTATGTTTCGACGTAGCAAGATGAGCAGTCTTCTCGTAGATGTGGGCATTACCGATGTTGATAACAAGCCTGGTTGCTACTGCCCCAGTGCAGCAGCCTATCATTTGACTCATCATGCCGAACTGCACAAGGTCATAAGGTAAGCCGTACACCGCATCTGAACTTCTCATTGACACAATGGTTAAGAGCTCATGTCCAATCTTCTGGAACTGCATGCATGTGGTGCATGCCCGTGTCTCAAGCGGTTCATGTTGGTCTGAGATGATGATTGTAGCACGTCTCGAGTCTGGGTCTTTGTTCAACTCATCGATGACCCATTGAGTTTGATCCCCAGCACGAGGACCGTAGATTGATTGCCCAGTAAAGAGGGATAGGTCAGCATGGGGCGCTACCCGCGCAATTGCATCAAGGTCACCTATCCCTGCGATGAACTGCAGTCCCTCCATAAAACCAATAAGCGGGTTGTCTTTCTCGCGTCGGTAGGTGAATCCGGGAACCGTGGCAAAAGTGACGTTGTACTTAGCGATGACCGGAAGTCCACGTGGTGTTATCTTTGTACCCGAGTTCAGTATTGTCCGAGTATACCGTGAGTAGTAATTCATTCAAAGCACTCCTTTCATTTGGTGATAATGGATGTACTGGAATGTCTAGGTCTTTGAAAGATCCCAGCATTTCATACACATCCCCGTACGGCTGTAGATAAAGTACACTTGTAATGCCGGCTTGGATGATTCTTGACATACACCGCTTGCACGGGGAGTGGGTCACGTACATTATCAACCCAACACTTGACACCCCGTTCTTTGCGCACTGGAGGATTGCATTCTCCTCCGCGTGTATTGACCGAACACAGTGACCGTCTGAATCAAGCGTGCATCCAACTTCATTACAGTGTGGTTGGCCAGCGGGCGAACCATTGTAACCAGTAGCGATGATCCGCCCGTCATTTGTCGCAAGCACGGCCCCGACCGACGCGCGGCCGGAGCACGTGCTTCGCGTGGCCCACACAAGCGCGTTCGCCATCATGACTGCAGCAAGTGCGGGTCTGTTCATTACGCTCCTAAGAGGGCCTTAGCTTTGGCGATGGGTTCAGCGGCGGCTTCTCCAGACAGCGGCAGAATTTGCGGGATGTAGTACGACCCCTTAGTCCCAGACTGCAGTTTTGACTGGAGCTTCACCGCAACTGCTGACATGCCAGAGCGGGCAACGATGCTGTTCAGCGTGCGGCCCACAGCGAGGCCGGTCCGCTTGAAGTTGATGAGCGCGACGGTGTCGAACTCAGCGATGTACGCCATGTAAGAGTACATGAAGACACACTGCGGTCCGCGGCGGTTCTTGCCCTCACCGGTCCATTTGTTCATGGGGCAGTCAGCACAGTATCCGCCAGGAGTGCCTTCACCAACTTCACCGTCGAAGCTGACACATGCCAGCACCGGCTCATCATCTGCTCGGTACTCGCGACGGCGGGCAAATGAGATGGGCACCAGGGTAACTGCTTCACGAGGCTCAAACCCAGACAGTGACCACTGTCCGGCTTTTCCGCTACCCTCAACCACTTCGGGTGAAAGGGCCTGCAGAAGCTTCATGACCGGGGGTGTAATGTCCTCGGGATTGAACACAGGGCGGTCGGAGTAGACGCTCAAAGGCGCAGCGGCCTCTTCCTCGACAGGGACAATGTCGGTACCACTGTCCTCAACCATGTTATCGAACTTGAGCTGCTCAGGGGTTTTGCTCATTTTGAAAGTCTCCTATAAGTGTTAGAATTTTGTCTGTTAGGTCACGTTTGTTTCGAGCTGCCGCAGTGTTATAACGGTACAACCAAGCAGGGTGCGGGATGACCAGTCGCGCGATCCCAGAGTCTTCGAGCCACTCAGCTGCAACCTCTCCGCATGCGACAACGAACTTGTTGGCTAAGAACTCGAGCGGAACATCGCCAACGTTTGTCCACCCGCACTGCATTGCTTTTGGTCCTAGTCTCCTTCCTAATTCTGAAGTCAATCTTGATGTGAATGGTAGCCATGAACCTGGCGGTATCATCTTGCTCTTGTCATTCCTGCGCTCACCGACAAACACCACTTTTGCGTTTGGGTAACCTGCGTACTTGGGCGGAGGCATGATGTTTGCAGCCCCCAGCCTGCTGATGATTAGTTCGGCATTTGAGAGCACGCTTTCTTCTGTGTAGTAATTGGTCAGCATGAGGTAATCAAAATCCTTGCCGTACTGCATGAATGCCTCGAACTCAGCGCGGGGATTCACCGGTAGGTCACTGCTATCACGTAGATCCCCAGTGTCGACTGCCCCAGTTGGAAGCAGGATTATCCGCACCCCAGAAGTCTGAACTGCGCGCCCGTGTAGCCACTCGCCTAACCATGGGTCTGATGTAAGCCGGCGGTCGCGGTTGAGCAACTTGCCGTACACATGCTCACTTGGCCAGCCGCGGTCCCAGATGAACCAGCGGGTAGACATGCTGTCTTCTTTCAGAAAAGGCGTGTACACCCTATCATCTGGGTCAACTGGGCCCCACCTGCGAATTGTCCCGTGAAGCTGCTCTGCAAGGACTTTGGCAAGTGTGGACTTTCCAGCCTTTTCTGGGCCGTCAATGAGAATAATCATTCCATCATCTCCGATATGACCGTGCAATACAGCGGTCCCATAGTACGATTGAACTTGAAAACCCTGGATGGTTGCTTACCGAACCGCATGAGACAGGCTGCTATCAACTCATCTAATGTAACCCGCTCGAGCAGTGGGACATTCTTAGGAATCCCAGTCATTGTGTTGAGTTCCACAATCTCGCCCTCATACACCTGATTGAACTCCTCAACCTTTACTGCTGTAACTTTTCCTCTTCGTCCGATTGGCATAATCACCTCCTTGAGATTCAATTGTAAACTGTGTCCTCAAATATGAACCGTGTACAATGTCATTGATGTCATGTGACACTTGTCATCTGCTGAACTCATCTTTTGCTTTGTACTTCGCTAGCAGTCGCGCATAGTACAGCCCATCGCTTTCTTGGACAGCTTGTTCTGAGCCTTTGACTGTACCTGCGAGAGTCGGCAGGATGATTTTAGAGTAAACAAACCGTGCTACTTCCGGCATGACTGACTTAGCGAACAGCGGGAGCATCTTATAGATGGGAAGGTTCAGTGAGGCGTAATCAGCATTGGCCGGATAAGTCATCGTAGCCGCATACTCAGGCACTGACCACCAGCGGTTGTGGTTCTCCCATGCGAACTGCCTTGATGACAATACTGCATAGGCATACCGCTGGTTCTCGCGGATGAGAGCGGGCTTGCATGAGTTGAAGCACTTGACTCCCTCATAGGCCTTTATGACTGCGACTGGGTCCTCATTTGTAAAGTACCTGAAGTCCGGTGCCGGTGTAAGCTCGGTATCATCCTTTATGCGGTTGCGCACCCAGTCATAAACTGGTGCGTTCACATCAACCCTGTCTGGAAGAGGGCCAAGTTTGACATCGTCCATGAAGTGAATTACATGGGTTCTTGGCCTGAGTTGCGCCAGTCCCGCGTAGGATGGGTCAAGCTTTAGTACTAAGGTGCTCTTTGCTTTAGTAAACTCATGCGCACCTCTGATGATGTCCCGCCCTGATGTAAATGTAATCGGACCGTTCTCCCACCAGATGATACTTGCACCTGCTTCTCGGGCAAACTCTAGCCCAGACTTAAGTTCGCAGAACAAATCAAGATTATGCTTGTCCTCCTTTGAGTAGTGCTGTGTGCTCATTGATGAAAACCTCGAGCACGGGGGGTTCATTATGACCATGTCTGCTCTGACTGGAACGTCAAGTTGCTTGATGCCAAGTAGGTCGGCGAGTACAACCCCCGGCTTCCAGGTTTCAACCGTGCCAAGCAGGTTTGCGCCGCCGTTCCTAACTCCATGGCCGAAACCGCCTCCGTAGATGTTCGTGCCCAGTACTTTCATATTAGGTCCCTCACTAGTTGTGCTACCTTTTCATAAGACCAAGATTCCCTGGTATAAGCTTTCTTTTGGGAGTCAGCAAGTGACTGAAGCTCTTGGTCACTCATTTGTTCGATGTCAGCGGGTTGCACTGCATACTCAGGCACGTTGTCCGCTTCGCCGGGTTCACTGATGATGATTGAGTTGGTCCAGGATGCCAGCATGAATTTGTCTCTACCTTGTCCGCGCAGCTTAGCTGGATATGGATGTGATATAAGTCCCCAGTACTTGGTGTAGGCGGCTCTGACCATGTCCTCTTCTGTTGGTAGGTAGTTATCTCCGTTCTTTTTGCAACCATAGCGAATGACTGGCCACTTGAAGTTCTTTGAGTTGACATACTCCGAGTAGTCGTACTTTGTTGCCAGCACCCATCCGCGCTCTTTTGTTTGCACGGGCAGGTTGTCCATAACTGAGAATGCACCGCAGTAGTCATACGGGATAAAGAACGCGCCGGGGATCCCCATCGTCCCTCCAACCGTGTTCACTTTATGGCTCGCCCATCCCATCATTGGAAGTAGGAAGTCATACTTCAGCTCGCCACTTCTGATGCGGCTGGCCCACTCCATAACTGCTTGAACCATGCTGTCAATGTTCCTGTCTTTGAAAAACATTGAGTAAAGCCTGCGCGGGTTCTTTTCTTTCAGCATCGCGTTCACCCCGGTCCTGAAGGAGTGCACGTGCCAGTCATCATAGTGGAGGATTACATGGGTGTGACTCTTGGTAGCTTTGAGCAGTTGCTCGCAAACATTTCCGGACCTTGATGCGCTCCCGAGCGAGTTCATTGCGTACAGCCCAACGAACACCGTGTCAAACTCAGCGAAGTCATAGTCCTGCGGATTGCCGTGCTGAAATTCTACCCCCTCCATCTTACTCAGCACCTCATAGAGGGCACGGGACCCGCTATAGAAGGTATTACTCGTGCGATTCGCCTTACACTGGTTGGATGTCATCCCTGTTAGCAGTACTTTTTTCATATTTTCATACCTCAAGTATATATATGGTGTGCCTCTAAGTGTGTTAGAAGTGATCCCAGGAACATGGGAATTGGTGCTTTCCCATGTTCCTGCTGTTTCAACTACTTATATCTCTATCTTCTCCTCCTTGGCATTCCAAGTTGGCGTTGAAAGCTGAAGCGCGTCTTTCATTGCCCCGACTACCCGCCCCAGTGCAAGATAAGCAATGTTGCGGATGATGTCAGTCAACACATCGCAGACATGACCATCAGAGTTGGTGAGCTTTCCTGCAATTGTGCGGGTCTTAGCGTACTCCTGAATCTCGTCATTAAGTGCAATAAGCTCAGTGAAGGGTGATGAACTCATGAAGTTGATGTCTGCCTTGTCAAGCACGGTTCCGGCCAGGGTCAAAATCTGAGCGTAGAACTTTGCAATCTTTGGGTCAAGGTGACCGCTTAGTTCCGCCTCTGACTTGCCAGTTGCTTCGACCATTGCATGAAGTGCTGCCTCAACCACGTGCTCGTGCTGTTTGTCTTTTGTCATTTTCTCTCCTTTTGTCTAATTGATTCGATTAGCGGATAAACTCAAGCGATTGAGCGAACGCCCTCTTCTTTTCCGCGGCCCGAGCACCGAACAGTGTACTTTCCTGAACTGAGTTGGAGCCGTAGCGGAAGTCGGCGAACTCGACGACTGCATTGTATGCGGCCCATGCTGTTCCGGCAACCCCAGTGTGCTCATCACACAACCGCTGGTAGTTCGCCGTTGCCCCATCGCGGAATGCCTCAACCCGACCGCAGTAATATAGCCATGTTTCTTGGGCGATGGTTGCTTCATCATACAAGGCACCTAGCATCTCCGGTCCCGTGGTGTTGTCGAACCCCTCAAGCAAGTCAATCTTCTTTGCCTTTGAGGGCATGGGATAGGCCGCCTCAAATATTGCCCTTGCGTCGTTCTCTGTGATGGCAGCGGATGCGAGCTGTTCAAAAGTCGCCATTGTCGAGGACAGCGCTTGCTGCATTTTTTGTAACAGGTCCACCCGTGCGGACAGCTGCTTTGCGACATTCGGTGTGTGGGTCAGTGCGGAAGACACGATGGATGAGCGGAGGCCGCTGACCAGGGTGTTCTGACAAACCACCCGGACCGGTGTGAAGGCAATCTTCATTGAGGTACCTCCGTTGCGGGTGTCTGTCAGCAGGAAGTACTGCTTCAACTGCTCGCCATGAACTTCGGCGTCCCCAGCATCCAGCGACATGAAGATTGTTTCACCATTGCCCAGTGCGCCGATTGTCTCGACGGGCCACTTCTCAGTGAGCGGCTCTACAACCTCTGCAATCTCCATGTTCTGCATGATTGCGTAGTCCTCAGATGCCACTCCGAAAAAGCGGTAGGATGGGTCATCGGGTGTCGGTGTTCTGAAGATGCCGACCTTGTCAGTGTTGACCTTGACCACCCCAGTACCATCCTGGATGGATGCGTACATCGGACTCTTGATGATGCTGAAGTCCATGTCAGCGTCGCGGACTGCTTGGGTAGCAGGCACTGGATTGTCAAGTACCTTTCCCAGGCCGTGCCAGGCTGGCTGGCGGATTCCTACGAACCTACTTCCGAATAAGTTTGCTGTCATCATTATCTCCTTTCATAATTGAGAACGATTCAATTTCATCCGTTGATGCGAGTGACACAAGAAAAGCCATGGGTGACCACGTGCTTAGGTACCTGCCGAACAACTTGTGATACCTAGCTGAATATCCCCGCATGTAAGAGTACCTGCTCTGGTTGGCGGTGAAGGGACTTGCGTTCTTAAGGTTGTCCACTACTTCACCAGGGGTCCTTCCGATGTAATTGGTTCCGCTCTTGAAGCGGAGTACAAATTTTGCTTTCATGTTGTCTCCTATGAAATGGTTGGTGAGTAGCTGTTGCGGCCGCCGCTGAACTTTGTCCATCTTTCGAGCATGGTCTTGGCTGCCATCTTGACGTAAGCATTGTCCTCAAGGGCAGAACCGTTGCAGCCCAGCATGTCGCGGAATCTTTTGAAGCAGACGCCGGTCTGTGAGACGGTGTAGGAAGCACCCTGCTCGACTGCCTTGGTGATGAAGTTCTGGGTCATGACTATCCAGCTGATGATTTTTGCGGCATCCAAGGTGCCCTGGTGCTGGCGGAACTCAATGGTCCCGTGCTTGAGGTAAGCCTCGTAGTTGACTTTGAGGTAGCGGGTGTGGCTGTTCCGCCCGTACCGCTCTGCACCCGCGGTGCGGAGTCTCTTGAGGGCTGCCTTTGTTCCGTCAACGGTGGTGCCTTCGCGGTTGTTGCTCTCGCAGTAGGTGTTGTTCCGGCGGGAGGGGGCAACCAAGAGGTCGATGACAGTTTCCCACTTCATCGCGATTGCGAAGACTGAAGTAATCTCCTTAGCGGAGAGGTCGTTAGCGCCGTGGTGAACATGCAAGCCGCAGGATTTGTCTACGGTGTAGCCCATGTCATTCAAAACTTTGCAGGCTACTTCAATTTGGCGGAAACCATCTTCACCGCTTAGTACCGGGCTGACCAGCTCATGTCCAGCGGATGAATCGTAGATGAGCTTCCAGTATGACCGGGTGGTGTGGTTGTAATCTTCACTGTAGGCTTCGAGTCCTGCGTTGCGGAGGGCCTGGGCAATCAGACTGCGTTCGGCACTGGCGTTTCCGGTTTTCTCAAGGAACTCGATTTCAACTCCGTAGGTGCGATTGGTCAGCTTCATCTTTTTATCTCCGAGTGTTTGTTGAATTTGATAGTTCTATTCTATCTCGGGGTATTGGTGAATAACAATACCAAATGTCATAGAAAGTCTGTGACATTTGTCACAGATTTAGTCATTGAAAATTCTGACAACCAAAATGGTGTTTGAAGCATCTTCAGCGGTGTAGACCCACTCCTGAAGCTCGCCGTCTGCATTCTTTTCAGCAACTGCGAAGCGGTAGGCTTTGCCATCAATGGAGATGAACTCATCAGGAGTAAACTGCAGGGTGGAGGCTTCCTGGCAAACCACACTGGAGTTGACCTTACTGAATTGGCTGGAGGTAAACACATTAGCCAACTTCGGTTGAACTACGGAAGCAGGGGCACTGCCTTGCTCAGCAATGGAAGCAAGCTGACCAGCGTACTTGCGAATCTTGCGCTGGGCCAGGGACAGCTGTTTCGGGGTCAGGCGGCGTCCGCGAAGAATCCACTCAGCGAAGCTGGTCATGATGGGAGCATCAACTCCGTTGAACCCGACATTGTTGTGCTCGATGGTCCGCATGCTGTTGACTTCCTGGGAAGTCTGCTTGCGGTAAATTGCAACCACGGCGCGCTCGGTCCAGTTGCGGTCAGTGGTAATCTTTTCGGCAATCATTTCCTTTGAATACATCATTTCGCTCTCTCCTCAATTTGAATTTGATAGAACCATTCTAACTCCAAGCACCGGGGCAGTACTAATACCAAATGTCATAGATAGTCTATGACAAATGGTACTAGTTGTTCCAGATGCCCTGACCTATGTGCACTTATCCCGAAGAGTAGATATAATGAAGGCATGAATGAAAACATTCAAAAACTAATATCTTTGAACTACCGCGTGTTGCCTCTCGCAAAGGGCAGGAAAGTTCCACTAATATCCAACTGGACGTCCAAAGCCACATCGGATGAAGGAACGGTGCAGGCATGGGAAGACTCCTTTCCAGGGTGCAACTGGGGACTCGCAACTGGGAGAGGATCAGGGGTCATAGTCATAGACATTGACCCACGTCACGGGGGCGACATTCAGTGGAAGCGCCTGACCCTGAACAAGAAAATTGACACTGTGGTATGCCGGACCGGCGGAGGCGGAGAGCACTACTACTTCACTGTTCCGGCGGACATGGCCATCACTAACGCATCAATTCCTGGGTACGCGGGAATTGATGTTCGTGGTGAAAATGGTCAGGTGGTCATCCCGCCTTCGGTGCACGCTAATGGGACTGCTTATGAGTGGGTTGCGGGACATGCCCCATGGGATAAGCAGCCGGAGAAGCTTCCCAGGTGGCTGCATCAAGCAATGACTGCGGGATCACCCGATGATGCCGGTCACTTAGGCGAAGCAATGGAGCGGGGTAACCGCAACAACTCAATATTCCACCAAGCACTGCTGCTTGCTAGGCAGGAAGCACCCATGGAGTTTGCGTTGACGACAATGAAGACATGGCGCGACACTTCTGGAGCTTCCGACATTCCAGATGAGGAGATTGAGAGAACAGTAGAAAGTGCGTACAAGAGAGGTGAGCAAGAGCGGGCAGCCCGAAGCAAGAGTTCACAAAGGTGGAACGACAGCGAGAATGCCGACCGCATTGTAAAGTTGTACGGTGACCGAATCCGCTACGCACCTGGCTTTGATTGGCTTGTGTGGAATGAAAGATTCTGGGTGCCCGATGATGAAGATGCAAGGATCATCAACTTGGCAACTGAGTCAATGCTGATGCTTCGAGACGAGGCACTGGAAGAGTCGAAGGTACCGGAAAACTTCAAAGCCGCGGTGGCAAAAGCTCAATGGGCAATGAACTCATTGAACATCGGCAGGTTGCGTGCCGCAGTTAGTCTAGCAAGCACGCGGCCCTCCATTAGAGTAACAATGGGAGAGCTAGATAACCGTGACACAAAATTCCTGCTAAATGTCCGCAATGGGGTAGTTGACTTGCGGACTGGAGAACTGACACCGCATGACCCGAGCTTGATGATAACCAAGTACATTGACATTGACTACAACCCAAATGCGAAGTACAAGTTTTGGACTAGGACTCTTGAACTGGCATTTGACCACAACCAGCACTTAGTAGAGTACATAAAGCGGGCAGTTGGTTACAGTCTGACAGGGAGCACGGCCGAACAGTGCCTCTTCATCTGCTGGGGCGAGCAGGGTAACAATGGAAAGTCAACCATCTTAGAAACACTGCAGTCGCTGCTCGGGCCATACTCACAGATGAGTGACATGAAAGTGATCACCTCACCTGACATGGACAACCGTGTATCTTCCAGCTTGGCAAAGTTGCCTGGTGTTCGGCTGGTATCGATGAATGAGGCTGATGAAAACCAAAAGCTGTCAGAGGCCCTGGTGAAGCAGATCACCGGCGGTGATACCCTTCAAGCGTGCAAGAAGTTCAAAGAGCCATTTGAGTTCTCGCCGGTTTTCAAACTGTGGATTAGGACTAATGAGAAGCCGGTCATTAGGGGCATGAGTGATGCAATCTGGCGACGCATCAAGTTGATCCCCTTCATAAAGCCAATTCCTGCTGAGTACCGCAAGAGCCGAGACTATGTTGATGATATGCTGACATCCGAGAAAGAGGGCATCTTAGCCTGGTGCATCCAAGGTGCAAAGGAGTGGATTGACGGGGGATTGAAGGATCCCGAAGAGGTGACTGCCGCAACTGCGGGCTACAGAACAGAGATGGACATCATTCAAACTTTCTATGATGAGTGCATGCTTGAGAAGCCTAACAGCGTAGTTCCGAGATCGGAACTCTACCAGGTGTTCAGCCGGTGGTGCCGAGACAACGGTGTTAGGTACATCATGTCCTCTGACGCATTTGGAAAGAGGATGGGCAAGAAGTTACAACAACCAGATAGAACCAAAGTCCGCGGACAGTATGTGTGGACCGGGGTAACCCTATCTGAGAGCGCAAGCAACTCACTCATCACATAAGGAGAGCAATGGAAAACCTGAAGATACAACACTTATCCTACTCGAGCATCGCGCTGTTCAACCGCTGTCCACGGGAGTGGTGGCTCAAGTACAGGTACGGCATTACATCGGCACCCACAGCACCGCTGGCTTTTGGGACTGCAATACACCGGACGGTTCAGCAGGCCTTACTTCTTGGTGGCTTAGACAATGAGAATACCGCCCACTTTGCAGAGTGGTTGAGAAGTGCAGCGACTGAGTCGAAGATTAGGATTCTAAAGCCCGAGTTCGATGAGCTGGTCAAGACCGGGATGGGGATCCTGCAAAGCGAGATGATTCAGTACCTGGTCAACACAATAAAGGTATCCACCATGGAGCAGATTGAAGTCAAGGTAGAGTTTGAGGTGCCGGGGGTACCGCTACCAATCATAGGTTACATTGACATCATTGATGATGATGGACATCCCTATGACATCAAGACGAGCAAGTGGGACTGGGAAGAGGGCCGAGCCGATGAGGAGGTTCAACCAGACTTTTACTTGACGGCCCTGGACCTTGTTGGGGATCACCGGCACGGGGGTAAGTTCACCCATCTCATCCTCACCAAGACACCTGGTGCGCCAGCAGGTTACACCATCACCACTGAGCGGGAGGACTACCAGAGCAAGGTATTTGAAATGGTTCAGCGGATGTGGAAGGGGGTAGAGGATCACGAGTGGGAGCAGGAGGTTGTCAGGGATGCATGTGCCTACTGCAGGCTGAAGTCCCCGTGCTACTACAACAAATAAACAAAATGGCCCGCTTCGGCGGGCCTTTTCTTTTGCGGCTTTTCATAGATTGCTTTCCAACTTTTTGATTTTGTTCTCTAAGCGGGTAATCTTTGCTCGTAGAATTTTGACATACTCCGCCGAGTAGCACTTGATTATACGATGTTCATCGGATGCAGCGTACTCAACAGTGAACTCTGCATACGGCTTCCTAAGGAACGGTTCCATTATTTTTTCAAAGTTGTCGGCATCCATTATACACCTGATGTAATCTCAAACCACTCATCATTTCGTCGCATCTCAGCCTTCAGCCTCTTCTCGAGCTGGATGTTCTGCCTGCGAAGTAGTTGGATTCCCCGAAGCAGGATGCGCTGCTCTTCCAGGGTCAATCCTGCATCGTACCTGCCTGCAGTTGCGTCAAGCAGGAACTTCATCACAAACTGGAAGTACTCTGGTGTGAACTTGACAGTCATTTCATTCTCCTTATCACTTGTTCCTAATAAAGTCTTCCACAGATTGAAGTACAGGTAGCTCATCTCTGCTCCTTCCACGCCAGCCACGCTTCACAGATGGCACGTTGAGGGGTGGAGCCATAAACATCCGGCTCGTTGCCAGTTATCCCAAACCCCCATTTGTCAAGATTGTGTAACCTCGTCAATTCAACCGGCGTGCTTTGTCCGAGTTCCTCCAGCAGTTCCCCCGCCAATCGCCAGTCGTGGGTGTAGCGGGGTAATTCCGCATATCTGCCAATATCAATCGTTGCGACCATCGGGCGACCATTAATAATTTCTATGCCATAGCCCACACCCTTTATTCTGGCTATCGCCTCGTTCACCTGCTCGTCAGTCATCTTGGAATAGTCAGTCATTTCTCCAACTCCTTCATCAGCGCACGGAATGATTTATCTCCCCCACGTTTCTTGCCCCAAGCGTCTATCATATTCATAATGCTTACTTCATCTGGCGTTTTGTTGCCAAACTCACCGCACGTAGCATTAGCGGCGGCTCTCAAAGCACAATAGTAAATCAACGAATGGGGAAGTTTCCACACGAACCAAAACATAAACTTCTCTACAAATCTTTTCATTTCAATTCTCCTGTTTGATTAAGTTCTGTCATCAGCGCACGGTGCAGGGAAACGGCTTCAAGCCCCTCATACTCGTCATAGTAAGCGTGCATCGCCAACCTCTCCGCATCTTCTTTCAGCCTTGCGATAATCTCGTCACGGCTCTCGACTTTCTCCACCAGTTCACCATTCAGCGTTACCGCATCGGTCAAGCGGTTATTCAGCGTGACAATATCTGCATCACGGCGGGCGAGTTCGGCTTTATAATAATCAGGATTATTATTTTCAACGGATCGCCCTGTTTTAATATCCATTAAAACATCCTGTGTCACTGAAACATCAGAATTAGCCGGTTTGCGTGACACAATATATTTCGCGAAGTCCTCACCGCAATCTTTACACTCGTACAATTCTGCCGTATGAATGCACTCGGTGTCTTTCTCACAGTTCGGACAAAAAACAACGTTTGATGGTATCTTGTGCTCCACAATCATTTCAATATGCTGTTTCAGCCGCTTGCGGTCTTCTGGTTTCATCTGTCCTCTGCCTTTAATATAGTTATTCCTAAATCTGGAAATTCTGCCGGCAATCGCCTAAATTTTATTAACTCAAGCGCCAAAAAATATGCCATTGTCGGTTTTTCAACAGTAACCACCCGGTGGTCTTTTCCGTCTTTGCTATGTATCTCGTATGTTATTGATGGCTTTTTGGTAACCATTTATTCAACCTTCCCTCTATGGGTTGCCACGCCCCCCATGAGCATCCTGGTAGATAAACCCACTCAAAACCCAAAATTTCAGCTAATTTTGTTTCGTAGTTTGCCCGTATCCAATGGGCTGGCATTGTATCTAACGCAATCCACATTTTTACTTCTTCCTCTACACATTTCGCGCAAATATTTACTGGCTCTGGTGGTTCAGCATCATACGGACTACCAAAATTTGTGTAGCCATCAACAATCTCTCTTTTTTTTTCCGCACCTTCCACAGTAATCAAAATAAGATTTCAACACTGCCCCAATACTTTTTATTCTTGGCAATCCTGGTTTCATTTTTTAGCCTCGTATGCGTTTCCGATTTCTGTTCGTCCTCCAGGGTAAACTATCGCAACACGTTTACCAACAGATTTATATTCATCGGTCATGTAATAAAATCCGTTCTTGCGGATTACATACATCACCAAATCATGCTCCTTTGCATACTGCTGAACCTTGCCCAATGCCCATCCTATTTCGTCTTGGTCACTACACACATACTTTTCCCTAAATTCAATCGGCTTATATTGTTCGTCCGTGCTCATTTATCACCCCTGCTTTCCGCTTCCTGAGCTCCAAGTTCCTCGATTTCAGCATCTGACAAATCACGCTTTACAACCACGCTGGTTCGGTCGGGCTGTCTATTCCCCAGCGTATGATTTCCGCTTTGTACTTCCCGCCCCTGTATTCTTCTTCCTTCGCTGCCCACTCACGGGCAATATCATTGCTTGAGAAAGCACCCAAGACGTAT
>Ga0116142_10001060_pt1 | contig 34231 bp, 28 predicted proteins | sample AD_UKC033_MetaG_FD_89785 | JGI IMG/M metagenome (GOLD analysis project Ga0116142, IMG submission 89785) | Active sludge microbial communities of municipal wastewater-treating anaerobic digesters from USA - AD_UKC033_MetaG | ecosystem: Engineered > Bioreactor > Anaerobic > Digestate | place: USA... | reverse complement strand
ATGGCTATTGATGAAATTTTTAAAGAAATAAAAATCCTCACCGAGAAACCAATTCACTATCAAGAATTAAATCTTGTACGAAACTACATGTTGGGAGAAATGCTTTCTTCTTTTGACGGGGTTTTTCAAACTTCTTCTGTTTGGGAAAAGTTAATAATAACAAATAAAAGTCCCAAATTCATTAGTAATCAAGTTAATAGAATCAAAAACATTACGTCAAAAGAATTGCTTTCAATATCCAATAAATTCTTATTAAATAAAAACTTTCATACCGTTGTAGCCGGTAAAATATGAATTTAAGGATTATTCACTAAATTTAAGAGCCATTTTCGACTAAAAATTGACTAAATGTATAAAATTTAAGACAAATAATGACATATAAACAAACTTATTAACAATTTATCACACATTTACATATCTGATATTCAATTATTTATAAATTTTATTAAGAATTTTATCATTTTTTTTGATTTTTTTTCGTATTTTTTTTGCTCATATTAAAAATAAGCCGTACATTTGTATAGAAAAATGATTTATAAGTGAAAAAACTCACAATTTTAATATTAGTAATTCTTTCAATGAGTCTTATTGTTAATGCTCAAATGAAAGATAATTCTAATTTATTGTGTAGTGCTGAAAAAACAGTTTTTCCTGACGGTGGTAAAAACACAAAATCTAATGCTCAAACTTGCGAAATTACAGCAAATCCTTCTGAAGAAATTGTTAGCGTTAAGTTTAATGTAAATTCAAATATTGAAAGCATTAAAATGATTGATAATAAATCCGGAATCGTTTTTGAAACCGGTAAATCAAGAGGTGCTGCAGGATCAGTTATTGATATTCCTATTGATGACATGGAAGCCGGAACATATTTTATCCGTGTTCAAACAGAATCCGGTGTACAAGTTCAAAGAATAATTATTTCTAAATAACATTTCATTTCCTTAATTATAGATGAATATAACGATTTAGGTCGTTTTTTTTATTTTTATACTAATTGCAATCAATATTTATGCACACATTAATCTATTTTGTATAAACATTCATTTGTTTTATGTTAATCTGATTATCAAACAATTAAGTATAAATACTAATTATTTTTGGTAAATCTACCCATAAAAAACAGTATTTACTATCTATTTTCATTAATTAATAGGTACTACTTTTGTGACTTATATAACAGTATTTTATAATTTATATGAAGTATTACGATTTACTAATGCAAGATGTAAGATTTCGAGAAGCATCTACTGCATGCATGAATTGTGGGGTTTGTACAGCTATATGTCCGGCAGCGGAATTTTACAAGTACGATCCAAGACTGATTATGAATATTGTCCAATCACGAGATGATCAAAAGATAGAAGATTTACTAAAAAGTGAAACTATTTGGTATTGTGGACAATGTATGTCATGTAAAACCAGGTGTCCAAGAGGCAATGTTCCTGCAATGGTAATTTCTGTTTTGCGAAGATTTTCACAAGAATTAGGTTTTTTTATTGAAAGTGAGAAAGGAAGACAACAATTTGCAGTTAAGCGAACAGTTGGAGATAATATTATCCATACCGGTTATTGTGTTCATGTCGACAAAGTAAGTCCGAAATTACACCCTGAACAGGGACCTGTTTGGAAATGGTATTTTAATAATGCTGAAGAAGTTGCCGACCGATTAGGAGCCAATTACAACAAAGATGGCGCAGGTGCCTTAAGAAAAATAAGTAAAGAAAATCTTGACGAAGTAAGGAAAATCTTTGATGTAACAGGAGGAAGTCAACTATATGAAAATATTGAACAATTTTCAGCCGAAAAAGCAAAAAGTCTCAAAATGAGTATTGATAAAGAAGGATTAAATAATGAATATTTCTTTCATACATATATTGAAAATTCGAACAATCATCAAAAGTAAGTGAGATGACAGAAAAGAAACATTTTTGGAACGAATATCAAAAAGAAATAGCTGACGACAATTATTTTTATGAACGTAGTTGCATCAGACAATCGTTTTTTCCCGGCTCCGAAACTGCATTTTTGAATATATTGAGAGATGAATTAGGATTAACTATAATAGATGATCCGAATCAACACACTTGTACCGGTATTGGATATCATTCTGACGTTGTTCCATTCGAGACAACAATGACAGTATGTGCAAGACTGTTTTCATTAATGACAGATGCTGAACTTAAAAATTATGTTCCATCTTGCGTTACTTCTTTCGGAGTTTTTACAGAAGTTGTTGAAACTTGGGAACATTTTCCCGAAGAATTAGAAAAAACAAGAAAGTTTTTAAGAGAAGCAACTGGTCGCGAATTCAAAATTCCCGAAAACATTGCTCATCCTTCTGATATAATTTACAAATATCGCAAGGAATTAAAGCAAAAAATGAAATATCAACTTGTTAATTGTCATACGGGCAAACCTCTTAATGCTGTTGAGCATATAGGATGTCACTATGGGAAGATATTTTCGAAACATGCTGTTGGAGGAGCTGAATTCCCGCAAGTACTTGCCGGAATGATTGAAGAATGGGGGGGCAAGGTCATTGATTATCCCGAAAGAAGACATTGTTGTGGTTTTGGATTCCGCCAATATCTTGTAATGTCAAATCGAGGATATTCTGTTGCCAATACTAAGAAAAAATTCGAATCCATGGAACCTTACAAACCGGATTTTGTGCTGACTAATTGTCCGGGCTGTACAATGTTTATGGACAGATGGCAGTACACAATAGCCGAAATGGAAGGAAAAACATATGACGATAATCAAATGGGAATTCCTGTACTCACTTATGAAGAATTAACTGGATTACTATTAGGATACAACCCTTGGGACTTAGGCTTACAAGTCCATCAGGTACAGGTTGAGCCTCTACTTGACAAATTAGGGATAAAATATGATCTGAAAGATAAATTTACAGGAAAATCAGGAACCTACCTTGGAGAACCTGAAAAGCCTGAATATTTGAAAGTAAGTTATGAATAACAAACACGTTATAATTATTGGAGGAGGGCCTGCCGGAATTGAAGCAGCATATTATCTTGCAAATAATGGTATAAGAATAACAGTATTTGAAAAAGATGAATATCCGGGTGGTAATGTTAAGAACTGGGCTAAGCTCTTTCCTGATTTCGGAGACGCATCTGTTGTTAGGAAACAAATTACAGAAAAGCTTAAACATGATAATATCAAGTTTTTAAATAACACAAAAATTGAAAACCTCGCGTGGGAAAATAATAATTGGATTGCGACCTCAGGTAGTGAAAAGTATATTGCAGATGTTACACTTCTAGCAACAGGTTTTGAAGTTTTTGATGCAAAAAGAAAAGAAGAATTAGGTTACGGTATTTATGACAATGTAATCACTTCGGTTGATTTTGAAGATATGTATAAAACAGGAAAGATTCTTACAAAAGAAGGAAAAATTCCTGAACGTATTGCATTTTTAAATTGTGTTGGGAGCCGCGACGAAAAAGTCGGAAATCATTATTGTTCAAGAGTTTGCTGTATTACTGCCGTAAAGCAAGCAATCGAATTTAAAGAACTTGTACCTGATGCTCATGCATATTGCTTTTATATGGATATGAGAATGGCAGGGCAATTTTACGAAGAACTATATCGTAAATCACAAGAAAAATATGGAGTGAACTACATTCGAGGACGTATTTCGGAAGCTGCTGTAACAATAGACAATAGAATACAAATAAAGGCTGAAGACACATTATCTGCACTACCAATGAAAATGACAGTGGACATACTTGTTCTGATGGTAGGAATAGAATCTTCTGAATCAACAACAAAGATCTGTACGGATAACAATATTGTTGGACCTTATGGTTTTGCTAAAAGCAAATCTTTATTTGGAATGGACAATTTTTCCGAAAAACCGGGACTTTTTCTGGCAGGGACATGCAAAAGGCCTTTAACACTCCCTGAAACAATAGCAGATGGGCGTTCCGCAGCAGTTGAAATCATGAATTATCTAAAATCATAATCATGAAAAATTGGGGATTTAACATATCGAAACCGCGTGTAATTGATTGGGATACCAGAGACACATCGGAATATGCAAAAATTATAGAAAAAGTTCCCTCGGCACAAAGATGTTTAATGTGCGGAGCTTGTGCAGCAACATGTTCAGCATCAAATCACATTGACTTTAATTTTCGGAACTGCCACTTAAAATACCGTCGGGGACAATTTGAAGGACTTGCTGATGAACTGGATAAATGTATGTTGTGCGGTAAATGTAAATTAGTATGTCCGAGAGGAGTAAACACAAGAGCAATTATCTATAATATGAGAATTTTCTTAAACGACTTAAACTATAAAAATATCGAACAATGAATTTTCATCCGTTCATATTACCCTTTGCAATTGGTGCAATTTTCTTATTTGCAGTAATTACTTTCAAATTTGTAATGTGGATAAGGAATTTGGATCGTAAACAAAGATATTTTGTTAACAAAAACTTCTTCAGTATAAAAACCATATCAGCTATTTGGGAAATAGTAAGAGAAGCTTTAATTCACCGTAATATTTACAGAAGAAATCCTTTATTGGGTTATATGCACATGAGTCTTGCATTTGGTTGGTTTTTGTTAATAGTTGTTGGAAAAATAGAATCTTCATTTTACGCCGGAACAATGTTTGAAGAACCTTGGCTTGCAATATTTTTTAAATATTTTGCCAAAGAACAGCATGAATATTTTGGTGCCGCTTTCTTTTCATTTACGATGGATCTACTCCTGCTTATTGTTTTAAGTGGACTGTCCCTAGCAATTTTCAAAAGATTCAGATCAAAATTTCTGGGATTGAAGAAAGCTACAAAACACAATACATTCGACCGCCTTGCTCTTGCTTCTCTATGGTGGATTTTCCCATTACGCTTATTAGCCGAAAGTAGCACTGCTGCAATTTCGGGAAATGGAGATTTTTTAACGGGATCTGTTGGTAATTTATTAAAAGCCCTACCAGTAGAATCAATGGAATTACCACTCTGGTGGGCATATTCATCAGTTTTATGCTTATTTTTCGTTAGTTTACCGTTTTCAAGATACATGCACATACCAACCGAAATTGTATTAGTATTTCTACGAAAATGGGGTGCAACAATTGGGGAACAATATTCCGGATTGACAGATATTCAAATAAACTCGTGTTCTAGATGTGGTATTTGCATTGATGCTTGTCAACTAAATTTTGCTGCCTCAATAAATGATGTTCAGTCTGTTTACTTTGTCCGCGATACCAGATATGGTAGTCTTACAGATAATGTAGCAAACAACTGTCTGATGTGTGGACGCTGTGTCGAAGCTTGCCCTGTTGGAATTGAACTGACATTAATCAGGCAACAATTGAGAAATAAAGCCGAAATACCCGGCAAACATTATTTTGACTATAATAAAGCCGAAATAAGTAAAAACAAATCAGATGTTGTATATTTTGCAGGTTGTATGACTCACTTAACTCCTACTATTATCATAGCAATGAAAAAGATTTTTGAAGAAGCAGGAGTGAGATATTGGTTTATGGACGAAGAAAAGGGTTTGTGCTGTGGGAGACCTATGCGTCAACAGGGCTATATTCAACAATCTAAAGACTTAATAAGCAAGAATATGAGGCTTATAGCGTCGTCAGGAGCAAAATTACTTGTTACCTCTTGCCCTATTTGTTATAAATCTTTTACCGACGAATATATTCTTGATATCCCTGTTATGCACCATAGTGAATATTTAAAAACTTTAATTGATAAAAAACTTATAAAACTACAAAAATCTTCAAAGAGAATAGTTTTTCACGATCCTTGTGACTTAGGAAGAGGCTCAGGAATATACGAACAACCAAGAGATATTCTGAAACAAATTGGGGAACTAAATTCATGTGAGCTTGAACGGGAAGAATCATTATGTTGTGGCGGGAGCTTATCTAATGCCGTTATCGAACTTGAAACTCAAATAAAAATAAGAGATCATGCTTTAGAGGTTTTAACTGAGTCAAAACCCGAAATATTAGCTACAGCGTGTCCACTTTGCAAAAAATCTTTTGTTCATGGGAACAAAGCTAAAGTGATGGATATAGCGGAAATTGTAGCAGAAAATATAATTTTGCAGAATAAAACAAAAACAGTAATAGAACAATCAAAGTATTTAACAAAAAATTTAAAAACCAAAATAAATTAACACAATATGATAGTAGACATTTTTGACAGGCTACATGAAGCCAGAGGACCACTTGGACAATATCAGCAAAAAGCTGAAGGATATTTTATGTTTCCAGAACTTGAAGGAGAAATAAAACCAAGAATGATATTTCAGGGACGTGAAGTTTTAACTTGGAGTTTAAACAATTATCTAGGTCTTGCAAACCATCCTGAAGTCAGGAAAGCAGATGCTGAGGCTTGCGAAAAATATGGGATGGCATATCCTATGGGAGCAAGAATGATGTCTGGTCAAACCAAATATCATAAGGAACTTGAAGATAGACTGGCAAAATTCGAAAACAAAGAATCTGCATTTTTACTGAACTATGGTTATCAGGGGATGGTATCAATAATTGACTCTTTGGCAACAAGAAAGGATGTAATAGTCTATGATTCAGAAGCTCACGCCTGTATAATGGATGGTATATTTTTACATAAAGCCAAAGGCGGAAGAAGCTTTGTATTCCCTCATAACGATATAGAACGTTGTGCAAAAATGTTAAAATTTGCAACAAAAAATGCTGAAGAAAATGGTGGTGGAATTTTAGTAATTACCGAAGGTGTATTTGGAATGGCAGGAGATTTAGGGAATTTGGCTGAAATAGTAAAACTCAAAAAAGATTTCAAATTCCGTTTGATGATTGATGATGCCCACGGATTTGGAACAATGGGAAAAACCGGAGCAGGAACAAGTGAGCATTTTGGAGTAATGGATGAGGTAGATATTTATTTCGCAACTTTTGCTAAAGCCATGGCCGGAATAGGTGGTTTTGTAGCATCCTATAAATTCATTATTGATTCCTTGAAATATAACATGCGTTCTCAAATTTTTGCAAAATCATTACCAATGCCTATGGTATTTGGAGCTTTAAAAAGATTAGACATGCTTCAAAACGAACCTGAGCATAAAGAAAATCTTTGGAAAATAGCTATAGCTCTTCAAAACGGGTTAAGAGAAAATGGTTTTAATATCGGAAACACACAATCTCCTGTAACTCCTGTTTACTTTAGTGGGTCTGTACCTGAAGGAACAAACATTGTTATTGATTTACGCGAGAATTACAATATTTTCTGTTCTATTGTAGTTTATCCTGTCGTTCCAAAGGACGTACTAATGTTAAGAGTTATACCGACTGCAGCGCATACGCTGGAAGATGTTAAAGAAACTATTGAGGTATTTAAAAAAATAAAAGTAAATTTACAAGCCGGGAAATACAATACTACAGAAATGCAGTCAATGAAAATAGGTTAGTTATTAAACTTAATTAAATTTGTAAAATTAAAAATGTCATTGAGTATTTGGCAATAAAATTTATTAGACATGAAAGATAGCAAGTATTATTTAAAATGTGTAAAATGTGACCATATAACTCCTGATTTCGGGACATGGTTTGAACAAAACCAAATTTGTCCAGAATGTGGAAGTAAGCACTCAGAAGTTTGGTATAACAGCGATTATAAAGAATTACCATATATTATAAAAGGAAACCCGGATAGTTTCTGGCAGTATTTTTACTATTTACCACTAGAGAAAAGAGAAAATATAATTTCAAGACATGAAGGTTCTGTACCGGTACAACAATGGTGGTTCCTCGAAGATTTTGTAAAGGATACCTACGGGCTTGATATTACAATTTATGTTTACAGAAACGACATGAACGGTGGTACAGGAACTTTTAAAGATGTTGCAGCAGCACTTGGAGCGAGTATTTTGAAAGAACATGACATAAAGCAGTATTGTGTCGCATCTACAGGAAATACAGCCACATCATTTGCAAAATATCTTGCAATAGCAGGTGTTAATTGTTCAGTGTTTATTCCTGACAATGCTCTTAAAGCTTCTGAAGCAATGATTAGTTCTTTTGGCCAACGAGTATTTAGAGTTAAAGGAGATTATTCAAAAGCAAAATCTTTAGCTGCAGAATACTCGAAAAAATACAACATACTTATCTCATCCGGGAATATTGACCCGATTCGTGTTGAAGCTAAAAAAACCATGGTTTTTGAATGGTTACGTCAAATAGAGAGAATGCCGGATGTATATATACAGGCCATTAGTGGAGGTACCGGACCAATAGCAATTGATAAAGGGATAAGAGAGATTAAATCTATTTATCCTGATTTAAAAAATCCAAAATTTATTATGGTGCAGCCTGACAAATGCGATCCGATGGTTCGTGCATGGGAAGATGCTGAATCAAAAGGTTTTCCTGAAGGATTTGAAAATAATTATCCAATAATTGATAATCCAAAAACCGAAGTCCCTACTCTGGCAACAGGAAATCCTGCAACTTATCCGATTATCTCAAAATTAGTTAAGGACTCAGAAGGTACGTTTTTGAGAATGAAAGAAGAAAAAATGCTTGCTATAGGTAAGCTTATTGCTTTTGAAAGAAAAATAAATATTGGACCGGCTTCTGCAGTATGTTTCGGTGGATTTTTTGAGGCCTTGAAAAAAGGTTTGATTCAGAATGGTCAAAGTGTTATGATCAATATTGGAGAAGGTGTAAGACGTGCTCCCGATTTTGTAGAACAGATGATTTACACCACTAAAATTGTTGATTCTCTCGATGAATGTGAACCTCATCTTTTAGATGACTATAGAAAACAGTTGTGGGACGATGTCCTAAATGATTAATTTAATCAATATATGTCAACAGCCGCGTGCGGCTGTTGCATTTAAATAAAATTATGCAAACTATTTCTAATAAAACCATCTGGATAACCGGGGCATCATCAGGAATTGGTGAAGCTTGTGCTTATTTGTTTGCAAAGGAGAATACAAATCTTATTCTTACTGCACTTGAGGCAGACATACTTGAACAAGTAAAACAAAAATGTTTGTCACTCGGAAGCAAATGCGAAATATTACCATACGACTTGTCTGATGTTGACGGAATTGATGATTTGGTAAAAAAAGCACTTTCGCTTTTTGGCAGAATAGATATAATGTACAATAATGCCGGAATTAGTCAACGCGGATTGGCAGCTGATACATTGTTTTCTGTTGATAGAAAAATAATGGAAGTGAATTTCTTCGCTCCGGTCAAAATTACAAAATTATTACTGCCTCAAATGATTGCAAATGGTGGTGGAACTATTGCAGTAACAACAAGCATTTCGGGAAGATTTGGTTTTCCTCTTCGATCAGCATATTCTTCATCTAAACATGCTCTTTACGGTTTTTTCGAAACTATACAAGCAGAATATTACGATAAAAACATCAGAGTAGTAATCGTATGTCCCGGAAGAGTACAAACTAATATTTCTTTTTATGCACTTGAGCAAGATGGAAAACAACATTCAAAAATGGACAAAGGACAGGCTGGAGGAACGACTACCGAAGCAGCAGCAAAAAAAATCGTTAGAGCAATAAAGAGACAGAAACCCGAAGTCCTAGTTGGAGGGAAAGAACTACTGATGGTTTATATTAAGAGATTTTTTCCCAACTTGTCAAGAAAACTTGTAAGGAAGATTAAACCGGAATAATTTAAGTTTAAAACTTATACAAATCTTAAAATGGACAAATATATTATAAGTGGCATACAACAAATTGGAATTGGTGTAGAAGATTTTGCTGAAGCGTGGAAGTATTATATTGATGTATTCAATATGGATATAAGAATTCTCGAAGATGATACTGTTGCTGAGCTAATGCTCCCATACACCGGAAACAAACCTCAAAAAAGGCATGCTTGCATTGCAATAAATATGCAAGGTGGTGGTGGTTTCGAGATTTGGCAATATTCGGAACGTAAGCCTAAACCAATAAATTTCGAAATCCAAGTTGGAGATTTGGGTGTATTTGCTGCTAAAATCAAAAGCCGAAATGTTGTTCTGACCTATGAAGAATTCCGCAAAAATCCAAAAATTCAAATAATTGGAAGCCTCAGTAAGTCCATTGACAATTGCCATACATTTTTTATGAAAGATCCCTTCGGTAACCTTTTTCAAATTGTACATGACAAATACATTTTAAGAGATGAAAACCGAACTACCGGTGGGCCTGTAGGTGCAATGATTGGAGTTACCGACATAGACAGAGCACTTGCAGTGTATAGTGAAATTTTGGGATATGATAAGGTTATTACCGATGAAACAGGAACGTTTGAAGATATTTCACAACTAAATGCAGGCAAACAAAAATATAGAAGGTTACTACTTACGCATACTCAACCTCGTAAAGGTAGTTTTAATAAAATGTTCGGCCCGTCATATATTGAATTAGTACAAGCATTGGAAAGGACTCCTCGCAAAATGTACGAAGACCGCTATTGGGGAGATCCAGGCTTTATCCAAATCTGCTTCGATATCAAAAACATGGCTGGGCTAAAGAAAAAATGTGAAAGTCTTGGTTTTCCTTTCACTGTTGACAGTTCAGTTAAGCACAACGAAGTTAATTCATTTGATATGGGCGAAGCTGCTGGACATTTTACATATATAGAAGACCCTGACGGAAATCTCATTGAATTTGTCGAAACCCACAAAATCCCACTTATTAAAAAACTCGGAATAAATCTTAACCTCCGCAAACGCGATCCCGAAAAATCGCTGCCAATGTGGATGCTTAAGGCTTTAAGGTTTGGAAGAGTAAAAATTGAGGATATAAAGTAAACTAATATTTTGCCTAAATATTATTTATAAAACTCTTTTATTTTATCTGTAACATAATCAATTTGATTTGTACTTAAATCTGGATATATTGGCAAGGATAACAACATGTTTTCATTAGCAGATGCATTAGGAAAAAGATTTCTGTCATCATTATATTTTGATTTATAAACAGGCAAAAAGGGTAAAGGAGTTGGGTAATGTATCCCGGTGTTTATACCTGATTCTTGTAAGAAAATTTTAAGGTTATCTCTTCTTTCAGCTTTTATTACAAATAAATGAAAGGCATGAGTATTCCCTTTTTGGACTAATGGCAATTGAATAAAACTACAGTCCATCAATCTTGAGATATATTCCTGAGCAAGCTCTTCCCTCTTTTTATTCCAATCATGAATATATGCAAGTTTAATCTTCAAGACAGCTGATTGAAATCCATCCATTCTCGAATTAAAACCAATAATTGTATGTTTTGATTTTCCTTCTTCACCATGATTCCTAAATAATCTGCACTTTTCTGCTAAACTATCATTGTTTGTAACAATACAACCTGCATCCCCCATTGCTCCTAAATTTTTACCGGGATAAAAAGAAAAACAAGCGCAATCTCCAAATGTACCTGCAAACTTACCATTTGACTTTGCAAAATGAGATTGAGAACAGTCTTCAATTAAAAGCAAATCATACTTGTTACATATTTTCAATATTTCATCAACATCACACATCTGTCCATACAAATGCACAGCCATAATTGCTTTTGTGTTCTCATTAATGCTGGATTCAATTTTAGTTATATCTATATTAAAACATTCGTCATTATCAATGAAAACCGGTATTGCACCACATAGCTCAACAGCCTCTGCACAAGCAAAAAAAGTATTCGCCGGCACAATTACTTCATCTCCAATGCCTATACCTGACATTTTCAAACTAATCCATAAGGCAGATGTTCCGCTTCCAACTCCAATACAATGTTTGACCCCCAACTTTTTCGCAAAAGCTATTTCGAAACTCTCTGTTTCTGAACCGGATATAAATGCCGATTTATCTATAACATTCGAAATAGACTCAACAATTTCTGTTTTAATTTTGCAATGTAATTCAGATAAATTATTAAAAGGGACTATCATCGTCATTTATTATTTATAAAATTCTTATACAATATTAAATATTATTTTTACTTTTGATAATAAATATAAGATATTATTACAAATAAATGATAATTAGTATAATTGGTTACGGTTATTGGGGTCCAAATTTGGTAAGAAATATCATAAGTAATAAAAACTTTACATTAAAAGCTATTTGTGATAAAAATAACGATCGAATAGAAATTGCTAAAAAATTATATCCTCAAATTAATTTCACTCAAAATTCAACAGACGTAATAAATGATGACGAAACTGATTGCATTGTAATTGCAACAAATCCCGATAATCATTTTGAGCTTGGTATGCAGGCCTTGGAAAACAATAAACATGTTCTAATTGAGAAACCACTTTCTGTTAATTATGCAAAAGCAAAAACACTGGTAGAAAAAGCAAAAAGCAAGAATCTGGTTTTAATGACTGATTTAACTTATCTTTATAACGGTGCTGTTCAAAAAATTGATAGTTTGATAAGCTCCGGAGAACTTGGAACAATACAGTATATTGATTCAACAAGAATAAATCTTGGTATTTTCCAAAACGACATTAATGTCCTTGGCGACTTAGCTGCACATGATTTATCAATAATTTACTATCTGATTCAAGAAAAACCTATTTCGGTATCTGCAATTGGGAAGTGTCATTATAATCCACATATTGAGAATTTAGGTTACTTTAACCTATTTTATAATTCAGACCTTATAGTGCATATACATTGTTCATGGTCAGCTCCGGTAAAGGTTAGGCAAATGATAATTGGCGGGGATAAAAAGATGCTTATTTATAACGATGTTGAACCAACAGAAAAAATTAAAGTATATGATGCCGGCTATCAATTTAATGAAAACGATAAAGACAAAATTCTGGTTGATTACAGGATTGGAGATGTTTATATTCCAAAATATGATACTCGTGAAGCTTTAAATTATATGATTGAAGACTTTGCTGAAGCTATAATTACTGGTGCTAAACCTCTGGCAAATACTGATATCTCATTGCAAATTATGAGAACAATTCATGCCGCTAACATATCCATGAAAGAAAACGGGAAAATGATTGAGTTGTGAGTCAATCTTGGTCTATAATAATATTTTTATATAACGAAGAAGATTCGTTAAAAGCTGTCATTGATTCATCTTTAATAGTTTTAGAACAATTAAATGCAACTGAATCCGAATTAATAATTGTAAATGATGGTAGTACTGATAAATCAAAACAGATGATTGAGAATTATATCAATAATGATAAAATCAAAGTAATACATCATGATATAAACAAAGGAATTGGTGAAGCCCTAATCTCCGGATATAAAGCTGCTAATTATGAAAATATATGTGCAATTCCAGCAGATGGACAGTTTAATGTTGATGAGCTATTACCATTTAAAATTATCCCTGATAAAACAATAATTTCTTTCTATCGGAATCAAAAAACGAGATATACATTATTTCGAAAATTTTTAAGTTTATTCAATAAATTACTCAACAAGTATTTGTTAGGAATAAAAGTAAAAGATGTTAATTGGATAAAAATTTATAAAAAAGACTTTTTTAATAATATTAGTCCGGTTTTAACAAGCTCATTGGTTGAAAGTGAAATTTGTGCAAAAATGCTTAAAACAGGATTTAAAATTATTGAAGTTGAATCAAAATATCATCCTAGACTTGGAGGCAAATCGAAAGGAGCATCTTATAATACTATTAGTCAAGCAATTAGAGAAACATTTAAATTATACATTGAATTAAGGAAATCTCATGAAAACAAGAGTTCTGCTAACTAGTCCTGCGTCCGGTAAGACAATTGAACCTTTATACGACAAGCCGGTATTTGTAAGGAATGCTATTGCTAGTATAGCAGCATATATTAGAGAACATTGCCTCGTGGACATGTTATGTATTGATGCGAAATTTGAACAAATTACAATTGATAATTTAGTAAGCAAAATCGAAGATTTTAAACCAGACATAGTAGGTATCAGTGCATTTACTTATGAAATTATTGATGCAGGAAAACTAGCATCAAAGTTAAAAAAGCAACTCCCCGAAACAACAATATGTATTGGTGGTAGTCATGTGTCAGCAATTCCTGAACAAACAATGGAAGAGTTTCCCGAATTCGACATTGGTTTTATAGGAGAGTCCGAACAAAGTTTTGTCGAATTCATCAACAAGACCAGGGGCCTAAGTATGATAAATGGGATAGTTTATAAACATCAAGGAAAAATAATAAAGACCAATACTAGATCAAAAATAGATAATCTAGACATTTTACCTATGCCCGCTTGGGATTTGCTTCCTTCATCAAAAGAATACTTTATTCAAACATCAAGAGGATGTCCTTTTTCGTGTAATTTTTGTTTTAATCCAAATGGTGTAAAAGTAAGAACAAAATCCATCGAAAGCATAATAAACGAAATTACTTGGCTTATAGAAAATAAAAAGCCAAAGCGAATTTCATTTGGTGATGAAGCTTTTGGTGCCAAAAATGATTTCGCACATAGTCTTTTAGACAAAATGATTGAATTAAAAATTGGAAACAAAGTTTTATGGGATATACAAACACACGTCTCATTTATAACCGAAGAACTCATTATAAAACTAAAACAAGCCAATGTTGATAAAATTGAGCTTGGAGTTGAATCGGGAAATCTCGAGATTTTGAAAAATATGGGCAAGGGCATTAATAAAGAAAAAATAATTCATGCATTTACGCTTTGTAAAAAATATAAAATTAAGACATGTGCATTTTTGGTTTTTGGACATCCAAATGAAACTGTGCAAAGTATTAAAGAATCAATAGATTTCGTATGTAAATTAAATCCCACTGAACCCGTTTTTGCTATTATGGTACCATTTCCGGGGACAAAAATTGCGGATTACGTTCAAAATAACGAAAAAGGCTATATAAAAACAAATGCTTCCTGGGATACTTACAGAAAACAAATCAATGGTGCAATAAGACTTGAAAATATCACAAATAAAACTTTGAAAAAGTACTTAATAGTAGCAAACATCAAAGTTTTCATATATAATTTCAGAATTTTTGATTTACTATTGTTTGGACTTAATAATTATAAAAATATTCTGTATTTTATTATTAAATTTGGTAAATAATTCTAATTAACTATAAATGAGCCGAAGAAAAATACTAATATCTTGTTTGATAATTATTTTTCAAATCTCATTTTTATGGATAGGGTATCATTTTATAACTCAAAATATAATATTTTCAGGTGACACAAAATTGACATTATCTTCTAAAAATGACAACTTGACAGCTTCAGTAAAAATTACCGGAATTAATAATAAAACTGAAGAATTGACATTAAAACCCAATGAACCACTATATCTTAAAAACAATTGGATAAAGGAATTACAGATTCAGTTAAGTAATGTTAATACAAATGCAAAAATAAATATTACTACAAATAACTATACTGAAATAGTTGACAAGCAAATTGATAATTCGCTTTTAACTTTAAACAATAAAAATACTGATTTCCATGGTTCCTTTTTACAAATAATAATTTCTAGTTTTTCGTGGAAAGGAATAAGTGGTATTATGATGAAAGTATTTTGGTTTTTTCAATTGCTAATAATTATTGGAATTATTTATTATAACTGTTTTTCAACCGATAGGGAAATTTTCGAAAAGAGATTAAAATATTCTAATATTTTTCTTGTAATATTAATTATAACAATTGGGTATTTCATAATTATTCTAGCTACTTATTACACTTACCCAAATGCTGAAGACCTGTCAAATGCGATAACTTCAAATAATAATAAAAACAGTTTATCAACTGCATTTTCATATTTATCATTAGACACAAGATTCGCTACAAATCTGCTATACAGCTTTAGTCCAATAAAATTTTGGGGCGTTGAGTCTTATAAAATATCAGCAATAGTTTATTTATTTCTAATCACTTTTTCAATATTCCTTTTACTTAAACAAATATTTGGTAACTATTTTAAAACATTTCAGATTGTAATAGCGGCATGTGCATTTAGTTTAATCCATTTTGCCATGATTCCCGACATTACATACGAATTATATTACATGGCTTCTTCTTCTGTTTATCTTGTATCGTGGATTTCAATTTTTATGTGGGTAGCACTAGTAATAAAATGGATTAATACTGAATCATACGGTTCGAAAAGTATTTTTGGCATATTTACTCTAATAGTATTTTTATTGAGTTTTGGATTTAACGAAATGAATTTTGTAATAAATACATTTATATTGGCTTTATTATCCTACTATGTTTTAAAATACAAGAAGCAATTTAAAAATGAAATGTTAATTTTATATGTATTATTCATCGGTATTTGTTTATTTGTTTTTATGATACCCGGATCAAATACAAGAATTGGAATTTCGGGAATAAATACTAATCTAAAAAGTATCATTGATTCAATAAAAATTTCAGGCATTGCTATTACGAAAACTATCTTTCAATGGAGTTTTACAAATGCTGTATATATTCCTTGTATAATTCTGTCAACACTAATTTTAAACAAAATTTCCATAAAAAAAGAGATAGCCCCCTTTACAACAAAAGAGATTTCAATATTCCTGTTATTGTCAATACTAATTATTTATGCTGGATATACTTTTTTCTTGTTTTTCTCAACTTATTATAGAACAGACATTATAGTTTTCAGAGCATTAAATTATATTAACTGGGGATATCAAATTATTGTATTAATCATTTTACCAATTTTGTTAAGCAGAATTATGTCAAGTGTTTTAAAAAAACTATTACCTCATTTTCAAAAAATTTCATTTATACTAATAATTATTATCTCAATATTTGTAATATCAGGGGAAAACAATTTGAATAAAATCTTCGGAGAATACTATTCAGGTGATTATTCGTTTTTTAAAGAACAAATGAGAAAAAGATATGAAACTATTTATGAAGCCGAGAAAAATGAAATCTGGAAACTTGCTATTGTTGATGAATTAATTAACATCCCTCGTACTATATATGCTGTTCCCGACTTAGGATACGAAAATGAAAAGATGGAAAACAATATTAATTACTCTGCTTACTACACAAGATTTTTTGATATTGATGAAATCCGTTTAGTTAATGATACTACAACTATCTTAGACAAACTATTAGATTATGAATAGACAAAAATATATTATTACCATATATATTGTTTCATTTCTAATTATTATAATCCTAATGTATATTGTTAAGGAGATTAATCATAATGAAACGAAAGAAAATGAATTTAATACTCTAATTTCAATCAATAAAAATGGCAAGCTTAATTATAAAAAGATAGTTACGTCAGATGTAAACCTAATAAATAATAATATAGAAGAGCAATTATCCCAAATCAATATTGACTCAATCGATATATTTAAATATTTAAATTATGATTCTTCCAACAATTTCACAAAGCTAATAAAATTCACCTTGAACTCATTTATGCACTTAAAAATTTCTGTTGGAGATATTAAATTACCTAATGATTCTATTATTGAACTCGATTTGATAATTAAAAACTTCGATAATCTTCCCGTGACAATTATTTTCAGAAAAGAACAAGAAAGTTACAAAATAATCAATATAACTAATTTATATAAATATCTAGAATGTATAGATAATTATATTCCAAATAAATCAAAATAAAATTGATTCTTTTCAAATAATGATTATTAAATTTATTTGAGCAACTTTTTTCCTATAAATAGCAATAGAATTTCTCAGTTTTACTGGGTTCTAATAACCTAAATCTCAGATGAAACACTACTAATATTTAAAACTTAATTAACAAAATACTATTCACAAATTACTCTTTTGCCACATTACCTAAGTGCAATTTGAAAGAAATAAAACTGATTTATTTAAAAACCTTCATTTAGTAACTAGAAAATTTCCAATAACCAAAGCATCCAATCCACTCCTATAAAAAGTTGCAATCGCATCAGATGGAGTAAATACAATTGGTTCGTTATTGGTATTAAAACTTGTGTTGACCACAACCGGATGACCTGTTCTTTCTTTTAATAATGTTAAAAGCTTATGGTACAAAGGCTGATTTTTTTCATCTACAGTTTGAATTCTAGCAGTCCCGTCTGCATGCACAATCCCCGGAGTACAATCTTTTGCTAATGCTGTAGTACCGAAAGTAATATTCATAAAAGGAGCTCTATGTACCTTTCCTACAAAGTATTTTTTCGTGTCTTCTTCTGTAACAGAAGGACAAAATGGACGGAAATTTTCTCTAAATTTTATCTTTTTATTGATAATATCTTTAACATTTGGCATTGCAGGGTTGGCAAGAATACTGCGTGCTCCTAAAGCCCTTGGTCCAAATTCCATACGCCCTTGAAACCATCCTATTACTTTATTTTCTGCAATAAGTTGAGAAGCAATCTTAGCCGGATCATCAATTTTTTGATACTTTATTTGATTTTCATTTAATGTCTTCAATATTTGTTCATCGGAAAATTCCGGACCTAGTAATGCAGTTTCCATTGATAATGGTTTCTGTCCCTCAATCACAGAAGCAAACATTGCTGCCCCTAAAGAAATTCCGCTATCTCCTGAAGCCGGATGAACATATATATCGTCAATAAAATCTAAATCCATAATTTTTTGATTAGCCAAACAGTTAAGAGCTACTCCACCTGCAAGGCATATTTTTCGGATTCCTGTTTTTTTATAAAAATCTTTAACAATTTCTACAATCACATTCTCAAATTGTTTTTGAGCAGAGGCAGCGATATCAAAATATTTTTGGCTTATTTCCATATTACGCAAACGTCTTTTACCAAACATATCGGTCAATTTGCTGCTATACGCGATTTCTTGCCTTGTCGGTTGGGATTCTCCGGGTTTAATTGGTTTTAGAAATGACTCATCAAAAAACAATTCACCATCCTTAAAATTAAGCATTTCACTAAAATCATAAGTATCAGGATTACCATATGCTGCCATTCCCATCAACTTATACTCATCACTATCTCGTCTAAATCCACAAAACTGAGTTATTATTGAATAAAATATGCCCAATGAATTTGGACGAGAGTATCTTTTTATAGTATCAATTTTATCATCTCTACCTATTGTTAACTGAGTTGATACGCCATCACCCGAAGCGTCCATTGTAAGTATCATCGCCTCATCAAAACCGGAACCATAAAAAGCACTTGCAGCATGTGCATCATGATGATGCACAAAAACAAGTCGTGGACAATGCCCAAAATTATCTATCATATAGGCTCGTAAAATGTTCTCAAAAGTCTGTCCCCATGTAGAACCATGACATGCCAAAACATCAACGTCTTTAATTTCAATTCCGGCATACTCAAGGCATTTATATATTGACAATTCTGATAACTGTCCCGGCGAAAACTTAACTCTAGTTAGCCTCTCTTCTTCAATTGCAACAATTGTTTTACCATCTTTTATCAAACATGCTGAAACATCCTGATAACCAAGTCTTACACCACCATTTATTCCTAATATTATCATAATTATTTCCCGATATTAAAATATTTATCATAAGTAATCCGCGGAATGAAATGCAATTTCGACATTAAATAAACCGGAATTTTGAAAAATCTAATTGTATTATAAATAGTTTTATAATCTCTGAAAGTTTTTGGAGTGTAAGACATATACTCTTCAAAATCTTGTTTGCTTAATCCTAATCTTTTAATGCATAAATCTATGACAGTAGGGTCTTCGATTGCATAAACCGAGTGAGCTCTAGCAAGTGCTTCTTCTCTAGGCATTTGTCCCGATCTAACCAAGGCAGAATCGCTATTCATGTTCATATCAATATTAAACTTAGTACGATGCACATATTTTATCAAACTGTGATACAAATCATCATAATAGTGTGCTCCCGGATAAACCCAGTCTAGTTCCTCTGTAATCAATTTTGTTGCCCCTGCTCTATTATAATCCCAGTAATACATTGGAGTAAAAGTTTTTATTCCCTTAATTATTGAATAATATAAGAGTTCTTTTACTCCGAAATTAAAACCGGGATCATTCGGCTTCCATTTTCTCAAAGTAGTTTTTCCAAATTTTTTATGAACAGATTTTAAGTATTTTCCATCAAAAAACGACCAAGAAAGAGGTTTCACCCCTTCGGTGCGAAAAGACTGACCAATAAAAATGTACTTAATATTTTCTTTACATGCCACACCGTAAAGAGACGAAGCAATTCCAATATCGGTTCCCATATTTAAATCCGGTACTGAGGCTTTAAGAAAATCTATTTTTAACTCTTTTGCTTCTCGCCAATCACTTGTAATGGTTCTTAAATCTACTCCTAATTTTTTGACGGCTTTAATCATATTTTCACCGGCAACAGGATTATCAAAACCGTCATTAAAATGTACTGCTAACGGTCTAAGTCCCCAATGCTTTACTGCCAAATACAATAAATAAGTGCTGTCTCTCCCTCCACTTACTCCGATAACACAGTCATATTTCTTACTATTACCCTTAATTTTAATTTTATCTACAATTTTGTTAATAATAACTTGCCCTTTATCTCCATTTGGGAAAATCTTTACCATTTTATCGTGCATGTAACAAAAATTACAAACACCTTGCTCATCAAACTTTATTCCTGGCACTGTTGAATCTTGCACACAGCGAGTGCAAACCAAATATTTTTGATTCTTTCTGTGTCCATTAACAATTACCTCATCCATCATTATGAATTTTTAGGAAGATAACTTATTCCTTGTGAGCGTAAAAAATCTGAAATTTGAGTTCCTTTCATAGATTTTTGCGGAACATCGCTTATTACAACAATTAATTCTCCTGCAAATTCATTAAATTGCCCCTTAGTTAAAACTCCATTCTTATCAACAGCTATAGAACATCCAACCATTTTTTTTCCTTCATACGGACCTCCAACAATGTATCCAACAGATGTTGTACTAACAACTAACATATTAAATAACGAAGCTAATGAGCTTAATGGTTTTTCCCATTTATCCAGATAAGGATCCATTTCTTCGGTTATTGAATAATCAACGGTCCAGGACGAAGGCGATAACAGAATTTGTGCCCCCATTCTTCCAATTGTATGGCCAATAGACAATGCATCCTTATAATTATCAGCACAAATATTTATTCCAATTTTTCCGAATTTTGTATCTACCACTGATATACTCTGTCCAATTTCGTAATAAGGATGTTCAACCTCTAAAAGGTTTATTTTTGAGTGTTTCAGAATAATTTCACCATTATTGTCAATTAACAAGGCTGTATTATATAATTTGTTATTTTTTCTTTCGGTAAGACCTACACAAATATAAATAGTATATTGTTTTGCCAAATTGCAAAAAAAATCGCTATACTTTCCAGGAATAGGTAATGCTTCTGAATAAATAGAAGGATGAGTCCAGGCAAAATCAATTGTTTCTGGTAATATCACAATATCACAGGATTTCGCAGCAGCCTCTTTTACTAAAATTTCCGCTCTCGAAATATTGCGTTCGGGTTCACCACCTTCTACAAGTAATTGAGCCATTCCGATTTTAATTTTCACGGTCTTGTTTTTGATTAGCACAAAAATATAAAAACGAAAGCGTATTACATGATTAATAATAATAATTTTCATTTAGTTTTTTACTCTGAATAATAAATATCTTCTCATTACAATAATTTTATTAATTTTGTTTTATTAAGAAACATTTTGTGAGTAAAAGAATAATAGTTACCGGAGGAGCAGGATTTATTGGAAGCAATCTATGTGATTTTCTTTTAAGAAACAATCACGAAGTTGTATGTATTGATAATTTCGATGATTATTATTCGCCGGAAATAAAGCGTAGAAACATACTTCAGGCCATCTCCCATCCTTCATACAGTTTAATTGAGGAAGATATTAAAAACACAGCTAAAATTTCAAAAAAACTTAGTGGAAAGTACGATACAATTATTCATTTAGCTGCAAAAGCCGGAGTTAGGTATTCGTTGGAGTATCCTGTGGGCTATGAAGAAAGTAATGTAGTTGGAACAAAAATAATACTTGACTTAGCTGTAGGAATGGGCATAAAGCAATTCATATTTGCATCATCATCAAGCATATACGGTAACACTCCTGCTCCATTTAGAGAAGATTATACCAATCTGAATCCGATCAGTCCATATGCTCAAACTAAGTTGTTTTCCGAAAAAGCAGGCTATGAATTTTCTAAAAAAAATGATATTAATTTTATTTCACTTCGTTTTTTCTCAGTCTATGGACCACGTTTACGTCCCGATTTAGTAATGAATAAGATTGCAGGGAGCATTTTTAAGAATGAAAAGCTAAAGATTTTTGGAGACGGTAGTACTTCACGTGATTATACATATGTTGATGATATAATTGGCGGAATAATGAAAGCCGTTGATTACAAAGAATCAAAATTCGAAATATTTAATATTGGAAATGGAAACCCGATAAAACTGACTGATATTATTACTTACATTGAACAAGAAACCGGTAAAAAAGTGAATATCGAATTTGTTGATTCAATAAAGGGAGAATCAGAAATAACATGGGCAGACAATGATAAAGCAAAAAAAATACTAGGATTTGATCCAAAGACTGACATCCGTCAAGGAATAAAAAACTATTTGGAATGGTATAAAAATGGGTTGAAATGAGTGTTGAAAAAAAAACAATCTTACCAAAAAGCAATATAAGTCTGGGAAATTACCTTCGACTGATATGGGATTATCGTTTTTTCTCACACTCCCTTGCTGTGGGAGAAATAAAAAATAAATATGCAAGAAATATTACCGGTATTTTTCTTAGTGTAATACAAACCCTTATCGGTCTTGCAGTTTATTGGTTAATTTTTGGGATTGCAATTAAAATTGATACAGGCAACATACCATATCCTGTTTTTGCAATGCCAGGGATTATCGTTTGGCAGTTTTTCTCATATCTTGTTGGGAATAGTAGTGGAGCCTTAACAAATTCCGAACATCTGATAAACAAATTATATTTTCCACGAATAAACCTAACTCTTGCTAAGGTGCTTCCTGGATTAATTGATTTTGGCAGCGGCTTTATTGTCTTTATTGCCATTTTTCTAATTTTTGGAGTAAGCTTATCCATTTCGTGGTTAGCTATTCCATTAGTAGTTGTAGTTTTAATAATTTGTGGATTTGCACTTGGATTATGGACAAGCATTTTATCACTTTACATCCGCGATTTAAGTCAGATAATAATTCAGATTACGAACTTCCTTATTTTTGTTACCCCAGTATTTTATCCAGGAACAATTGTACCAGAAAATTTCAAATTCATTCTATATTTAAACCCTGTAGCTGGAGTGATTGAATATTTCAGAGCAATATTATTTGGCTCAAACCTGCCCGAAACTGGCTATTTTATAGGCTTTGGAATAATTTTAATTATGTTTATTAGTGCTATTATGGTTTACAAACGTATCGAAAAACAAATAACCGATTTGTTATGAAAAACGAAAAAGCCATAATAATAAAGGGATTAAGCAAAGAATACTTTAAAAAAGATTCTTCGCGAGTTGGTTTTTTTGATAAATTTAAGCAAAACAAATCCGGCCAATCATTTTTTGCACTCAAAGATATAAACCTCGAGATAAACAAAGGCGAAGTTATTGGAATTATCGGACCAAACGGTGCAGGTAAAAGCACATTATTAAAAATATTAGCTGAAGTTACCCCTCCAACAAGCGGAAGTGTAGAGATATTTGGAAAAGTGGCTTCGATATTGGAAATTGGAATTGGTTTTCAGCCTGAGTTATCGGGTTATGAGAATATCTTTTTGTCGGGAAAACTGTATGGGCTAACAAAAAAGCAAATTCTTGCCAAACTAGACAAAATTATCGAAATGTTTGGGTTTCCTGACTTTATAAACTCCGAAGTAAAGCATTACAGTTCTGGGATGTACATGAGGTTGGCTTTTTCGATAATTATCAACATAGAAGCAGACATTTATTTGTTTGATGAAGTTTTGAGTGTTGGGGATGCAGAGTTTCAAGAAAGGGCAATTGATGAGATTGAAAAGCTCAAACATGTTGGTTCAACTATTTTTATCGTCACACACACCCCTATAACTATACTGCGAATTTGTGATAAGATTTTACTGCTAAATAAGGGTACTCAAATATCATATTCAATACCAAATAAAGTACTTATAGAATATAAAAAACTTGTAAGTCAATTTAATACAAAGACAGTAGAATCAGAATATGATTTAAATGAAGAAAATCTTCGTTTTAAAAAAAATATTTTTAGCAATAATGAAGACTTTATTTTTGATTTGACTAGAGTAAAACTTTACAATATAAAAAGTATTGTTAAGGAATTATCTTGTAATGAAGACATTACATTGGACATTAATTTTCAATACAAATCCATTCAAAATGTGAAGTTAGTAGTTCTTATAAAAAATAAATTTGACAATGTATTGGTTTCATATCCCATAGACATTGAAAGTTCAGATTCAATAGCATATAGAAAATTGCAAATAATTATAACTTCAAATACGTTTAATGAAGCTGAATATATTATTGACATTTTGGTCATAAATGTCAATAATACAATAGAAGTTGGTTATCAGAATTTAATTAATGCCGAATTTTTCTCACCCTTTAAAGAAATTAAAAATTTGTCGGGATACATTAATTTACCTCTGAAAGTAGATATTAAGTATTTATAAATATTATGCATAAAATTTTAGGGTTTTATCACAAAAATAAGCTGCCGGTAGATGATAGAATTAGTATAGCTTTGAATCACTTCATGGCATATTCTTTTAATTCGAATATTAAGACTTTCAAAAACGACAACCTAACATTAGTCACATCGTCAAAAGACATAAACGAAGATTTATTTAAATCGAAAAATTATGTAATTTGGTATTCCGGAATTTTATTTCCTCAAATCTATCCCCAAAAATGTGAATTAAGTCCTGAACAGCAAAAAATTCAGTACGTTTTAAACGATTATGAAAAAAAAGGGGATAATGCAATTCTTGATTTTAATGGTAAATTTAACGTGTTTGTCCATTCACTTGTTAAAAATGAAGTAAAAATATATAATGATGAGTTTGGTTTTCATCCACTATTTTATTTTCAAGACGACAGTACAATTGTTTTCAGCAACGACTACGAATCTATATTAAAATTTGACAATAATCAAAAATACAATATTGATACAAATGCGATTATCGAATATTTATTGTTTGGAGCTCCTCAGAATAATAAAACTTTCTTTAACCAAATTAAAATGATGCCACCTGGATCGTTAATCACAATCAATAACAAAGGGTTAAATATTAAAAGGATTTTTAAACCATTAAAATTATCGACAAGTAGAAAAAAAATTGAGTATCTAGCATCAGAGTATTATAATACATTCAAAGAGCAACTGAATCTTGGATTAAAATGGTATCCTGAAATAGACATTACTTTAACCGGTGGAGCAGACACCCGTATGATTTTGGGAGCAATGGATTTCGAAGAACGTCAAAACCGAAATTTTGTTACTTTTGCAAGTACTTACGTAAACAATGATGAAAACCAAGATATTCTTATTTCGAAATTATTAGTAAATCATTACAACCTAAAGCATCAAGTCCAATACAACAATTTATATGCTATTGAGTTTCTAAATGAACAATATTTTAAAAAACTGTTGCACTATCGTGATATACTGGTTTCTGGATATCTAGGTTCAGAATCACTCCGTATGAAAGCCTCATTTCCAAATAATATTTCTGAAATTGTTAGATCTTTAATAACAAATGATGAAAAAATCTATAACTATTATTCTGATTTCTTATGCCCAATACCTCAGGAATTTGACTTTAAACAAAAATTAAATTTTGCATTAGATTATCTAAAAGAGTTTATAAATGAATCATTATTTGAAGGTATTTCATTAAATAATCTTAAACAAGAAATTTTAAAATCTTTTGATTTTATCAATATACCGTATTCAGAAGTATATTTTCTCAATCAGTTAATTTTCCGAAGTTTTTTTTCTCGACATTGTGAAGGGGCTAGAAGTAGTATGCTTATGCCATGCTATGTAACACAAAACTTATTTACGCCATTCACAGATACTAAATTGTTAAAAATCATCTGGAAAATTAGCCCTAACATGCTAAGTAGCGAAGAAAACAGTCTTACTTATTATATTTTTAAAAATCATTTACCAGAACTTAGTAAAATCCCAAGTAACTCTCATTTAGGTGATCATAATAATTTAATTTTACCAAAATTCTCCACAGGAAAACACACAATAAATAATATAACTGTCGATTATTCTGAATTCGAGATATTTTACAATTCTAAAAATTTCATGCATTTCGAAGATATATTTAAATTTGAAAATATAAATAAACATTTTATTGAAAATAATCATCCTAAAAACTATATATGGAAAGATCTATTCATTTGGTTAAATTACATAACTAATCTATAAAGCGATTAAATAACAAAATATAAGAAGAAAAAAAATGAGTATGACTCGTGACGATGGTAAAATAATGTTAAGATATCTGATTATACATACTATTAATTAATTATCCCCTGATTTTCCTATAGGAAAAGATAGCTAATCAATTAACATTCTATAAACTCAATGTCATTCAATATCAATGATTTATCCATTATTGAAATAATTTCCACCAACTTATCCCCGGAAAAAACCTCAAGTAGTTTCTTCAAAAAATAGAATGATTTCTTATCCGGAGCTTCTCTAAATATTTCTAGTTTATCTAACAATTCATTATAATTATCTCCTTTAAAAGTCCGTATCACCTTTTTTATAAGTTTTATTTGTTTGACTATTTCTTCCTTAAAATCTATCTTTGCACAAACTCTTTCTTCAGATTCGATTTTGTATTCAATTAATAATTTTAAAAAATCCTTGAATTGTAAAGCATTATAATATGATATTTCATCATTTATTTCTGGGTTGTAGACAGAAAGTTTTTTGTAAATCTCATCTATCTTCTTGGGTGACAATGTCCATAAAGCGTATTTCGAAGGGAAGTAATATTTATTAATCCAGATTCTACCTTTTAATTCTTTACTAAAATAATCAATTATTGATGGCAATTCTAAACAATTATCAATCATAGGTGTATAGCATGAGCTGAACTCTGTTTTTTGTTTTCTGCAAATATTTATAAACTCTTTAATATTGGTCAGCACATTTTCTAGTTTTGCCCCTTTTCTTATCGAAGAAAATAAATCTGAATTGAGACTATCAATAGAAACATTAATATCATATTTCCCATTGTTAAGAAGGTTTTTAATTTCAGGAGTAAATATCGTTCCGTTCGTTTGTATCGAAATTTTACAATTTGGATTAAGTGCTTTAAATAATGAAAGTACTTTATAATTCGCAGGTTCGAAAAATGGTTCACCTCCTAAAAAATATGCATATTTAACATGTGGAACAAATAATTTAAGTTGCTGAAAAAAAATATCATCATATACAAATTTTTTATTATTAACATCTTTTCTCATGTTTTGATTGCTAAAACACATTCTACATTGTATATTGCACTTATCAGAAAATCTGAATCCCAAAACAGAAGGATATTCATTATTTAAATATTTTTTATATGGTTCGTACCTAAGTGCACTTACACTATTGTAACTATAATGATTTATGTCATGTAAACATTGCAAGCAACCAACTTTTTTTAAATTTAGTCTTTTTACATTTCTTTCCATCTTGTTACGATTGATACTGCCCCAAATATCAATTATAGAATCTTTACTTAAATCTCCATAAGCTAAATTATTATTATTATGACAAGGATAAACTTTCCCATTAAACGAAAAATGCATTGCAGTACTTGGTGCAACACATACAGGAAAATTTTCTTGTCCACTTCTTATTCCTTTTAGATAATTCCTGATATTCCTTCTAATATTCATCTTTATTAATATTTTATGTGCTAAGATATAAACTATAAGAATAATATTAACAATAATTCACAGTTCATTCAAATTTGTCCAAATCGCCATTAAATTTATATCTTAAAAATCTAGAAATATATTATCAACATTAATACGTCCATTTATAGAATTAAATTCGAACTCCGTTATATAAAACACAATACCATATTAATAAAATACATATATTTGTTTTGATGAATTAAATTTGCTTAAGAAAATTCAATTTTGATAAACTTCAAAAAATATTGGCAAGCTTTAAGACTTTCAGAAGTAATTATGATGAGTGGGTTTTTTATTATTGGAAGTTTTTTTGCTATTGATGAATTCAACTACTCTACTTTGCTAAAATTCACAGGCTTGTCAATTTTAAGCATATTTATAGTTTTATCTGTTTACAGCTTTAATGCAGCAGCAGGCAAATCACAAGATATAAATAATTTAAGATTAAAAAACCTCAAGAATCTAAGTCCAAAAGTCTTTTACATTGTTTCTTTGATTTTTTCTCTTCTTTCTTTAATATTAAGTTATATACTAAACAAATATGCAATTTTGTTATGTTTAACTATAATTGTTTTATGGATATTTTATTCTAACCCAAAAAACGGCCTAAAACAAAAAGCTATATATGGAACACTTGTTCACTTTGTTGGACAAATATTACACTTTACAATAGCCTGGATAATTTTTTCGGCCTTCACATTAGAAACAATATTAATAGCTTTATTCTTTTCTATTGCATTTAGTTCCGGACACATTATGCACGAAATTATTGATTATGATGCAGATAAAAAATCAGGTGCAAACACAAATCCTATAAAATTCGGTTATAAGAATTCATATATTAGTATAGTTTTGCTGGTTATATTCAACAGTTTTTTTTGGGCATCTCTTTTTGCTTTTACAGTAATTGATTTTAATCCCTTTATAACCTTTTTCTTTCCTTCTATTTTACACTTACTAATTCTTATTTCGTTTATAAAAAGATATAAATCAAATATTTTCGTAATAAGATTTTTATACCGCATTGTATATTTTGTAGGTGGAATCTCTTACATTATCATAAAAGTAATTTCAGTTAATTGATCTCAATAAACTATAAATTTTTCTTCTGGAAATATTATATGACAATTGCTTATATTTGCAACTTCATATTAAGTCCTTGATTTTAGTTTAGGGATTTATAACTAGATTTTCAAGTTCATCTAAATGGCTAAAACAAAAATAGATATACTTTTAGTTTCAGTACCGGGAACAAACAATAATGGTGCAATCTGGAAACAAATCGAAAGAAGATTTCCATCAATAGGTATTTTGTCTTTAGCATCCTATATTCGAGAGCATGGATTTACCCCATATATTATTGATGGAACGCTTGAAGCTTTAAGTAATTCAGAAATAATCATTCGGATTAAGGAATTATTTAAACATCACCAAATACCAAATATTGGCTTCTCAATAACTACTCTTACATATTATGATACAAAAGAAATAATTGAAAATCTAATACATGAGTTATCAGAAACAAGAATTATAGTTGGAGGTGCTCATCCATCTGCCCTTCCAGAAGAATCATTAAATGATATTAATGCTTCAATAGTGGTACGTGGTGAAGGGGAAACACAGTTATTGGCTATATTACAAAACAAACCCCTTGAAGAAATAAAAGGGATATCCTACACAAGAAATAAAGAGATAATACACAATCAAAATGCTCCAAGAATTAAAAAGCTTGATGATTTACCAATACCTGCTTATGACCTTGTTCCTATGGGGCTCTCAAAGCCATTTATAGGACAATTTGTTGGATTAAAAAAAGTTGTGCCTTCGTCATTAATTCTCGCCTCAAGAGGTTGCATTGGAAATTGTACATTTTGTAGCAAATGTTTTGCACCTGGCGTTTCATTTAAAACTCCGGAGTACTTATTAAATGAAATATTATATTTGAAAAACAACTTTAACATCCAGCATTTCTTGTTCTACGATGACACGTTTACTTCAAATAAAAAACTAATTAATGAGTTCTGCCATAAAATAATTACACAAAATATAAATATTACTTGGACTTGTTCTTCAAGAGCAGATTGTGTAACTCCTGACTTATTATCAAAAATGAAACAGGCTGGTTGTATACAAGTACTGTATGGAATAGAGAGTTTCAATGATGAGGTGCTTACTTCAATAAACAAAAGAACTAATACAAAAAACAACATTGATGCTATTATTTGGACTAAAAAGTCTAATATTGTTGTGAGAGTTGCAATTATGATTGGAAATCCTTCAGACACAAAAAGTACAATTAATCATAATATTAAAATGTTGCAAAAACTACAACCTGATTTATTACAAGTTACAATCACAACCCCTTTACCAGGTTCTCAATTGTTTAGAGATAATTTAAAAGAAAATCTCATTCTTACTAAAGACTGGTCAAAATATGATGGAAACTACATGGTTTCTAAACATGAAACACTAACAGAAAAGGAGTTAAAAAAATATTATTACAAAACATATTACTGTTTTTATTTTAATTATCGTTTTTTATTGAGAAAATTGTTTTCTTTATCAACCTATAAAGGATTTAAAATTTATATACTTGGCTTATTTAGTTTTGTACCCGTATTTTGGAGCTGGAAAAAAAAACAATAATGAACGACCTAAACAACATATTCTGTTTATTAGTTTCACCCGTATTCAACCCTGGTAAGAAAAACCTTCTAATGATGGTTAGACAGAAAGATCCGCCATTAAATCTAGCTATGTTATCAGGTTGGATTAGGGAAAAAGGTTTTGACACCGCAATACTCGATTGCGGTGTTCAAGCAGAAACTCCTGAAGCTTTTAATAAAATTTTACATTCAATTTATGCAGAAAAAAAACATAAAAGTATATATGTTGGTTTTTATGTCTGTACTCCAACTGCACATCAATGTTATGATCTTTCAAAAATTGTTAGACAAATAATTCCCAACTGTACAATTTTGGCAGGAGGTCCTCACGCGACATTTCTACCAGAAGAAGTTATACTGCAATCAGAAGTTGATATTGTGGTAATGAATGAAGGTGAAATAACTCTAGAAGAAATTTTATCGCAAAAACCTCTCGAAACAATAAAAGGTATTGCGTATTTAAACAAAAAAGGAAATATTGTACAAACACTACCGAGAGAAAGAATAACAAATCTGGACAAATTGCCGATGCCAGCGTATGATTTATTAGAAATAAAAAAATATCGTCCTCCAATAGGATCGTTTATACGTTTACCATCATTTATTGTAAGTTTTTCCAGAGGGTGTAATAATAATTGTTTCTTCTGCACAAAGACTATTGGTAATGGAGGATTTCAAAAATCCCCTCAAAAAATATTTGAAGAAATTAACTACTTGAAAACCAATTTTGGAATAATTGACTTTGTCTTTGTTGATGATACCTTTACAGCATATAAAAATTCAGTTATTGAATTTTGCAATTTACTTATAACCAACAAAACAAATATTACTTGGCATTGCTATTCCAGAGTTGATACTATAGACAGAGAATTATTGAAAATAATGAAAGAATCTGGATGTCATCAAATTATGTACGGAATAGAAAGCTTTGACGATAACGTTTTAAAAACAATTAAAAAAAACATCACATCTGAACAGTCTATCAGTATTATAAAAATGACACAAGAATTCGGTATTTCTGTAAGGTTGTCGATGATGGTTGGTAATATTGGTGATAGTACTAAAGCATGTGAGTCGTCAATAAAAATGATTTTAAAACTTAAACCTGATTTTATAAATGTACTTATAGCCACGCCCGGTCCCGGAACACCTTTCTTCAAATGGGCAAAAAATCAAAACCGAATCAAAACTTATGATTGGTCAAAATATACAGGTGCAAGTGCAATTGTAGAATTAAATAATTTCTCAGAAAAACAAATATATAAATATTTTAGGAAATTTTGGGTATCATTCTACTTTCATCCAGCAATAATTCTCAAACATTTGAAAAAACTGACTAACAAAGTTGCATTATTCAATATCAAAGAAGCTATTATAAGAATTATTACATTTTGTTTACAAAGACATGAAAAATAATTATAGTCACTTAATGTCAGTAACGCTTTTTTATTAAAAAATTTAAAGGGCTCAAATTTGCTTGAGCAAAATGTCCACAATTACAACAATCAAGATCCTTACAACTAATTCTTTTGTTCATTTCTGCGTCAAAATGTAATACTGCCTGATTCCAATAGCAAGCATGTGTCTTGTGATCAGGGAACTCAAACCATTTGATTGCACTATTACTCATCAAAAAATATGACGGATATTCTTTTTTTATATGCCTAAATTCATTGATTACCTTTTTTCGAACATCTGGTGTAACATATAGAATATCTTTTTCTCTAATATGCGGTGATGGGGTATATACATCACAAGAAACACCAAGGTTCCCATTTTCTATTGATAATTTTACAACATATTCAAGATATTGCCAATTTGCTTGAGTAATTGTCATACTTAAAACCACCCTTTTATCGCCTCGATAATTCTGAAGCACTTTATCAAATGTCCCTGCACCTCTGATACTATCATTATGTTCTTTTGTCCCATCAATTGAAATAAATATTTTTAATTTCTTTAGCCTTTCATCTATTTTTATTGTACCATTTGAACAAATATCAATATATTTAAAGTGTTTTGATGCTTCTTCAATTATATCCATTCTTAAAGTTGGTTCACCACCAATCAATAATATTCTACGCACACCTTGCTTTCTAAGCTCTTTAAATTTATTCCTCCACTGATTTACACTAATCTCATCATGCTTAGGATTTTTATCAAACCTAAAGTGATAACAATGCTTACATCTTAAATTACAATCATTAGTGATATCAAATTCTGCAATATACTTTGTGCCTAACAGAGACCTCTTTGTTTCCAAAAATAAAATGTGTAACATTCTAATAAAACGGGATAATACGCTGCCCGGCCATTGCCTGAAATAATATGACATCCTTTTTTATTACAAAAATAATATTTTTTCAATTAAATACTGTTTATATCATAAAATCAAAATAATAACTAGATTCTTGATTAAAAATACACTAATCTTATTTCTACTAAGAATGAATGCTCTATAAAAGATTGCTTTAATAAACGTGCTTAAAAAAATATTATCTATTTTTGTTAACATAAATATATATAATTGTTATTGTGATAGAGAAAAAAAATAATATAAAATATAAACTGTTGAAATTATTAGTAATAGTATATTTTATATTTCCTCTACTAGCTCTCATTACTACATTTTATTATTTAAGTAAAGCTAATTATTATGGAAGTGTTTTAGTTGTAAACATGAATGATACAACTAAAATCAAATCCCTTAACGTTACAGGGTTAACACCCTTTTACAACATTATCGAAAGTCCAAATAAAAATGATTATTTTGATCATTCTTATCCAAGATTCTACAGTTCAATCTCATTTAAAAGTTCTTATGATGATGTGATTAATGTAAAAATATTATTGTCTAACGATACGGTAATATCTGATATTATTACAATTCAACCAAATGAAACTTTGATTTATAATTTTAATAAGCTCCCCAAATATAATAAATCAAGAAAACTCTTTGACCTATTTAAATTGTTATCAACCAATAAAACAGTTATAATCATCTGTACAATAATATTGATCGTTTTTTTAATTGCAATAACAATAATTATTAATAAATATTTAAAAACAGAGTTTGATAACCCCATTAGAAATCTAATTAATTCTAAATTAAGAATCTATATACTCAGTCTGTTTTTTCTATCTATATGCACATTTGCTTTTTGGAATTCACAAATAAATATAATTAATCAGGTAGTTCAAAAAATGGACGATTTAGTCCATATTGAATTAAATGTTGATCAAATAGATTATCAAACAATTTCGGTAAATTTTGCACAAAAAAACAAGCATAATATAAATGGGATACTTGATAGCTCAATAAATTACAAATTGAATTTTGACAAAAATAAATCACCTGTACGAAATAGCGAGGCGAGAAACAAGTTACATTATTTGTCAGGCATTCAGTGTTTACATAGATTTCCGGCTTATCCCTATTTTGTTGGCACAATTTATAAGATTTTCGACAATTCCCCATTATACATTAAATACTTTCAATTATTCCTCTTGATAGCCTCATTAAGTTTTTTACCACTTATTGGCTATGAAATTTGGAATTTAAAAGGACTTTGGGCAGGTTTAATTTCTATGCCATTTATGTTACTTCTTACAATTAAAACAATATTATATCTTACTCCTGATGTAGCAACGATTTCAATAAATAT